>JACLAC010009840.1_pt1 | contig 13112 bp, 6 predicted proteins | sample 8027881 | NCBI WGS metagenome assembly JACLAC01 (sample SAMN15725517, study PRJNA655200) | protist metagenome | isolation source: fluorescence activated cell sorting (FACS) single amplified genomes of... | place: Spain: Blaines Bay Microbial Observatory, Mediterranean Sea | collected 2016-01-19 | reverse complement strand
CAGCCTCGTTTAACCGCACGATGACGTTAATGCGGACTTCGCTGGTGTTGATCAGAGCGACGTTCACGCCGCCGTCTGCCAGTGAGTTGAACAGTCGGTCGGCGATGTCGGTGTGACTTCTAAGTCCGATTCCGGCGACCGAGATCTTTGCGATGTCTCGCAGCGAGCTGACTGGACCGATTCCAGTGCCGGGAGCGATTTGTTCCAGCAAGGCAACACAACGTTCGAAGTCTTCGCGTTCGACGGTGAATCCGATGTTCGTTTTACCGTTGGTTCCGGCGTCCTGAACGATCATGTCGACGTTGATGCCGGCTGCCCCAATCTTGCCGAAGACGGTCGACGCGAATCCGGGTTCGTCCGGAACGGCTCCGATCTTGATTAAAGACTGGCCGCTGTGGACGGAGATTGATTCCATGGTGACTTGTTCGAGATGCCGCCCGCCTTCGTTGCTGGACGTTGCCATGTCCAGTTGTGTCGTTGGCTCGTCAGGAACGTCGCCACCGGTTGCGTATCGGCTGAGCCGTTTTTCCGCTCCGTCATCGCTGAGTTCATGCAGGCCGAATGCTGTGTGCACGACTCCTAAAGCAGAGTTGGCGTTTTCCTGACTGACCAGTACGGACGTTTTAATTTCACTTGTGGTGATCATCAGGATATTGATGTTGGCACCAGCGAGCGTCTTGAACATCTTTGCCGCGACGCCTGGCGTGTCGACCATGCCGAGGCCGACGACCGAAATCTTGGCGACGTCGTTTTCAAAGTCGATTCCACCCGCGCCGATTTCGCTTGATGCTTCTTTCGCTGCGGCGATCGTGTCCGGAAAGTCGCCTTTTTGAACGGTAAAGGAGATATCCGTCGTGCCGTCGTCGGCAACGTTCTGAACAATCATGTCGACTGCGACGTTCTTCCTGGCGATTTTCGAGAAGATTGTGCGGGCAGCTCCCGGCCGATCTGGAACTTTGAATACGGTTACGCGGCACTCGTTGCGGAGCAGGGCGGCTCCGGCGACGGCACGTCGCGGAGTCTGGTCGTCGGTATAAATCCACGAGCCTGGTTTTTCGTCAAAACTGCTTCGAACGTAGATCGGAATGCCGAACCGTTTGCCTATCTCGATTGACCGGCTGTGCATCACGCCGGCACCCATCCCGGCAAGTTCGAGCATTTCTTCAAAGCTCACTTCGCTGAACTTGCTGGCTCGCGATTCCAGTCGTGGATCGGTTGTGTATACGCCATCGACATCCGTATGAATGAGACATTGGCTGGGGCGAAGAGCCGCGGCCAGTGCGACGGCGGATGTGTCACTGCCGCCTCGGCCGAGCGTGGTGATCTCGCCAGCCGAATTCACACCCTGAAATCCGCAAGCGACGACGATGTTTCCATCATCCAGCTTCTTCCGAATCTTCTCCGAGTTGATCGACAGGATCTTCGCTCTGGTATGGTTACCGTCTGTGGCGATGCCGAGTTGTGACCCAGTCATGCTGACCGCTTTGCCGCCCATTTCGTGAATCGCCATCGACATCAAAGCAACGCTGACCTGCTCGCCCGTCGAAAGCAACATGTCCATATCGCGAGCTGGTGGAGTTTCAGTTAACTCTCCTGCGAGATTCACGAGGTGGTCTGTACTCTTGCCCATGGCCGAAATGACCATGACCACCTGATTTCCCTGTGCCTGGGCATCCATCGCCCGCTGGGCTGCCGCACGAATTCTGTCCGTATCTGCGACGCTGGTCCCACCAAATTTCTGAACGATAACGGCCACAACTGCGGTCCTTGAAGAATCGAATTTTGTCGACTGGAGTCTTTTCGACGTGGCTGACATACAGCCGGACGGACAAGTAGAAATGTAGATTGTTCCAGTCTACGAACTCATTCGGAAGCATTTAACAGAACAAACGGGCCGCTTCAATTGCCGCCGCTCGGATGCGGTCGTTTTCCCGCGAATGGACAGAAAACCGTTTATTATTGCGAGCTGCCGCCAGGAACTCGGTGCAGAGTGTAGTGTCCCGTGGCTGGCCAGAGAGGCGTATCGTTCTGCTTGATCAGGCAGTTGATCTCATAGACGAAGCCGGTTTTAAGCTCGCTGGTTTTAAGACGGACGCTGGTTCCGTCGGTGGAGAGTTCTGCAGATCTGACTTTCGGCTGGAATCTTGCAGAATCCGGAGTTGCGTATCCGCCCTTCCATTCTCGGGTGTAGCCGCTGAGTGAATAGCTTTTCAGGTTCTCAGCCGCGGTTCTGTCGACGGGCTTCTGGAATTGAATCTCGAAGCCGTAAGCCGTTGCCTGAATTTGCTTGATGCCATTTGGGAGTTCACTGGACGGAGTCAGCTTCACGATGCTGCCTGTGTTCTGACCGCCGAGCCAGCCGCTATCGTGAATACTGCCGATGTAGATGTCGCCGTTCTGCGCGGTAGTTATGCTCAACGGACCGAGGAAATTGGCATCGGCGTCCGGGAAGTCTGGATTTGACAGGAAATACGTAGCGCCCTGCAGGATTCCGTCAACTTCGTGATGCGTGAAGCGAATCAAGTGTTTGCCGTTGAATTCGCAGCCGATTCCGTCTCCGGCAATTCCTGGCTGAGGGTAATCTTCGGGCAGGAACGTGATGCCGTTGATGCTGCGAGTCCATGGGTGCGGAATTTGAATCGCTGGCACGTGAGCTTTGACCTTCAGCGACTGTTCGTGGTTCTTCGGAACACCGAAGTGGAATCCGTCGCGCAGATGGTTCAGCTCATTGAAAGTGTTCTGGACACCCTGGTTGTCCGTGCAGAAAATGTTGCCTTTACCATCGATTGCGATTCCGGTCGGATAGCGGAACGCGTGAGCGAATGGCCGCGGTGTGCCGTCGGGAGAAATCTGCAGCACCTTGCCACGCCATCGCGAAACATCCTGCGGTCGCTTGAGCTGTGCATAGTCGCTGCCGAGCCCGACGTAGAAGTTGCCCTTCGCATCTTTCGCGATACCGCATGTCCAGTCGTGGTAGTTGTCGTTAAAGCCCCAGCCCGACGAGAATACCGTGCGTTCGTCGGCTCGGCCATCGCCGTCGGTGTCACGAAGGCGAAGAATCTCCGGTTTGTGCGAGACGAGCAGGCTGTCTCCGTCCTGGATGATTCCGTACGGAGCGGAGAGTCCTTCCTCGAACATTGTGAGCTTGTCTTCAACGCCATCGCCGTCGGTGTCTTTCGCAATATAGATATGCCCTTCCAGCGACGCAAAAGCCAGACTTCCATCGTTGAGGATCGTCATCGCCGTCGGCATGATCTTTGTCGAAACAGGCAACTGCACACCATCGAATCCAGGCATTGATGTGATCTTGTTAGCTGTGGCCGGCGGGAGAGGTTTTAGCGTGACCTGCAGTGGCGGACGTTTGAGAGTCGCCATATACCTGACCGCGAATGAGGCTTGCCCTTTGTCGTTAGTCAATCTCAGATTCAGAGTGGGAGTACTCGCTGGCTTTGACGTGGCGGTTTCGAGTCTGGATTTGATTTTTCCGCGGGCGTCTATCGAGGCAGGGTTGCCCACGCCGGATTCCGTTGTTGAACTGCTGAAAAACAATTCGTAGCCGTCGGGCAAAGAAGACACAGCAACTCTTCGAAGCCAGGCTGAGCGTGAAGGCGACGGATGTGTGAATGGCGCGAGCGTCTCTTCAACCATGACGCTTTTCAATTTGCCGTCGATTTCAAATTTCAGGCTGAATCGAAAACGCACACCCCTGTTCACTGGCTGGTAGTCGAGAAGTTCACCGACGGTTCCATTGTTTTTTCTCGGTGAAATTCTCGAATCGAGAACTATTCCGTCTTCGATATCTGATTTGACGAGCGAGTAATTCGAGTTGGCATTGAAGCCCGTCACGATGTCAACGCCCGCCATATCCCAGTACCAGCTTTTGCCTACGGTACGCTGCCTCGCAAAGTCACCGAAGGTCCATCGCCGTAAGCTGAGATTGTCCAGGTCGATGATCACGCTGTGTCCGTTTTCGAATCCGATTGCGAATGCTCGGGAAATGTGTCCTCCGCCGTTACTTTCGGGGTTGGTGAAAACGTCGCGGATGACTCTGGCGGGTGTACCATTTTCAACGACGAAGTACTGCTCAACCGAGGACGGGTCAGTTGGTGGTTTGAAACGTGAGTCGGCCAGCGTCTTCCAGAGAGTTTCAAGTTGAGCGTCTGCGTCGTCGCCGAGGACTCCGTGCACGGCTTTGGTGTACGACGGCATTTCGACGCCAGGCACAATTCGCAGTGGCGAGCGGGTCCACCGCACAAAGTACGAATGCCGCATTCGATTCCCGAGGCCGACCAGATCAGAGCCTCGAGTCCCCATCGCCGCTTTCTTCGGCACGTAGTCGCCAACCTGGTGACACGCGATGCAACTGAATCCTTTTGGACCGACGAGCTCCTGGCCGATCACCAGTAATTGGTCGCTGATTTTCGAGTCGTCGTCTTTGATGCCCCACGTTGGTGCGTTATCCGGGATGCGGTCGCTGCTGATAAAGTAGTCAACGAGTGCCTGCCGGTCGGCTTCGCTGTGCTTGAACTCTGGCATCCGAACCAGCTTCCAATCCATTCTCCGTTTCTGCTCGCCACTGACCGCCTTCGCGAGGGCCTCGTCAAGCAGCCGATCTCCCAGTGCATTTAAGTTTGGTGGCACCAGAGACGGAGCCTGGCCCCGAAGTTCAGCGTCGGTCGTCGCGATTTTTCCAGCCATTGCAGCAAGTCCCTGGCGGAGCCCACGTGGATGGCAGGCCGTACAGTTTCGAGTGACAAGCAGTCGGTGTCCGTGGTCGGCGACGGCGGGTTGTGCAGCATTTTTGGGGATTGAACCGACGAATGCTTTGATCGCTTCGTGTGCCACTTGTCCGAAGGCTGGCTGGAAGGGTTTTCCATTCGACGCTGGCCTGTCGCGAACACATGACTTCTTCCAATCTGTTTGTTTTTCACTTCCAGAAATCAGACTGGGGAATTGAGTTTTCAGCTCTGTTTGTTTTGCGGCGACAACGTGGCATGATCGGCAGCCGAGGTCGTGAATGAGTTGCTTTCCCTGGCGAACCATATTGTCTGAAGTGGATGGCGCTTCGACACTGGGGAGGGTCTTGCCGTTTATGCGGAGCGCGGCTAGTCCTAGAGCGAGCCGGCGTCGTTCCTGACTGGTCAGCTTGAAAAGCGGCATGCGATGAGAGCGGTTGAGCGATTCCGGATTTCGCAGCCATGTGTTGAACCATTCGGCCGATCTTTTGTTGCCGACGTCGGCAAGGCTTCCGCCACCAAACAGCAATGTTTCCGTTTGAGTCTCGGTTGTGACGGAGTCAGAGTCGGGTTCTCTCGTGTGGCAGGCCATGCAACCCAATGAGTTAATCAGGGTGAGTCCGGCTTCGCGATCATTGTCGGCGTTTCGGCCTTTGCCGGGCTTGGGAAGCGAGTCAAGTTCTGGTTTTTCAGTCGAGCTGGCCAGAGCTGCGGCGATCGTGGTTGCCTGGGCATTCGAAAGGTCGAAGTGCGGCATCTTGCCTGGTTCGTGACCGGTCAGCTTTTTGACGATCCAATCGGTGGACAGTCCGGCGACGCTGCGAGTGAGGTCGGGGGCTGACAACTGGTCTGATTCCGGGATGATGTGTTTGTGGCAGGCTCCGCAACGGAAGGCTTCGAACTGATTGCGGCCGAGTTCGATCAGGGCAAGGTCTGGTCGCCCTTTCTCGCGGAAAAACAGGTGCCCGGGGAGCGGCTCCAATGGAAAGGTTTCTGATGACCAGAAGAGTTGGAGCCGGGCCTGGTCCTCGGTCTTTTCAAAACGAACGTGGAATTCCTGAAAGCCGATGTCCGGCGTGAATTTGTCGCCTGATACCCAGCCGGCCGTTTGTGAATTTGTGTCGAGGATGACGTTGCCGTTGATTTTGACTCGGACGTTGCCCTGGACAAACGCGTGGAGCTGGTGCTGGCCAGCCTGGCGAATCAGAAGCTGAGACTGCCACTGACCCTTGAATGGTTTGTCCGTTTTGCCGAAGCGTCTGTCGGGTGACGAGTTGTGCCAATTGTAGGAGATGACTTCCTCGAGTTTTTCGACCGAACGCTCGCCGATCGAATAACGGGCCAGCAGGCCCTTTGGAAGTTCAGCAGCCTCGTCAAACTGCGCAAACGCTGCAGTGTTGCTGAGGATGGCGCCGTTGCCCAGAAATACGCCGCCAAAGCAGAGACCCGCGATCAGAAATCGGAACGTGCTGTTGATCAAAGTGCCGTGTGTCATGCGGGGCTCCGCTTTGTGGTCGATAGTTCGTGACTCGAATAATCGTTGATGGAAGTGTAGATAACCGATCGGGTCGGAGCAGAAAACCCCTGGCAGTTTGGGGCGGCGAGCGAATGAACTTGAATCCTGATCTGAGGAAATGCCATCGGAAAAGTGACAGTCGGGCGGAGAACCTTTATCGTCTGTCAATTCGGACGGCGTTTTCAGTGGCACGTGAATCCGTCGTGTCAGCCTCGCCGGGGCTGGCGACACCGAGTGTCGTGCCACTGTTGGGTACCTGTTTCGGACACTGACTTAAGTCTTTTCTTTGCTGTTTTGTGTGATCCCATCTGACAGACACTGAAGGCCACAATTCATGATCTGCATTTCTGTAACTCCGGCGTCTCGTACCTTTGCCAAAGTTGACATCCTGAACGCGGCTCGTCAGTGCGACGTCGTTGAACTGTGCCTTGACCGGCTTGTGAAGGAGCCGGATGTCGGAGATTTGATCGCCGATTGCGAGAAGCCGATCATGGTTTCCTGCCGTCGCAAGCGGGACGGCGGGCAGTTCGAAGGGACCGATGAGCAGCGACTTGGGATTCTTCGTCAGGCTATAGTGGCATCGCCAGCGTACATCGAACTTGACTACGAAGCCGCTCAGAGCATCCCTCGATTTGGCGATACGAAACGCGTCATCGCTTATACGAGTTTGAAGGATACTTACTCGAAGGAAGACATCGAGGAGATCTTCACCGAGGCGAAGCAGCTGAATGGCGATATCGTCAAATTCACCTGGCCGACGCCGACGCTCGAAGCTGCCTGGCCTTTGCTGGCAGCCGTGGCTAAGAAACGCGAGATGCGCGCCGTTGGGCTGGGACTCGGCAAGGCGGGTGTGACGTTCTCGCTGCTCGGTCGAAAGTATGGCTCACCGTGGATCTACGCGGCTCTCGAAAAGGGGATGGAAGCGTTCGACGATCAGTCGACCGTGCTGGATCTCGACGAAATTTACGGCTGGCGCGAGATCGACAAGACAACAATGTTCATTGGCGTGGTTGGTCTGGGCGGCTCGGAAATCGCCACGACCCAGTGCTTTAATCGAGTGTTTCGACGACTCAAATTGAACGCTCGTTGCCTGCCGCTGATGAGCCATGATTTTGGAAAGCTCAAGAACATTCTTGACTCACTGAAGATCAATGCGGTCGTCACCAGCCGTCACATCGGCGACCAGATGGTGGCGATTGCCGACCAGCTTGAAGAATCAGCGAGGATCAGCCAGTACTCAGACCTGTTGCTTCACAAAAAGGATGGCTGGCAGGCCTGGAACGCCGGCTGGAGGAGCGCCGTTAAGATGATCGAGCAAATGGTTTCCGGATCGGGCAATGACAAACGGCCGCTCGACAAGCAGAACGTTCTGGTCGTTGGTTCGGGCAGCTTCGCTCGCTCGATGATTTACGGAATCGGCAAACGCAAAGGCCTTGTCAGCGTGACGGCTCCGGACGACAAGGAAGCTCAAAATGTCGCAACTCAGTTTAATGTTCGATTTGTGCCGTTTCAGCATCTTTATAACACACTGGCTGACGTAGTCGTTTTCGCCGAGCCAGGGCTTTCAGTTGGCTCCAGCAAGACAGAATTCAATCCGTCGTATCTGGAACCTCGCATGACTGTTTGCGACGCGACAGAAGCACCGTTCGACAGCGATTTTACCGCCGAAGCACGCGGTCGAGGAGCAAAGGTCGTCGAACCGAAGCTGATTTACGCTGATCTGCTGTCAGCTCAGATTAAATCAATCATCGGCAAAGACGTTCCGGCCAGCGAGTTTTATGAAGTCATCGAAGCCGCGATCGAGGCTCAGCGAGCCGAAGCTGATCTCTAATGAGTCAGATGGTGATGACGCTTCATCCGAGCTCTCTGACGACAATCGTTTCCTGTGTGGATGGGAAATTCCAGGAAAAATGCTGATTTTCGATGTCGATGAGACGCTCACGCATGCAACTGAAACCCCGCTTGCCATAGCACTGAGTTTCAGAACTGGGCCTTATTCTGTTTACCAGAGGCCGTTTGTCGGTGATTTTCGAGCTATTGAAAAATGAAGCTGTCGATCGAGGCCGTCACTTCCTCGGCGCCCCGCGGCTTGCGAGCTGATCGTCATTGTCAGTAATTCTACATGCGGCTCCATTGGTTGTTTTCGATCATTTTCCGGACGACCTCGGCTTGTGAGCCGGTTTGTTCGAAGATTTCCAGTTGCTGGCTGGCTCCGGTGGCGGCGGGGATGTTGACGACTGATCGCAACTCGTCGAGGCATCCGAGTTTCACAGCGTGTTGTTCGAGACGTAATACCAGTTTGGCGACGATTTCGGCGAGTGACGCCTGTTCGTAAGACTGCCCGAGCACCAGGCGGGCGTCGGCTCCGAATCTGGTGGCTCGCCACTTGTTCTGCTGGACCATCATCGGGTGGTAGTCGAGCTGGTAGGTCCCCTGTTCGACTTCTTCGGAAATCGCGACGACCAGGCACTGGACCAGAGCGGCGATGCCTTCCACTTGTTTCAGATTGGCCGGCATGTCGCAGATGCGGACTTCGACCGTTCCGAAGTTGTGATGCGGGCGGATGTCCCACCAGATTTCACGGATCGAGTTCATGAACCCAGTGTCGATCAGGTGGTTCACAACCCAGACGTATTCGCTCCAGTTTCGCATGATGTGCGGCAGTCCGGCCGTCGGCAAACCTTCCATGATTTTCGATCGGTTTGAATGCAGGCCAGTGTTACGGCCTTCCCAGAATGGCGAGTTCGACGATAGAGCCAGCAGCAGCGGCAGGTATCGCAGCATTCGATCGCAGACATTGATTGCTTTGTCCCCTGTGTCGACTCCGACATGCACATGCAGCCCAAACGTGACCAGTCGCCGTGCGACGTCCTGCATCAGGTCGACAAGCCGGAAATACCGGTCGTTGTTGGTGACTTTCTGGTCTCTCCACGAAGAAAACGGATGTGTCGCTGCCCACAGAAGTTTGATGCCCATTCCGTCGAGCACATTTTCTATGGCTTCCAGTTTGGCTCGCAGATCCGCGCTCGCGTCGGCGACCGTGTTGCATACATCGGTGTTGATTTCGATGTAGCTCTGCATCAATTCGGGTTTGACGACATCGCGGAGCTCTTCTGGCAGCGCGGCAAGTACGTCTTCGATTCGATTGGTCAGGGCGAATGATTCTGCATCGACAAGCTGCAGTTCGAGTTCCACGCCGATTGTCGGTTGTTCGTTTCGCGTAAAGACTAGTGCTGACATGCGGTCTAACCGTTCTTGTGGTTTCCGTTTGGAAGTTGGAACTCTGAAGGGTTCGGATTTTCGGGAGTGATTCGCTGTCCTGCAGAACGTTAACCACAAATTCTGAACATCTGCCAGGCCGTAATCTGTGTTGGTCAGTTAGGGAGAGAGGGTGTGTTTGGCGGAGAACTTCCCAGAGTAAAGATGCTTCAAGTCTGCAATCAGTCTACTGTTTGTCGCTCGGCCAAAGAAACGGCAGACGTACGGTGATTGGTGTTCGCGGTAGCCTACCGGAAATTGATACCTTTAATGTTTTTCAGACGGCTGAGCATTGCCTGGGTGATGTTGTCAAAGGATTCGAATTTCGTCCACTCGTGCTTTAGCAACCAGAAGCAACGTTCCGTGACGGGATTGCCGTAGCAGCAACTCGTGCGACTCATCGAGCAGGTTATGTTTGGAGTTTTCAGCGTCTGCTGAGGATCGTTGCTGGTGTGTTGCGAGCAGCGAGTGCCGTGATGAAGCCGACCGTTCGTGTCAGGCTTCCGCAACTGGACGGCGTTACGAAGAGCCTAACTGATCAGTAGTGTGGCGAGTCTTTCATCGATTGCTCGGCCCGCGACCTTGCAGCGGACCAGGTAGGATCATGATCTGGAAGCGTCGGCGGTTCAGGACGCGTGTCCTGCCAGTTCTCAGTTCTAGCCTGCGAGAGACACCGCGTATTCTACGAATGAGTTCGTTCAGGTGAGAATTTTGTGCATCACTTCGCCGAAGTCTCGATCCAGACGTTTGCGACCGGGGAGTTCGAGTTGCCGTGTGTCGAGACCGAGTTGGTGCAGCACCGTTGCGTGCAGGTCGGTTACGTAGTGACGGTCCTCGGCCGCATGAAAACCCAGTTCATCCGTCGCACCGTGGACGATTCCCGGTTTGACTCCGCCTCCGGCCATTACGACGTTGAAGCCATGAGGATGATGGTCTCGTCCGGTCGCTTTTGCAGCAGTGCTGCCGGCACGAACTTCGGCACCTGGTGTTCTGCCAAATTCCGAACCAACGACGACCAGTGTTTCATCGAGCAGGCCTCGTTGCTTCAGATCCTTGATCAAACCGGCGATCGGCTGATCTACCTGCTTTGCAAGCTTTGAGTGGCGTCCCTTGATGTCGAGATGCGAATCCCATGCTCCAGCGCTGCCGGTATAGCCGTGGAAGAGCTGAATAAATCGCACGCCCCGTTCAGCAAGGCGACGTGCGGCCAGACATTTCTCGCCGAACGCTTTTGTTGCTGATTGATCAATTCCGTACAGCGACTGCACACTCTTCGATTCCTGCTGGAAGTTCATGACTTCCGGAACCGTTGACTGCATCTGAAAAGCCAGTTCGTACGACTTGATTCTCGCCTGGAGTTCTTTGTCTTCGGGATATCTGATCCCGGCAGCGCGGTTGAGTTGTCCAAGAAGACCAAACATCTCCCGTTGCTCATCGATCGTCAGATTCTCTTTTGCCGAATGAACGAACGAGAGTGGACGCTTCGCATCGACTTTCAGACGAACGCCAGCATATTTCGGACCGAGATAACTTGAACCATGAGTCCACGCCGCCCCGCAGCAGTCAGCACTGGGATTTCCCAGCACGACGAACTCAGGGAGATTTCGGTTGGCTGTTCCCAGGCCATAACTCACCCATGAACCAACTGTTGGATACGCTCCTTCGGTAATCTTACGCCCCGTGTGGTAAGTGAGCTGAGCACCGTGATTATTGTCGATCGTCCACATCGACCGCACGACGCACATATCGTCGGCACATGATCCCATGTGTGGAAACCAGTCACTGGCCTGCAGTCCGCTCTCACCGTACGACCGGTAGCCCGTCTGCAAGGGCATGACTGCTTTGTAGACCTCGCGTTTCTGTTTGGATGGATCGAGGAGATTCTCGTTGATCTTATCTTTGTTCAGAACGTCGTCCGCGAATGGCGTCTCCTCGATCGACTTACCGGCGTACTTGTTGAGAGCCGGTTTAGGATCGAAGCTCTCAAGGTGGCTTAAGCCTCCGATGAAAAATATCCAGATGACGGACTTCGCTTGAGCTTCAAAATGTTTGCCCTGGTTGGGGGCCGAAGCTTGAGCGACTCCATCTTTAAAAAGGATGGACGACAGAGCCAGGCCGGTCAGGCCCATGCCTGTTTCAGACAGAAAAGTACGGCGATCGTTGATTGGCGAGTCAGACATGGCACAAGTCTCGAAGAACGCAAACGAAAGAAAAGTCGCTAACAAGTGAGTGTCAGTAACGCGTTTAATATCGACAGACGAGAGTTAACGGATCGCGATGAAGTCGTTGTGATTAAACAGAACGTTAATTAGTTTCTCGCAGCGCGGCAGCGTTGCCGGTGTCGTTGAATCCTGTTGTCCATTGCCGAGGAAAGTTCGACACAGTGCGGCTTCCTCGGGTATTGGACGTCGCCCAAGAACTGTCAGGTACGCTTCTTCAATGAACGACTCCGGCAGGCCGTCGGTCGCTGCATGAAGTCGTTTTGCCAGTTTACTGCTGCCTTCAACGGTCAATGGACTGTTCGCCAGCGCCAGGGCCTGGTGCGGCTTGATGCTGTTTTCCCGCATGTAACATTCTGTCACGCTGGGGCCGTCAAATATCTGCACAAACTCAACCAGCTTCTCATGAGCGTGCCTCAAATAAATGCTGCGGCGCATCGACTTTTGAGCGAGCTTGTTGTCGATGTCCGGTCCGCCCATCGTTCGGTCGATGCGTCCTGAAATATGCAGCAGATTGTCGCGGACGATTTCACCTTCCATTCGCCGAGTCGGCATTCGCCAGAGAAAGTGATTGTCCGGATCGGCTGCTGCGTTCTCGACGTTTGACAGGCTCGACATGCGGTAACTCGCGCTCGTCACGATGAGCCGGTGCATTTCTTTCATGCTCCAGTCGCGTGCCATAAACTCGTCGGCGAGCCAGTCCAGCAGCGCGGGATGCATCGGCAAGCGGCCGTTGGCGCCGAACTCGTTGACGGTCGGAACAATCGGCTGCCCGAAGTGCCGCAGCCAGATGTGGTTCATGGCGACTCTGGCTGTCAACGGATTTTCGCGGGCGGTTAGCCACTTTGCGAAGGCGAGTCGGCTGCCGTTGCTTTTGTCGAGATAAATACCCTGCTTGCGAGGTTCGTACTTTGTGGTGACTTCGGCAGCGAGTGCCTTTTCGGCAGTTGCCAGAGATTTCTGAGCGGCGGCGACAGTCTTCTTTGCCGTTGCCAGAGACTTAACCGCTTTTGTCTCAGCGGTCTTGTTCATGTCCTCTTTGGCCTTCGCAATAGCGGCATCGGCCTTTGTCACCGCCGCTTCGCCGGTCGACAGTTTCCAGCGAGAATCGCTGACCGCCGCCTGACGCTGCAGTTCGACCAGCTTCTTCGCGGCGGTCTTCCATTCTTCGGAATCTTTCCGCCCGCCGTCTTCCAGAGCTTCGATCTCTAACAATGCCTTCAGCGTCGCTAACTTTGAGTCTGCTGCTTGAAGAGCGACTTCGTTTTTGGCGTCGGCTACCACTTTCTCAGCCTGTGCGATCAGATCACGCTTCACGAATTCGCGTCGTTCCGGCTTCACAGCGAGCAGTGGCAACGACACCGGTTCCACAACAAACGAGCC
>JACLAC010013400.1_pt1 | contig 13113 bp, 15 predicted proteins | sample 8027881 | NCBI WGS metagenome assembly JACLAC01 (sample SAMN15725517, study PRJNA655200) | protist metagenome | isolation source: fluorescence activated cell sorting (FACS) single amplified genomes of... | place: Spain: Blaines Bay Microbial Observatory, Mediterranean Sea | collected 2016-01-19 | reverse complement strand
AAAACTTTATCGTGGAGATTGAAAACCTCCAAGCTTGCGGCAATCATACCAATATTGTCGAATTTTTTGGCGTGGCGTGGGACGTTGGAAACTTTCCATTCATCGTGCTTGAATTTTGCGGCGGCGGCGACCTCAGCGACTACCTCAAAAACTTCGACGGGAAGGGACTCGATAACAGCACCCTTCTCGACATTGCTATCGGCATTGCCCTTGGCATACGCCATATCCACGATTTAAAGATGATACATCGAGACATAAAGCCAGGGAATGTACTTTTGAAGAATGATGAGCATTCCGACGTTCCTATACCAAAGATCGCTGATTTTGGTGAGTCGCGCGAAACGGACGAGTCGATGACGATGACGTACGTTGGCACGCCGTGGTATGTCGCGCCTGAGGTCGTGAGGGGGCAGCGGTACGGCGCGTCGGCTGATATTTTTTCGCTTGGCATCATGCTCAACCAAATGGACGCGGGAGAAAGACCGTACCTGGGTATGAATTTTAGTCTACTTAATAAAAGAAACCCGGGCAGCGTGCGGCCAAAGCGGAGAGAAGATGCGCCAGATTGGGTGAGGGAGCTCATCGATGGTTGCCTTATATTCAAAAACAACGAACATCTTTATCAAGGGAAAGACGACGACGACAGTGATGACGAAAATCCAAGAGATTTAACGTACGGCGGGCGATTTTCAATCCGAGAGGTTGCGGATCGTCTGATTGCCGCGCGCGAAGCGCTCAAGCATCGCGCAATTCGTAATTTTGAAATCGCGCGCGAGTAGTGCGATTCCCTGCGCGTGGGAAAATGCATAATATTATTTAAATTAACACAATTATAATGCGTCCGAAAAGTAAAAAATAAAATAAAATGTATGTACTAAATACGCAATGAAAACGGAATGCGATCATCGTATGCGACTAAATCCGAGCTCGCCACTACTATCCCACACGAGATTGTGCATCATAAGCTTTGCGATGTGCTTTACGTTGGCGGGGGACTCGTTTTCTACTGTCGGATGCGCGCACAAAACCTCGTAAAGAAGGCATTTTTCAGACACGTGGACGCTGAAGCGCAGCACGTCGGGATGCTGAAAGTAGCAGCTGACAAGGCAGTAGACATTTCCTACTTTGATGCCTCCTCTGTGGACAAGATCCCCCTTTTTGACGCGAAGACTTTGTCTTGCGACTTTGTCGTCGCAGGCCTTTTTCTCTTCTTCATCATACACTTCCATTTTTCCTTCGTTATCTTTTTTTTCTTCATTGTCCCTCAAGCTAATCGCCTTCATTCTTTTCTCAAGCACATTAAATTCTGAATCAAGCGCGAGAGCGTTTGCTAGCTTTCGCCGGGGCGTGCACGGCGGTTCGCAGTCGTGCGACGCAATCGGGAAATTCTTCCTACTATGATACCGCCGCGTGAGCACGTACCCATCCTCTTCTCCGCCGCTTTCACCGATCTCCAACATCGAAAGGCGGTCCATAGTACATCCGCGCTCCTTTCCAAATCACCACGTTTACTTGCACAAGCAACGAATTTAAAAAAAAAGAAAAAGGCAGCGTTGGAAAGCATCCTCAACATTATGATTTGACGAGTGCCGTCGGACCATTTTTGCGCAAGAATCTTTTTTAATATCTTTTTTCATTATAAGGTCTTAAGTATGCATTAAATATGTAATTATATGTCCAAATATACGGATAGTGTTATTTCAACAATTTTTGACAATTTTTCGTAAAAAATGATCTTAACTATGCATTACATATGGAATTATATGTTCAAATATATAAGGATAGTGTTTTGAAAAATTGTGAAAACGCTTTATCTATGAAAGAGGACATACAAATGACAAAGCAGTTCATCAATGAATCGGAATAACCATCGCATAGATGAGTCGTAGTATAATGATAACACGAGTAATTAATAAATAATAAATACTTTTATTTATGCAAAATGCAAGCAGCGTGCGTTTCAAGATAGAGTGCAATATAAAACGAGCGGAAAGGAAATGTGCGAAGAAGGGATCGAGCAAACGAGGCGCGCAAATTGCAACGGCGCAGCGTTTTTTTGGCGCATATTTTGACGCATATTTTGACCCAACGTTTTGCTTTTAAATCTCGTCGGATGCTGCTAAAACGTAGCTCGTGGATGCTAGGTCGCGGCAAGTTTCGGTGGAGGAGCGTCGTTGCGGAGTCGCGTAGGCGGCATCGGCAAATGTCGACCATGCCGGCCGCTGCGAAAGTGTTTGAGGAAATTGTTGGTGCGCGCCGCGCCGCTCCCTCGTTCGATTCGAGCAGACCGGTGCCTGATACCGCGCTCGCGTCCATTTTGCAGTCGACGCTCAAGGCACCCTCGAGCTTCAACGTTCAGCCGTTCAAGTGCGTGCTCGTAAAAGATAAAAAAGTGCGCAAGGATCTTGCCTACTGCTTTTCGGGGTACAACATTGCCAAGGTGCTTCAAGCGCCCGTAACAGCTGTATTTCTCGCGGACGCGCGCCCCAGCAGGAGTATCGGCGCCTTGCTGGATCGCGAGAAAGAAAGGGGAATGAAAGATGAAGATTTGTCGAAATTGTTCTTTGACGCGTCATTTTTAGCTGGATCGACAGAAGCGCTGGGTAGAGCAGCATCTTCGTCCCTCTCTCGCATCACGCAAATGCCCTCAGTTACGTCTGCGGAAGCTTGGGGATCAAAAAATACTATGCCCGCCGCGATGATGTACATGCTCGCAGCAGCATCCCACGGGCTTGATACGTGTCCCATGGAAGGCCTGGATGGTCGACGGGTGTGCGACGTCGTTGGAGCGCCCGACGGGTACTGCGTGCCTGTCGCTATCGCTACGGGGTATGCGCGCGCTTCTTCGCCCCCTAAAGAGCAGTGGAGATACGATGAGAGCGAGATGTTTTTCGTCGACCGTTTTGACGATTCGTAAGTAACTCTTAAAAAGTAGTATTTATATAAAATATTTTTGTACATAAAGCATATCATCATCAATGCGCGCTAGGGCGCGTTGCATTGTACATGATAGACAGCGGAACGTGAAGCCGCTTGCCCCAGCTCTCTTCATTGTGCTGGCCGCCTGGAAACACCTCGTAGTAAGGATCGAACCCTTCCTCCACCATCGCATCTCTTACATCGATCGTTTGCGAATCGTCGTCTCCAGGGGTGCCGCTATCTAAATATACTAGAGTATCTCTGTTTGGTCGGACTGCACTTTTCGAAACCAGAGAATGAAGCGTCCAGTTGCCATTCCACCAAAACGACGACGACATGCAACCGCATTTTTTGTACACTTCACTTCTTGTCCAGCAGGCGTAAAAGCTGAGAAGGCCGCCCAAGGAACTTCCCATGATTCCCAACTTTTCAAGCGATATTCGATGATCATTTGATGCGAGCGGCAGCAGCGTATTCTCAACCCAGTCGAGGTACTCGTTGGCTTCTCCGCACGCGCGATACCCCTGGCAGTACGGCGCCGTATCCTCCGTCGTACCATTGATTGGTGTGTACTCAGCCATCCGCTCCGCCGTGTTGTAAGGCGCAACGACGACAACTGGCTCAATCTCGCCGCTTAGAATCAACTGGTCCAGCGCTTGCTGCGCCCTCCAGCTCACTCCTTGAAACGATGTAGAGTCGTTGAAAACGTTTTCGCCGTCGCTCATCACAAGAACGTTGTCCCAGCGGGCGCTGGGGTGGGCATTCTCAATATATCCCGCTGGCACGTACATTACAACGTCACGTGTATTCTGAAAATAGGAAGATGGAACGTCTTCGTATGCGACCCAGTACAGTCCTTCATCCTGGAAAAACCACGGAGAAACAATCACTGTGCTATTTTTGCCCGGCTGCATTGCGACTCGAGAATTAGCGCCCCCTGCCAAATTTTTCCATCAAACAAAACCTTAAATTCGACGCTGGCTGGTTTTCTCTCACGCGCAGGAATGACAGCGGAAAACGTGTGATCGTCCGTGCGGTTGAGAAGAATCTCCTGCTTCCACTCGCCAAGCTCTGAAAGTCCAGCTCCACGAAGGGTTACAAACTTTGGCGCAGGTGCACTTTCATCTTTTGGAGCGTACAACACGTTGACGTTGAGGTAGGTATCACCGGCGACGCATAACGTCGCGAGCGCAACAAGCAACAAAACTAAAAGCTGCATTCTTGGTATTATTATTATTTATTTTTAAAAAAATGAACAAACATGCATGAAATAAGTGGATGCTTGCAAAAAAACATTTTAGTGCACATTCATTATATATACGTACGATAGAAAGCAGCAATAATTTTTTATTTTTTTTTGAACGTACATTTAAGCGGCGGAGGTTTCTTGCGTACTTCCTTCGCTCGCGGAAGACGTCTCGCTCTGGAGCGTTTGCCCGTTTGCGCCGATTTTCCGCTTTCGCTTTTTCCGCGGGTTGAGGAGTACGAGGCAGACAACGATGGCGATGCTGACGATGCACGTTGAAATGTCGATGAGGCCGCCCATCATGGAGCACACGGGAGGTGTGAATACGTGCGGGCTTCCCATGTAGCTGAAAAACTTCATCATCCAGTAGCCTGATGCCAGCACCACGACGAGCTGAATGCCCATTTGGTACTTGCGAATTTGAGCCACCTGGCGTCTAGTTGCCTCCGTTTTAGTGTCGTTGGTTGACGTCGAGTTGAGTTTTTTTGCGATGCCGAGACCGAAAAGAAAGCACGCAGTTGCGTACGTGAGGCACAGAAAGACGTTCATAACAAGGCGAAACATGCCGTATCCGGAGCCGAACCATCCGAGGTAGGGAACAACTTTGGGGGCGCCAAAGTACGTTGCGAGAGCCATTCCCTCGTAGGGCGGCGCAGATTCTACGATGGGTGCCGACAAGTTGACAAAAATGGTGAGCGTGACCCAGATACGGTACGCCATTTTCCACTTTCTGGGAACCTTTGCCCTTCGGCCTTTCGAAGACATGACAGCTACCCATGAGTTGGTAATTGTGTACAAGATGCAGAGAAGAAGAGCGACTTGAACATTCACAAATATGCCGTCAAGAAAGTACGGCATGATATCATTACCGCCTGCAAAGTCGATCATGCGGAGCATTCCGAGGAATGAAGTAACTAGCGCATAGCTAACACAAATTTGAACGGAATTGATCTTTTTCTTCTGAGAGAACATGGGTAAGAGTCGGTACACCATTAAAGCTGATGTGCTTCCGAAAAACGCGAACCACACCAATTTTTGGATGAGAACGCCCGTCTTCACACCATCGAGTTGTGCGAAGGGAATTTGGCAGGGACCATTTTCAAAGGTCACGTTTTCGCTCGCGTTGTCCCAAGTCCAATTTCCATCAGTAGGAACGTAGGGGTAAGGGCAAGGAAAGAACGTCGCGTTGAAGTCCGCGCACTCAAAGCTCCAGCCCGCTGCATCCATGAGCGCCTTAAATTCAGCACTCGCGTACCAGTTGTTAAACTGTTCAGGTGTAAACGATCCCATCTCGTTCCTTCTGTACTCTCCAGCAAATATACGCCTGCTTCTGTCCAAAAAAAAACTTTGTTTACTGCGTCTGCGCGAGTCAAGCAATACGTGTTGTAAGTTTAAAACAAAAAGTTCTTTTCAATGATCCGCAACGAGTTTATTCAATGAGTTTGCGTACCAAAACAAGAGAGTATCGTAGCATGCGAGGCTCTCTTTGATTATTCCTATATACCATTATCAAGGCCGTAGGTTTGTCGCGTGCATGTAAGTTGGGTCGTCGCGGTCGTTGTGCTTGTGGTCCCAGGTGTTCCGGTCCGCAGTGAGCCGGCCACAGATCTCCGGGAACGCGGCGCCCTGTAGACAGTGGAACTTAAAGGTTTCTCTATTCTTGAATTTGATTTCGGCATAGCGTTTTTTTTTGGCTTTTATTGTCCGGATCTTGCCAGTGTGAGCCGCGCGCCACCGCCCGTGGGTCGAGATGGCGTAGGTTGATTTGGTCATACTTTGGCAAAATGGTCCTTGTCACTGCCTGTCTGTTGTTTCCCCTAATTGAAAGGAACCCCACGGACGAGTTCATACACCCTCTCCGTGAAGGTCTTCATCGTGCTTTTCAAAGCGTGATCATAAATAAATTTACTTTACCGTACCCTCATATAATCGTAAAATAATACGTTTACTTACTCCGAATAAGTAACTCGTATCTACGTACGAATACAGGTGAGCTGAGGGATCACCAACGAATATTATTATTCACGTCAAACGTCCGCTCGCAAGTAATATTTCTTATTCTCATAAGGAGAATAATACGCAAGAAATTGATCTACCCGCGTAAGGACCGATACATATTTTCACGGAAAATATATCAGAAATAACCGATATAATTCATAGTAGTCGAATTACTATGAATTCCGATGGTTATAACAGGGATTCAACGTGTATACTTCTTAATATATATGTATTCATTATATGTTTATGTATCATGTAGTGTTTTTTTAAGGTATTTTTAAAGTAGTATACTGAAACACCGATGAAGCACGAGACATGACAGCCGCTGTCCACACTCTTATTAAGAACGACTCTTGGACGATAAACGACGATGCCGTTCATCTTCTCCGAAAATCGTTTTCTCTATTATTATACATCATCATTGCAATGATGTACAACTAACTCTCTTTTTCACTCTTTTTTTTTTCTCTTTTCCTTCACTCTTCTACTAATAAATATTGTATGCATACTATATATTTTTCTTATTGTAGTAATATCAATGTACATTATTATTGCGCTCTAAGAAATCAATACATCTTTTTAAAAAATATATATACAATGGCGACGGCTGCTGCTAGAGTTCCCGTTATTAGCGGCGTCGATGAGAATAATGATGAGAATAATGATAAGCTCGGTCGGCTGGCTGCATGGGTTGCGTCGCACTGCCCAGCAAAGCAGCAAAAGGCGTGGGAAGGCTACGAGACGTTTGGGCGAAAAGAGCGGTCGCCGGGGGACTGCGTGATGGTCGCTTCGCGTGATGTGCCCAAGGGAAAAAAGCTGCCTATTCCACCTGAGTGCATTTTAACAGAAGACATTGTTGCGGATTCGCCAGTTGGCAAGGCGTTTGTCGGCCTCGACAAGTATACGCACTTTGCGCTCTTTCTCATGTGGCAGAAGCGCGTGCCCAACTCGCACTGGTCCGCGTACCTGGACGTTCTGCCAACGGATATAAGCATGCACCCTATCACGTTCCTTCGGCGTCCACTGCTCGACGGCACAAAACTTAAAGCAGCGCTTGACGCGCACCCAGCGCTCGTGCGGGCGCTCGGCGCGCAGCAGAGCAAGTTGGATGGAGAGTGGGAGAGGTGCGCGCAGGTCATGCGACTGCACCGGCAAAAAAAAACAAAGGCGTTTGAGTCGTTGCTGGGCGCCTTTGAGGGTCCCTCGACGCCCTCGATGGATGAGTTTGTGTGGGCAAACTGCATGGTTATATCCCGCGCCTTCAACATGGCGGAGCCGCGCGTCATGTGCATGCTGCCCTTCGTCGACTCGATGAACCACTCGCTCGACGCGCACAACGTGATGTGGCGACCCAAGCTTCCGCGGGGCTTTTTCGTCATCTCGTTTCACTCTAACGTCGTCGCCGGGGAGGAGATTTTGGCAAAGTATCACGACGCGCCGCGCCAGGGCAGCGTCGCCATGGACGAGCTTCGACGATTCGTCATGTACGGTTTTAGCGACCTGGGCACGTTTTCAGACGTCCTCGAGGCTGCCAAGGAGTAGTACTAATTCATTACGTATTTACTTCGTCCTGTTGTATGCTAGTATTATTAAAAATATTATTATTATTTTTTTAAAATATTTATAAATAAAAACATAAATAATATGTCACGTAAATATTTTTTAGCATGATATCTCCCTCACCTTTCCGCAAACGAAGAAACGGGCGGCATGTAAACGGGGGGGTAATCTTCAGTGCCATCGGTGTCAAATCCGTCTTCTTCCGAAACGCGCGTCACCGTTTCGGATATATCGCCCGCGTCGCCGCCGACGTGCTGCCGCGTCAGCACGAGTATAAATATGCCCGGGATGAGCTCCATGAGGACGTAAAAGATGGCGTCAAACGTGTCGTGGTTTACCGAGGGCGGATATCCCTCGTATTTAGACCACGACGAGTAGAGGGCGACGAAGCAGTAGGCGCTTCGCAGGCAAAAGACGGTAGCGCAGACTGCGCAGAGGAGCGTCACTCTTCTCAGCACCATTTTTCGAGCGGTGTACGACCCCGTGGTTCCCGAGGAGCGCGAGCGGGGCCGGAGCTGCGCAGCGACGCGGCTGCCGTAGTATACCATGAAAGCAGCGCATATGAAGTATGTGATGCCCAAAATGTAGAGGGCGCTGGTGCGAAAGTCTTCCCTCGATGCGTGGGGGTCTGCGATGGTGTACGCGGCAACTGACACGAACGCGATGTATATGATGGCGTTGGAGAGGTAAAAGAGGGGACGGAGAGACGAGTAGGAGCCCCCCCACGCAGCGTAGTACAGCTGCGCCCAGAATAAAATAAGAAGCGAGTAGGTCGTCAGAAAAAAGAGGGAGGGTATCGTGTGGAGGACGGCAAGCATCCATCCATCGGTGGGCGAGAGGTCTGCGGGATCGCCCCTTTTAGGACGAACGTCGCCTCCGCTCATCATTACGCCAAAGAAGCTCTCGCTGGTTTTGTTGCCGTGGTGGTGGTCGGGCGAGGCGTTTTCTTTGAAAAATATTTCAAACAGAATAGACACAGTGCGCAGTATCAGCGCCAAAAAGAGAAAGAGGTGAAACCGCTTGCGCATCTCCCATCCAGCGCTGGAGGACGCTATCTCTGGGTCCGATTTCAGCAGGCGTCTATTTTGCAATATTTCTCTCAGCGCGAACGCTGCTGTCAGCACAAACAGCGAGCACACCGGGATAAGCGCATACGCGGAGGAATCCATGGCTACTGTTTGCGGCAACGCTGCAGCTGCTATTTATAAATAACGCTTTTTTCCTTTTGGTATGGAACGATTAATGACCATACGCACGTAAAAAAGTAAACGCGTATACTCCAACCGTCGACGAGCGCGTCCGTCACCGCTCTTTTTTTCTTTTTTTTTAAATATATATATTATATAATATCGAACGAATGGACCGGCCAATGTCAATAATGTCAATAATGCCAATAACCAGAGCGTTCCTTTTTTTTAAAACAACGTGATCGTACATATTTCATTCGCACCGCGCGTCTTTTTCTACAAAAAGCAGCAGCAATCGAACGATCCGAATCATTTCATGTTTCACTTTTTCCAAAAATGGCACATGCGTCACTCTATTTACTACATACACTCTTATATATGACGATGCATACTTTAATGCGCATATAAATACGCTCACTACCCGATCCGGAAAATAACTAACTACACTCTTATATATGACGATGCATACTTTAATGCGCATATAAATACGCACACAAAAGCGACATAAAAAAGGAGCACTCTTAAAAAATATTATATGACGAATTGCATACATTCATGCGCATATAATGATGTTTACATATTTAACAAAAGGGACATATGAAGGAGACACTCTTCTTATACATGACGATGCATACTCTAATGCTCATATAAATACGCTTATTACTTATTACCAGGCTTTGTAGAATGTGGAAAAATCCACACGAGTCCACATTCTTACCTTCAGAGTTTTCCACATTCTAACTGGGCCTGAGGAGGCAAATGTACCAAAATAGCATTTTTTTAATATATGAGGTTTGTCACATTGTGTTAGAATGTGGAACATTTTACCCTGTGATCGCACTCTCTCTGGAGCGGTAGTGAGGAAATAACATCTTCACTGTAATTTAAAATCACCTAAAATCACCTAAATTTCACCTAAAGGTTAAATTTAAAAAACAGGCTTAGAATGTGGATTTTTTTTCGACAGATACCCATATAGTTTGTATGTACGTGTGGATTTCTCCACATTCTAACTTTGAGATTTTTCCACATTCTAATTAGAATGTGGACGTGTGGATTTTTCCACATTCTACAAAGCCTGCTTATTACTCACTCCGGAAAAGTTATAATATAATATATGACGAATTGCATACTTTAATCCGCATACATACACTCAAATAAATAAATAATGTTTTAAAAAAATAAATACAAATATTTACATCATTAAAAAGGCTCGGCGCGCAAGATGAGCGTCGATTTGCGTCGATTTGCGTCGATTTGCGCCGATTTGCGTCGAAGCATACATTTATAACGAATAATAATAATATTATATATGAGAGATGTATATATTATGTTATATTATACGAGTATTTACATAATAAATATATACGAGTAGTAAATAATAGCAGAGTCGTACTCGTACTTTATTAGAAAGGACGCTTGCTCGCATAGTTTTGTATTTTGTGACAGAGGCAGGGTATCCAATTGCGCAAAAAAAAAGAAAAAAGGAGGCGTCGATTCGCTTCATTGCAACTATCACAGGTTGGATATTGTATGTGTATATTAGTATGTATTTTAGAGTAATGGGTAGCGAGTAGGCGTCGATCCAACCGCACCCACTGCTCTTCGATTCTATTTTTTTTGGCAATGGCGTCGATTCGAAAGAGGGGCGAACGATCATCGATGGATAGAATAGGCGAACGATAATAATAAGGGGGATTATTGATTAGGGGGGAAGAAGTAATAAAAGGGAGGAGCTTTCATCATCGTGGAAGAAGATCAGCAGATTACCAAAAGGTTTACATATATATATAAATACGAGTTGGTTTGTTCTTTTTGGCGAAAGAAAGAAACCCCTCTTGTCGTGTAAAGTAATTTGTTTTTGCTTGCTTGTTTGCGCGGAACGAACGAGCGGGATAAATAGCATTGAGTGAGCGGAGATTTTTTTTTGAAACTATTTTTTTAAAAAAAAGCAAGCAAACATGTCGCTCGTAAAGTCTCAGTTGAAGCGGACGCTCAAGAACTTTACGATCAACTTTGGGCCCCAGCACCCCGCAGCGCACGGCGTGCTTCGACTTGTCCTAGAACTTAATGGCGAGGCTGTCGTGAGGTGCAACCCGCACATTGGCTTGCTCCACCGCGGAACCGAAAAGCTGATCGAGTCAAAGTCGTACCTCCAGGCGCTTCCCTACTTTGACCGCCTCGACTACGTGAGCATGATGGCGCAGGAGCACACGTACGTGCTCGGAGTAGAAAAACTCGCCAATATCACCGTTCCCAAGCGCGCGCAGTACATCCGCGTCATGTACCTGGAGCTCACGCGCATCATGAACCATCTTCTCGCCGTGTGCTGCCACGCGCTCGACGTAGGCGCCATGACGCCGTACTTTTGGGGCTTCGAGGAGCGTGAAAAGCTTATGGAATTTTACGAGCGCGTTTCCGGCGCGCGCATGCACGCAGCGTACTTTCGCTTCGGCGGCGTTTCCCGCGACCTGCCCATCGGCCTTCTCGACGACATCTACAAATTTTGCGAGACGTTTCCCAAGCGACTCGACGACATCGACGAAATTCTCACGGGCAACCGCATCTGGATCGGACGCCTCAAAGACATCGGCGTCGTCTCCGCCAAAGACGCCCAAGACTGGTCGTTCTCTGGCGTCATGCTCCGCGGATCTGGCATCGCGTACGATCTTCGCAAGGATACGCCCTACGAGGTGTACGACGAGCTCGACTTTGATGTGCCCATTGGCACCAACGGCGACTGCCTCGACAGGTACCGCCTTCGCATGGAGGAGATGCGCGAGAGTCTTAAAATCGTGCAGCAGTGCCTCAACCAGATGCCCGGAGGACCCGTGATGAGCGACGACCACAAGGTGACGCCCCCCACCCGCGCAGAAATGAAGGGAAGCATGGAAGGACTCATCCACCACTTTAAGTACTTCACCGAAGGTTTTGAGGTGCCCGAGGGTGCTACTTACACTGCCACCGAGGCCCCAAAGGGTGAAATGGGCGTATATTTGGTGAGCGATGGCTCGAGCAAGCCGTACAGGTGCAAGATTCGGTCGCCTGACTTTTACCATCTCCAGGCGCTCGATTTTATGGCCCAGGGCCACCTTGTGGCGGACGTCGTCACCATTTTGGGCACGCAGGACGTCGTGTTTGGCTCCATTGATCGGTAATCGGGGAAAGAATCGTACGCGCGCGGAATCGCACTTACCAAAAAAAAACTTGTTTTTCTATATTTATTAAATACGCAATTAAAATAATAATGATTCATAAAAATAGATATCTATTTACTAAATATAAAGAATGCAAACATGCTGTCAGCGCCGCCGCGTGCCCCCGATGCGCTCTTCTGTATACCACTTGACGCGCTTGCCGCGCTCCCACTCGCCGTCCCTCCATCGCCCATTTGGCCACCGAATCGTCCCAAAGCCGTGCATTTGATTGTCGCGAAAGTGACCCGTGTACTTGCTCCCGTCTGCCGACAGCTGCACACCTTCCCCGCTGCGAACATTAAATGCCCAGTCGCCGTCGTACACGCCGTCGTCGCGCCCAACGTAGCGCCCCTTTCCGTGCATCTTGCCGTCTTTCCACTGCCCCTCGTACTCGCCGCCAGAAAACCACACCATTTTCCCCGACCCTTCCTTCCTACCGTTTGCAAAACTACCCGTGTACTTTCCCATCCGCGTGACGAGGACGCCCTCGCCGTGAAACACGTTGTCTGCAAATTCGCCAGAGTATTTGTCGCCATTTGCCCACGTCTCGACGCCGCGACCCCATCGCTTGGAGCGAAGCCACTCGCCCTCGTAACTGCGACCTGGCTGCGACATTTGATAGACGCCTTTTCCGTGGCGGAGGCCACCCTTGAAGTCCCCCTCGTAGTACGCGCCGTCTTTCCACTCAATCCGGCCGTGCCCCTCGCGTATTCCATCCACCAAAACACCCTTATACTCTCCCTCGTGCCCCGCTCGCTTTTTCTGCACCTTTTTCTTGACCGTCTTGCGCCTGCGTGCCTTTTTCTTCTTTTTCTTTGGAGACGACGAACCGGCAGACGAAGCCGTCTTTGTGCTCGCAACGGACGCTTGCGCATGAACCGCTGCACTATCCTCGTAGTCTACGCCGTCGTATTCGACAGACGATACAGAGGGCGAAGGCGAAACCGACGGCGAAGGCGCCGGGGACATCGACGCGTCGTCGTTGTCCGTCGCAGTCATCGTTGCA
>JACLAC010026517.1_pt1 | contig 13114 bp, 10 predicted proteins | sample 8027881 | NCBI WGS metagenome assembly JACLAC01 (sample SAMN15725517, study PRJNA655200) | protist metagenome | isolation source: fluorescence activated cell sorting (FACS) single amplified genomes of... | place: Spain: Blaines Bay Microbial Observatory, Mediterranean Sea | collected 2016-01-19 | reverse complement strand
ACATCAGGAGCCACGCAACTGTCGAAAGATATCGGTGAAACACGTCAGGTGCGCCAGAGCTCACAAAATTCTTCGCGGTTCTAGCCTGATTCGTTTCGGTTTTAGTTTTGTCGCTCCACACTTGCTTCCACCTGCTTGTCAAGGCATTTCTACCACGTCCACAGTTTTTCCCCGTGCTGACACACGTGTGTATCTTCCGCCCTTTTCTTATTTAGATTTTTGAGTTCAACATCATAGCTCCAGGGGGCGCTGAGTGCGCAAGAGTTTCGCAAACGGTTTCTTTTTCCCCTTCAGCACAGTTTCGCCTGGGAAGAGTCGTGGTGAGTATAGAGAAGTGGTTGGGTCCTGAGCGGGCATACTCTGACGTTGAGGTCGAACAGGAAGCAAAAACAATGCAAGAGATCGCAATGCTTCCCACGGAACCCGCAGAGAGTGCTGTCGGGGAGTGGCGATCTTTCAACCGTTTAGCAGTTCCGACAAGTCTTGTCGGCGACAGAGTAAACTCGAGTGCGCAAGAAAATATTGATGGCGCGCGTTTCAATTTCGAGTGTGAGGAGACGATTCAACGCGCGAGAATTTTGAGCGAGGAGGATGGTGACGACGTCCTTCTAGCTCAGCACATATCCCTTCCTGGTGGAATTACAACAGGAGTGATCGTGTCTGGAAATAGACTCGTCATCAGTGCTGGATGGTCAACATCTCGTGGAGTCTGTAAGGTTGTCGAACGAGAGTACGAGCACGGCGGTGCGACCAAGCTGCTCGAGGTGAGAGATAGCAGCAGAGTGTTCGACAGATGGGTGGGTGGAGAGATGTAATGCGAGGCAAGGCCACGTGTTTGGCCGAAGATGAATTCGGAATACAACAGTAACATATCCTGCAAGGATGATCTATCTTGTCTTGTGATGCTCCAGTCGAAGAGAATCGGGAAAAAAGTAAATTCGAAGACAAAAGAGAATTCTTATCGACAGGATGGTGGTGTCGAGGAGACACCGTGAAGGAGCGGAGGGGAGGAAACAAAGGGCGCACTCTGAGAGGTGCCGCTCGTTAACCTCCCATCCTCGTCGGCGGAAGCACAACGACACTTGTGGTGGTCGTTGCTTACTTCTTCGCCTTCTTGGCGGCCTTCTTCTTGGGCGCCGCCTTCTTCTTGGCGGCCTTCTTCTTGGGCGCCTTCTTGGCCTTGGGCTTCTTGGCCTTCTTGGCCTTGGGCTTCTTGGCCTTCTTGGCCTTCTTGGCCTTCTTCTTCTTGGGGGCGGCCTTCTTCTTGGGCTTCTTGGGCGCCTTCTTCAGGGCCTCACCGAGCTTGTAGCTGGCCTTGACCTTGAGAAGCTTGCCGGACTTGACGAGGTTCTTGAGCTGGGTGGACAGAATCTTCTTGAAGTTGCCGGGGAGCTTGAAGTTGGAGCCGAGGTACTTGGCGATGGCGGGGACGGAAGAGCCGTTCCTGTCCTTGAGGGCCAGGATGGCGGCCTTCACCATGTCCTCGTACTTGGGGTGGGCGGGGGCGGCTTTAGGGGGCATCTTTGCTTGTTGGTTTGTGTCGACGGCGCACCGTGGAATGCAAGTTCCGCGCGAACAATCCGATTAAAATAAAGCTCGAAAAAAAACATATCGCGTAATCGTGAAATGTATAGCAGGGCAATCAGTCTACGAAAAATGTCATCAATATACATGATTCATTTTAATTGATTTTTTTGAAGCGGGTGTTTTTAATCGAATCCATTTTTCGATGTAAAACGCGTACTTTCGTCCATATATATCACATTTTGTAAACAATCCCGTGAGGAATTCCTCATGGTCCCGAGGTATCGGCAATTCGTGCGTTAATTTTGTCGGTTTGAATTCGCTTTTTCGCTCGTCTCATTTTCCTCAAGTTTTCGCTTTTTTCTCCTCTTCTGTGTGATGCTGAAGAAGCGGTTTTCACCGATCGCGGTGGACAGAGTTTGCTTCATCAACATCGATCGAGTTTATTTATTATCTCAGCTGGATCGCGAGCGAGCGCAGTCCTTCTATGGAAATGGCGTGAGATGGCGTGAAGTGGCGTGAAGCCAGGGGGACATAGTGCACCACAATCGGCCTTGAGCGTTTTTGGTTTTTCCTCGGAAAACGGCTGACGCACAAGGCTAGATATTTGCGGCGCAGATTTTTTGCGGCGCAGATTTTGAGGGCTTCTTGCATTTTCAAGACTATTTGTATTAACTGCCTTCCAGTTTTCTGCGTCGTGTGTTGTTTTGGACACACGCATTTTCGTGAGGGGCTCACGTCCTAGGTTTCGTCTGGCTTCTTTCACTCTCTTCCGCGCAACGACGGACCGAGTCGCACGTGTAAAACCCTCTGACACCCATATCAACACCATGACCGCCGTTAATGAGGTCAAGCATGTTATGACTGAGGCTGTTGAGGACAAAAGACTGCCCGTCACCGTTCTCTCTGGATTTCTGGGAGCCGGAAAAACCACCCTGCTGAAGAAGATCGATCTCGCGAGACCGCATTCAAGTCGTCGACGCCAAAGGGGAATCGCGTCCGTGGAAGTGCGCGCTCGTCGTGTATGATATGGGCGCTATCAACTTTGACGCGGATGAAATCAAACACTCAAAGCTCGTTCAAGAAGAAGCCGAGATGGTGGAAAGTGACTGGGAGCCATGTGTTATGACATGAAGGAAAAATTGCAAGCGGTTGGAAAATGGAACGACAAGCTATTATGCAGAACCCGGTATTCACGTTTAGTGCTGATCGGCGTAAACTATCAGAACTATCAGAACATCTATTGAGCACTCTCGACCTTCACGGTTTCAAGTCGTCACTTCCTCCGCTTCTGAAAGTCGTGTTGGAAGCTGTTGAACGTTTGTCGACCCCTAGCGCCTTCTTCGCGCCTTCCAACACGAAGAAGAACACACCACCCCCAAGCCCAATAAACGTCACTCTCGGGCTGATGCCCTTGAGCAGAGCGATCCACCCCTCTTCAGCCACCGTACGTGTTACGCAGTCCATCACGCCTTTATAGTAACGTGTTTCGCCTTTCATACCTCCTTGTGTCATCAGTCGTGTTTTAACAACGTCCAGAGGCGTAGTCACTGCGCCTGTCAGCATTCCCGCAACGGCTCCGATGGCGGCCGACTCATGCTGCTTGATCTCGTTTTCAGAGCCTCCACTAACAGACGACCAAGTGATCTTCATCTGCTCGTAAGATGCGAACTCGATCGCGTCGAATGGTAAATCGCGTAAAAGAAATGAGCCGAACCCAGCGAAGAGCCCTCCAGCGATGCCCTCCCGAGAGGCAATTTGCCAGACTGCGCCTCGTGCACTTGTGAACTGCCCCGTCTGCATGCGAGACTTGACAACCTCGGTCGGCACTCGCACGATGGAGGCTGCGAGTCCTGCAGATGCGGCGGCCGTGAGATGCGCAGCGATCGTGCGGTCGGAGTGCATCAGTTTATCGTCATCGAGAGGAAGCAACATACGTTTCGCTGGCTCGTATACAGCGAAGAATACTGCGCAGGCGGGGACAACACCAGCGAGATTCCCGCCGATCCCTTTGTACAAGTTTCTCCAATTCACCGATGCTCCCCCGCGCGCAGCTTGCAGACGAGTCTTTATCGTGTCTATGGGATACAACGTCGCTTCGACTGCAGCACCCGCAATGACACCTGCGGAAACGTGGCATGCAAGCTCTGACGCCTCCATCCCTGCCGCCGCCTGAAGTCCTGCGCCGCCCCCACTGCATGGTCGACAACAAGAAATGGCCAAGAAGTGGGCTGTTTTATTTTACATTACCAGTGATTATTAGTATTTTCCGTCTCTCTGAAATTACTTTCCGTCTCGAAATCGTATGTGACTCAGTGCCCAAATTCCGGAAACGCGCTTCAAACATTGCGGATGGTACATTTTCGAGGGGGGAAAAACGCGGAAACCACGCGCGCGCGCTTCACACCGCGCGCGGGGGGAGGAGGTGCTGGCACGACACGGTCGAGTGAGCTCCCTCCGAGCGCGGTGGCCTTTTCCGGGCGTCCGATACGGCCTGAGCCGTGGCTGCGGGCCGGTTTCGCGTTTTCCCCCTTGGCGAAAAAGCGCTTCGGGTATGGCCATCTGGTCATCACGTTTCAAGACGCACCACTCGGGACTGAAGCGCGGATTGTAGAGCGATTTGAGGAGCAGGAGCGAGACGCGCGCACGAATACGAGACATAAACTGCGCACTACCACGTTTCAATGTGTATTACCGACCGAGCACCCGCACAGACGCGCGTGGCCGCGCGTTTTCCTCGCGGTGCCCTCATCCCTTTTCTCGCCTCAGAGACGGAAAATAGTTTCTCTACATTTGCGGAGGGGGAAAACGCCCCCCAGGCGAGTCGCTCGTACCCGAACGCCGCGCGCGATCGGCCACGTTGTCGCCGCGGGGGTCGGGGAGGACGACCCCACGCGCAGGGCGCGCGGACGGAGTGTCACGGCGAGCGTGGCGCGCGAGATCCTCCATTTTTCCCCCTCGAAACGGAAAATAGTAATAATCACTGGTACATGTTTATTTATGCACTTGCTCGCTACTACTACATACTGCGTACTACGCTGTCGTCGTCACCGACCTATCTATGCTAGCTAGCTAGAGCAACCTACATATGATATGTATGTAGAAGATCCTATTATTATTAAGTCGAGGAAGAAAGTTTGTACAACGAGTACGACGTGTATATTACGTGCGTGTATGTAGACTACATACGTAGTCTAGAGCTAGTCTATGTACATACATCGACTATCCATGCACGCATGCATAGCATGTAGGTGAGTTGAATTATGTTTCTAGCTATGTAGCTACTAGCTAGCTAGCTAGCTAGCTAGGGCTAGTCGGCGCAGGTTTGTTCAACGCAAAGCAGCAGAGGCATGGGATACTTTTTGTTCTATGGAGTGTAACGTTTGAAGGTGTGCCTTTAACACTTCGCTGGGGAACGCATTGTTCGCTGCTGAGGTTTCCGCCGCGCGGTTAAGTTCCTGCGAAGAAGTTGAAAGGAAACCGGATTACAGTATGTATTTGCGTACATGTATATATGCAACACGTAAGATTTTTTGATGTTGCGTACCTCTTCGCCGTCTGCATTTGAAGGCACGATTCCGTGAAGAGCATCGCCCAGGCTACTAAGATGAGCGCTTATAGACTCTGCGAGGCTGTAAAGAGTATCCTGGCTGCTGGACGTTTGAATCTCAAGTGCAGCGCTGTGCTGGGGAGACCTACGAAGGACAAGAGGAGGAATGTGGAAAGTCAGTTTCGCTCGAGAACATGGGGTGATGTTCACACATAGAACTCACCTGGACAGATGCTCAGCTTCAGCTTCCATGACGTTCAGCGCATCACTGATTTGTTTTTGGTGAACTTGAAGGATATCGAGCTGACGCTCCAGCCTATCTTGGGAGGTTGAAGCTTTCCCGAGGTCAACCTGGAATAAGAGCAAGAATCAAACTCAGTAAGTATAGGTGAAGGTTATCGAGCAAGGACGTCGCCCCACCACTCAATAGACAAGAGAGATGAAGTGATGATGGAACGAGTCTAGGAGAATGTTTCATATTTGCGGACTCCTCACCTGCAAGGCCATGAGCTGGTGCCTGTTTTTCAAGATGTGGCGATCCCACTCTGCAAGACTCTTAGCCTTGGACTTGAAGAAGTTCTGCGGAGCGGGGACAAGCATCGCCGAGGGGGCAGTCTGTTAGCGACATGTGATACAAAGGGAAGAGACTTCCACAAACCAAACAATTTCAACCAACTCAGTCTTGCGAAACGTACCGTGCGACTCTCGAGCTCTGTATTCCAAGAGAGCACGACCTCGCCGACGCTCTTTGCTTGGACCTCTGACGGCGCCTGCAAAAAATGGTATGGGAAACGAGGATTTAGCGACACGGGCAAGGTTTAAACTGGACGACTGCAGCATCCGTGACATTGAAAACAACAGGACGGCGCGCTTCAACATAGTCTAGTGTCGTACCTTCATGGTGTCTACCTTAGGTTCGTTCGGAATCGTAGGTGTTGGGTTGATCGGGAGTGAGTTTGGTGTGGCCTTCTGTGAGACTTTCTTTGTAAAATCGGATCGATCATTAATTATTATTAGTTTATTTGAAAGCAAATAAATAAAGTAATACGTTTACGTATGTAAAAAATACACGGCGTGCCTGCCTCCTGGGTGCGTGCGTGCTCGTATAGCGTAGCCGAGTAGATTCTCCAAGTAGTTATTTTTACTACCAGTACTACTGGTATTTTTGCACACCCGCCCGGTTGAAATCGAGCAGAATAATAGTCTATGTAGCTCTACTAGCTATCTATTATAATACTGCGTACTGCTGTTGTTCCGATCCACGCACGCACGCAGCATGCAGCAGCAGAAGGTACAGTAACAGGAAACAAAAAATAAAGAAGGAGCGAGGCAAAAAACCGCCTTAACCGGCTGCGGACGGCACTGTGCCGAATGCACCGCCTGGAGATCTGAGAGCGAAGAGCGTAAACCTATACACTAAAGGTGCACGAAAGGACGGGCAAATACTGCTGAGATGGTTGCGACAGTCTGTCCCAAACTGATGCCTGTGTTGAAATGGAGTGCCGTTAGAGGCTACACGACTGCATCGTCGCCAAGGCTAAGCTCGAAGCAAGTCTTAGTCCCTCCGCGGCAACGTCTCGTTTACCACCAACATGCTTCAGCGCATTCGACGACGTCCTCCGGCCAACCCTCCCCGGACATGACTGGGCGAGCACAAGAGGCAGCAGAACTAATTCGAGAGATCGTCGACATCGCCGTAGCCACGGGACCGAGCGGCTTATCCCGCACTTTTTACGCGGCACAAGCTTTCTCCGACCTTGGGACTCGTCTACTGCAAGACCCCACAAACCTTCCAAAACCAGAAGAACTGTTGCGCCAACTCTTTGAGGCCTTGGGTTCGACATACATCAAGCTCGGGCAGTTCATCGCGAGTTCACCAACTTTGTTCCCAGATGAATATGTTAGCGAGTTTCAAAAGTGTTTCGATAGAACCCCGGCTGTGCCGTTCACCATTATTCGTGAGATCATAACAGACGAGCTTGGGAAGCCAGTGGAAGATATTTTTGAGAAAGTTGATCCTGTCCCACTAGCGTCAGCTTCTGTGGCACAGGTCCATGCTGCGGTGTTGAAAGGGAGCAAGAAAAACGTTGTCATCAAAGTTTTGAAGCCTGGTGTCACAGAAACCCTCAACGCAGATTTGTCATTCATCTATGTGGCGTCGCGAGTCTTAACTTTCCTCAATCCAGAGCTCTCGCGACTTTCAATGGTTGATATTGTCGGAGACGTACGCGCCTCAATTATGGAGGAAGTGGATTTCACTAAGGAAGCTCAAAATATTCTTGCGTTTCAGAACTACTTGAATAAGGCAGAAATCTCCGACGCCATCGCCCCTTATGTTTATCTAGGCGAATCCTCGACGAAGGTATTGACTCTTGAACGGCTTTATGGAAGTCCTCTCACAGACCTGAACGCGATACGCGACATTACGGGCATCGAAGCTGCAGGTGCAGATGTTGACGACAACGCCGAACGAATTCTCATCACGGCGTTGAATACGTGGTTTGGCTCGGTTCTTGCTTGTGAGTCGTTTCACGCTGATGTACATGCTGGAAACCTCTTGGTCACTAGAGAGGGGCGCGTCGCATTCATTGACTTTGGTATTGTTGGCCGCATCTCGCCTGCAGTTTCGGGTGCCGTGCAGATTTTCTTTCAGGCAACTGCCTCTCGAGACTATACACTTATGGCAAAATCCCTCGTGCAAATGGGGGCTGCAGAGACCAACGTCAACACTGTTGAATTCGCTGATGATTTGCAAAGTATATATGAGTCTTTGGATCGATTAGATCCAGATATTGTCGTTTCAGAAACTGATGATGGGAATGGCATCGCTGCCACGTTGGCTGTGGATCAACAAGTGGTTAGTCAACTGTTAGTGGACGTCGTGCAGGTCGGGGAAAAAAATGGAGTAAAGTTCCCTCGAGAATTTGGGTTGCTCCTCAAGCAAATTCTTTATTTTGATAGGTATGTCAGATTACTTGCGCCAGAGATCGAGGTCGTGTCAGACGAGCGTGTAGCATTTATGGACTCTGCGGCGCTACAGTCTAAGGACCGGACAATGACGTAGATAATATTTCGTTCGCGCTCATATCTTTTAATTACAAATCAGAGGCTGAACTTGCACCTGTTTGAAGCATTCTAACTGCTGATCTTCTTCCTTCGGCGTCTCCCAAGCCAAGCATGCTTGAGATCTCCTCAATGCGTGACTCTTCGTCGACTAACGCGTCAACAGTTATTCGAATCCTGCCCTCACTGGAATCTTTCGCTGTCTCTCCCGTCTCGTGTCCAACCCCCTTACTGATACGCAAATGTCTGTCTCCATATGCTGCGACCTGCGGTAGATGCGTAACACAAAGTACCTGTTGATTTCCTTTGTCGGCTAGCATTCGGAGGGAAGCCCCGATTTTATCCCCAATTCGAGCACCAACACCACTGTCTAGCTCATCAAAGACAGAGATTCTGGAAGATTGAATTGCATCCATTTCCACAAACGAATCGTGTGTCTGTATCAGCGAGGATAAACCCGCCTCTGCAGCAACACCACGCAGCGCTCCCTGCAGGGAGCGAGCAAATCCTGGCATTTCATTTATTTCTTCGCTCTTCTCCCCGTGCGTCGCGTCTCTCTGAATTGCAGGCGAGAGCTTCATCGCGAGTAAGAGCCGAGCGGTCTCTCCACCTGAGGCTACTGAGCTCATGGAACGTAGGGACTCATTCGGTCCTGCAGCGAGGAGGAATGTCACCCGATCGAGTCCACCGGGTCGCACCCGAAATCGCGAGGATCCTTCTTCACCAACATCCGTGGCGGATTCATCGACGTAGATGGTAGGAGGCGGTGACGACGCTGGGATCACTTCATCACTGGAGATGCTTTCCCAGCTCAAGGAGACATCAAAGCGGTAACCCTCCATCGCAAGAGAGGAAAGTGCAGTCGTGACGTCGCGCCGAAGAGCAACAGCTGCCTTCCTGCGAGATTTTGCGAGTATCAGTCCAGCTTCGGCCAGTTCTGTTTCAGTAGCAGCTGCCAAAGCGGAAAGCGTTTCGCGTCTTTCTTGAAAGTTTTCCGCAGCATCTAATCTTGCTTTCGCGGCCTGCACAATTAATTATCCATCATGGTGGAAGACGATAGAACTTGTGTCAGTTTTTTCGCAGGAGAAAAGAAGGACGAAGGGAGTCAAAGGGTAAAATCCGAATCCGACGGGTTGCTAGATTCCTTACCTCAGCAGCATCACAAGCTTCGTCAATATTCCGGACACCAATGCTTCGGCACAGCCGATCTAGCTTACGGAGTCGGCCAACGCACTCTTCTTGGTGGTAGGGGTCAGCACGCAGTATGGTAAGATAATCAGCCACCCGCCGCTCTGCTTCTGATATGAGAACTTCAGCTTCTCGACACATCGAAAGTGCATCTCTAAGCCCCGCCAATGCAGCATCAGTTTCATCGGAACTATCATCCGAGTTCGCTTGCATATTTGAATCTTCATCTGCTTCGCTGGAATACGTTCCACCGTGTGCGCCCGCGCCTGGTGCTGATCGCTGTGCATTACTGAGCAGGCCCTTGATCTGCATCGATGCGTTTCTAATACCACTACGAACGCTGCCCTGAGTATCAACGACCGTAACGCCACTGTCACCACTGAGTGTACTCATCACACTGCTACATGCGTCAACAGTCATTCGGGCTCCTTCCAGGCGACGCAACTCACTTTTCAGCGCAACGTCTTCCCCTCTGACAGGTTCTACTGCTTGTACTGTATCTATCAAATTATTGAGTTCTTGTCGTTCATCTGGCGAGATCTCTTCTAATAAAGCAAGTTCAGAACGGTGCAAGAGGAGCGCCCCGGCAAGTTCGTCGAAGCGCAACCGAAGTTGGCGTGTCCCAGCCCAATCATCTAAAAGCTGCTTTTGAGCCTCCTCATCGGCGATGGAAGCTGCCGTACCCTGACCATTGAAGTCAACCAGAACTTTTCCCAGCTCTCTCAGACATTTCACTGGTACAGTCGTGCCATTCACACGGCAGACGCTGCGTATGCGTCTCTGCGTTTGATGATGAGCTTCTTGGTTCAACTCGGTATTTGGGTCCTCTACAACAGATCCTGGACGATTATCAACAATGTAGACGAGGCGACGTTCCACGAACAATTTTGCTGTAGACTGAGATGATGAGAGTCTAGACAATTCGGGTACGTCGTGTTTTCGAAGGATCGACCCTACTTCGGTAAGTGTATCAACGCCAACGCAAAACCGTCCCTGCAACTCTGCACAGTCAGCTCCGCTTCGAATCCCCTCTTCCCGAGCAGGCGCACCACACAGTTGAGCGATGGCTTCAAGAAGCACAGACTTACCACTCCCAGACTGCCCAGTGATGATGTTCAGGTGAGGGTGGAAACTCACGTGCTGATCATCGACGAGTGCAAAGTCGCGTACGTACAGGTCGCGAAGATGTGTGGTGCTCGAAGTGCCCTGGGCACGAGAAACAGTGGAGCATCTTGTAGCCCGCCTGCTGCGGGAAAGAGTAGGACGAGGTAGAAGCCTCCCCGAAGAACTGACGAACGTGCGGTAAGAGTACGCGCTCGTCATTTGAGAACACGCTACCCTTGTGTTACTCAGTAGTAACAAACAGACCCTGTCCCGTGCCGTCTGCTGTGCTCTGCACGCGACAAGAGACCTTCATTTCATTCGCATCGATCATGTGCTAGCGCACACGGACAAACATTTTTTCCTCACTGAAAATCCATATGATTTCATCATATTTAATAGGCTAACCGTGGGCCATAAAGAATTTACGAAAGAATGATTTTGTGGGCCAAATCGTTGGAGCAGGTAACACCCCAAAAAGGCTCGCATCGTCGCTCCTTCATCACACTTCAGCCCCCCGCCGTCGTTAGGCTGCGACTCATTTCAGTCTAAACAGGGGGGGGGATGATGGCAGGATCCACGCAGAAGAAAGCGAATGCTTTTGCTTCGAGTCCGCTATCAAAGCGCTCCGGATACCTGAACACTCCCTCGTCGGACTCCAAGTCGGATTTCGCGTACTCTGGTGGCGCTCTCGAACGTTTCGTGTTCATCACTCCGGCCTTCATCTCTATCTTTATGATCACATTCGTAACGTTTTGGGGTGCCCGCGTGTCGCCTGCTCTGACAGTTGTATTCATCTGCTGCTATGTCTCTTATGGTTGGGTCAAGGGAATCCACTCAGCTCTGTTCTCGCTTTTCGTGGGTATCCCGAGATGTCATGCCTATCGAGATGTAAACTGGCATGAACTCGCAAAGAACCCAGAACAGCAGAGTCCCATCATCGAACGCACATTCGGTCCACAAGGCCCTGTGTTTAAAACCGGCCGGTCCCCTTTGCCCATTCAGTCCCCCGCAGGTGGCACTGAATACCACAGCTTAACAGACAAGTTTGAGTCCCTCGTTCACGTGTGCGTCATTCCGACGTATAAAGAACCTTTAGGGACTCTGAGAAAGACTGTAGGAACTCTCCACGCACAGTCATGCGCGAAGGAGAAGCTCATCGTATGTCTCGCCACGGAAAGTCGTGATACAGAAGCCCCAGAGAAGGTGAAGGCTCTGTTATCAGAATTCGGTGATGGCCTTCTTGGGCTCTTTTACACGACACACGTGCTCGCCGAAGGTGAAGCTGTTGGAAAGTCGTCCAACACAGCTTGGGCTGTTCGCTGCGTCAAGCACACTTTGGTTGACACTTGGGGCTTCGTCCCCGAAGATGTCCTCCTCACTATTTGTGACGCAGACACGTACTTCGATGTACAATTCATGGATTGTCTCGCATTTCACCATGCCCAAGATCCGCTGCCTTATAACACAACTTACCAAGCTGTGGAATGTTTCTTTCCCAACATTTGGGCCGTTCCTATCATTGTCCGCATCAAGGCATTAATCGACTCTGTCGGGTTTCTTGGTCAACTCGCGAGTCCATTCAGTCATCCGTTCCCTTTCGCCATCTACAGTCAATCATTGAGGACGGCGATTGACTGTGGATACTGGGATGTTGACATAATTCCCGAGGACTGGCATCACTTTTTGAAGTGCTGGTTCCGCCGCGATGGGAACTTCCGCGTCGTTCCTGTATTTTTATTCATGGGCAACGACGCAATTGAGGATGAGACCTGGTGGGCTGCGAACAAAGCGAGATACACGCAAGCGAAGCGACACGCATGGGGAGCCATTGACCTCGCATACATCGTTTGCCAGTATGTTGCCCGCATGGATCGCGTGCCTTTCCGCAAGGTGTACAAGCTATTTACGCACGCCTCTGAACACCACATCAGTTGGACCCTTTACTGGGTCACAGTCATGCTTGGATCTCTCGTGAGCACCTGGATCAACCCTGTTCTTGAGACATACCCGTTTGGCATTGGTCTTCGAAAGCTCGCCATGCTTTGCTTCTTACCCATGATGTTTGCTACGACGATGTTCATGATCGGAGACTTCTACATCAGGATGTTCCTTCTGCACGATCGTCGACATTTTGAGGCCAACGCGGCACCCATGTGGTGGCAGGTGCTTTCTCAGATTCAATGGTTGCTCATGCCTGTAGCTGATCTTTTCTTTGGATCCATGGCTGGCCTCGATGCCCAGCTACACATGGCGATACAGCCTACTATGAAGTATGAGGTTTCAACAAAGGTGTCAAAGGATGGGAAGGTCGGAGGCTTGGTGCCCGAGAGTACAGAAAGTGGGGCGAGTGATTATCAGTCTGCTGAACCGTAGAAGTTGGGCCTCTTTGTACCACTATTCGTAGTGTTAGTATCTTCGTATATAAAGCCCATAGTTCCGTAAGTTTCTATGTGGTCTTTAGATGCAGCCCTTACATGATCCTTCTTAGATTTCTTCTTCTTCCCCTCCTAGACGAGGGCGATGACTCGTCGCTTTTCCTGCTCCTCGCTTTCACTTGGACGCCTTACTGCCTTAAATACAATTCAAATTACAAGTGCCACCTTCTAAAGTGTGCTCTTTCACTCTTTCGACTAACCTTTAATGTTGGAGAGCTGCTGTGCTGTGGCAAATTCACGAGCTTCCCAT
>JACLAC010010317.1_pt1 | contig 13114 bp, 11 predicted proteins | sample 8027881 | NCBI WGS metagenome assembly JACLAC01 (sample SAMN15725517, study PRJNA655200) | protist metagenome | isolation source: fluorescence activated cell sorting (FACS) single amplified genomes of... | place: Spain: Blaines Bay Microbial Observatory, Mediterranean Sea | collected 2016-01-19 | reverse complement strand
CTGGAACTGGGAAGATTACGAGTAGTGCTTTATACCTAGATGTTTTGTACTAGGCAAAACAGGGGTATAAGGTGACATCTCCCCCCTGTACGTTACTGATAATAGCCTCTACCTATTTTCTATAATATTTGTTTGACAAAATAACTTACAAATCTAGTCTGCCACCTTTTACGCTCTAAACAGTTAATCAAAACCGTTTATAATATATTCTAAAAGTTAATCGGAACTGTTTACACACTGCTGGTGTGATCAATGCAGTTCATGTCAGTGTACTGGAAGTACATTCCCCAAGACATTGGAGTTTTATGCCGCATTCCATTTCCTCTACTGCAAAAGATCTATCAGTAAGCAAAGTAAAGCTTTACAAGATGATCCGTCAGGCTGGTGTTGAGCCTGTTCCTTTTGGTAATCGTAAAATAATAAAAGATTCTGATTTCAAGAAGCTTCAGCAGATACTTATTGATGAAGGGCGGCAACCAGAACTGTTAAATAAAACCGAAGATACTGTTAGATTAGATAGTAGGAACGGTAAGGATCGACTAGAACAGTTTACTGCAGAACAACCAAATATTTATCTATCTGATTTGTTAAATGAAAAAGATCGTCAGATAGAACGGTTAGAAAAACAGTTAAGTGAAGAAAAAGCCGAAAAGCAAGGGCTTCAACAGGGCTTAATGCAGCTCCAAGGCACGATGCTTCAGTTGGATAAAAGAATCAGTCTGCTACAACCTCCAAGCCCAAATGAAACGCAAGAAGTTAGAGTAAGAACAGAAAATTTTAAAGATGCTGGGGAAAGAATAGTCGTAGAGCCAGAGCCTCCAAAAGCTGAAGTAGATAAACGCGGCAACCCTAGTAGTGGTAGCTGGTTTACTAGATTTTTCGCAGCAAATTGATGATTACTTATCTAAAACTAGAATTCTTTTACGAAAGAGGCTGAATCTGCAGGAGTAGAGGAAAGCTAGAATCGGAAGAAGGAGCAGCAGAGCAACAAGAACCATAACTTTGGTCGGTGAAAGTTCTTGAAACTCTGCAAATCCATTTGTCTGATAGGACAGTGGAAAGCATGAAATATCTACACCAACATCTCAAGTTTTCAGTGAAATTATCCTCAATTTTTACTGAAAACTAATAGATAAGCTAGATTTCATGCGAGCTTCTTCTTCTTCATACCCATTGAAGAAGAGGCAGGATGCTACATAATTTACAAAAACCCACCAAACCCATCCGTACAGCTCAACTTTGGGCAAAACGTTCCTCTCACGTTCGAAGCTACCTAGCTAATCTTTCCCTGAAGAAGAGCCAGCATCTGGATGCACAGGTACTGATCAAAGTTTTTTTCATTCGTAAATCTCTACGTTTGAAATTAACTGATACATACCTAGCAAAACTTTGGCAGATGTCCCTGCGCAATGTACAGAATCGTCTTCAGCAATTGGAGGAAGTTGGTCTGATCAAGAGAATGACTAATCCAAGAGCTGAAAGAGTAGGGGACAGATGGAGACAGGAGAGGAAACTAGTTTTACTTATCAAACCAAACAGTACTTCTTCTTTAGCTAGCAAAAAATGCCAACTATATAACTTACAGGCAGAGCCTGTAGATAAGAAATTAACCTTACAGGTGAAAACATCAGCGAAAATGCCGTATGTGGATTATCTCGCTCTTCAAGATAAAGTCTCAAAAGGATCATGGGCCTTTTGGTTACGGAGTAATCAAGCAAATCCTAGAACAATGGGATATTTGTTGACCAATATCCATCAAAGAATTAGAAACAGACCCGATGTACTGGAGAGTATTCTCTTTGATGGAGAAGCAGCAAAACTCAAAGATTCTCAACTTGTGGGATATGTAGTAAGTGAAATTAAAACAAGAATAGCAGCATAAGTATAGGAACAGTTTATGACCAAGGAAGAAGTGTTTGATAAAGCTTGGAAACTAGGGTTGAAAGGTGATTTCTCTCTCGTAGATGAAATCTATCATCCTAAATACAGAGCTATTCAAAAAAATATAAATGTAGAGGTTGATCTGGACGCAGATAAAATTGTCATATCAACTGTTAGCGATTTTATGACTTTTGGTCCCTTTCGAGTGATATTCTCAAACAATGAATTTTCGTGCTTAGAAAGACATATGAGGTCAATGCTGACAGGAGAACCTAATTACAACACTGTTATTACAACTCTTATCTATAAAGATGGCAAAATCATCTCTCAAGAAAGCGTTGCTGAAAGAGATCAACTTGATCCAAGCGAAGGCCAAGACTGGAGTTGGGAAGACTATGAATAAACATCAAGTAGTTAGTGGATTAAGTTTTTAATGAAATCAAATTACGGAAAACAGCATAAGGAAGAAGAGCTATGGCAAATGCACTGAAGGGAAAAACTTTGACTACATGGACTGTAACTCTGCCAAATGAAGAAGCTGTTGAAGAAATGCTAGAACAAGCCAGCGGTCATTTAGAATTTATGGAAGCAAAAAGTTTTCAGAATGGACCTCTAAAGCTAATCCATTACTCAATTTCCACGAGTCCAGAATGGAAAGAACACACTTCATTTCTTGAAGGTAAAATGCCAGAGCAAACTGGTAGGTTTATTGTGACGTTATTTGAAATTTATGAAACAGAGGAAGGTCTGCATCATCATTGGATTGAATCAAAAGAAATTCAGCCCATTTTTGAGACTTGGCTGAAGGAAATTGGTGGAGAAATTAAGATTCACAGCCATCAGAAAATCATTCAGAGTCTTTGGGACTAATCAGGATAGGCCAGTAGTTTAGTGACTATTCCATCAGTGAAATCAAATCACGAGTATCAGCAACAGGATAGAGAATGACTAAGGCAGAGGAATTTGAAAAAGCATGGCGACTTGGATACAAAAATGATTTTTCAATGGTTGATAAAATTTATCATCTGAAATATGCGGCTCTTGAGAGAAATACGGGTGTTGAAGTTAATCTTGAAGCAGACAAAATTATCATTTCAACCTACGGTGAATACCTAACTATAGGTCCATTCCGATTGATTTTTGAGGATGAAAATTTTTTGTGCCTTGAGAGAATTTACAGATCAAATCTTACAGGAGGATTTACTTATAATGTCGGAATAACAGCAGTCACTTACCTAGATGGAAGGATCATAACTCAAGAAAGTACCAACGAAAATGATGTTCCTGACCCCAGTGAAGGCCAAGACTGGAACTGGGAGGATTATGAATAAAGATTTGGAAATATATGTCCCAACAAAAAGATGAATTTGAAACATGTATAAAGGATTAGGAGTAGATCAAGAGTCAGTAAAGCATGTAGTAAGTGAAATTAAAACGAGAACAGCACCATAGAGGTAGTTAATAATCAAAGCATATGAAATTCATATAGCTAGGTCAAAATAGAATGTAAATTTTGCTAGGAGCAAAGATGATTCAACGAGAAAATTTAACTTGTATAACCACTAACATCTTGAAGAGCAGTGGTAGATATAGCAATACCTGTATGTATTAATGAGATAACAGTTAAAATGTACTGGGCAGTAATATTTTTAAAGAAAAAACCAAAACAAGATATTGTAAACCACGGTATTATTACGACTAAAATAACTTCATTAATTAAAGATTCATCTTTAATTGTAAATTGTACTAGTATCATTTTATTTATAACCATTAGAATTTGGCATAACCAAATTTTTGATCTAATTTTTAAAAAATATTCTTTCCACGAATTAATCGTCTCGAAATTACTGGGAGAAACGAAAGCGCACAATGCATAAAAAAAACAAGCAAGAGACACATCACAAAGAAAGTAATTAAAATTATAATCTTGGTTACCTATTGCATTTGTAAAACCCCAGAAATGTACTATTCCAGCTGCAAAAGTATAAATAAAAAAAAGTTGATAAAGAATACTTGTTTTTTCATTTTTAGAAAAAACATAAGGTACTGCGTTTAGCAGTTTAGAGTATCCAATTCCAAAAAGAATCGAGACAAATGATAACATTAAATCGAATTCACCCATAATGACCTCAAGTACTGAAATGTTGATTACTTTATTTGAAATAAAGGTTTGCTGTTCATCTTTTAGATAACAAGGATATTCTCAATAACTATTTGAAGTATTTATAGTAAGGTCTAACAGAAAGATGAATTTGAAAATTGGATAAGAGACTAGGAATAGGTCCCGTGTCTTGCTGAATATACTATAAGATGCAGAAGGCTAGAAGCTGTCAGGGCAGGCTCTAGTAGGATTTATATTCAGTGCAGTTAAAGTGAGAACAGTTTGAAAAACATTAGTTACCAACTAGTAGCTTGATAAAGCTTGGAATTAATAAGATTTAAGAATATTTATAGAAAGAATCTTGTAAATTGTTAGTGAAATTATTTTTTAGAAGTGTCGGTAAGAAATATATCAGTTTAACTGAAAAATATTTTCAACCAATTAATCGAAATCTTCGAAGATAAAATCTAGAAAGATTACAAAAATGTCTAAAATATACAGAAATGGAGTTATATCTTCGATACAAAATATGTATATGTTCCTTTTTACAATGGGGATTTATTTCGTATACATTCCTTGGAATTTGGAGCGGCTGAAACTCGTGGAAACTGATTTAGGATTATGGCTTTTTTTATTTGGTGTTTTTAATCTTTTAAGTAACCAGCTTAATGGAAGAATAATTGCTCCGAAGTTTGGCATAAAAAATATTATTATGGTCGGTACAATTATCCTTGCTGCATGTCCTTTTTTACTTGTTTCAGTTAATTCGTATTCAATGTTTATGCTTATCGCATTTCCTTTTGGGATAGCATTTGGCTTAGTATCTCCAAATAATCAAAGCCAAGTTTCATACATAGAAAGTAAGACAAATAAAATTTATACACCTTTATATCATGCTTGTATGAGTGCGGGATCTTTATCTGGTGCACTAGCAGCAGCCTATGTTATAAAAAAGGATATTGATCCCCAAATTACCTTCGCAGTAATGGGCATTGTAATTTTACTGTCTGCAGTAATAGTTTACTTCTTAGGAATACCGAGAATTGAGGAGAATAAAGATTCTAAAAATAGATTTAAAATACCTGAAAAAAAGATATTTATATTTGGCATCTTACTTATGATGAATTTTGCTACCCTCGGTATTATTATTGACTGGTCATCCTTATGGTTAACAAAAGATTTAATGGCACCACTTTTCCTTGGTGGCCTTGCTATCGTCTTTGTTAATTCAGGCGTAATAACTGCGAGTTTATTAGCTAGGTTTCTTATCAACTTACTTGGTGAAAAATTTGTAGGAGGATATTTGCCAATTATTGGCGCTTCAATTCTGTTTATAAGCATATTGACCGCAAACTTGTATATAATTATACCTGCGTTAGTTTTGTTTGGTTTATTTACAGCCAACTTCAAACCCATTGTAATACGGCAAGCAATTAAAGTAACCAAGGAACCAATTTCTTTAGCAGTATCGAATTTAACAACACTTGGTTTTTCAGGATTTATATTCGGCCCTGCTATAGTTGGTTTTACAGCAAAAAATGTTGGCCTTACTTTTAATATGTACGTACTCTGTGTTGTTTGGGCATTAAGCGCATTTGCCTTAACAAGAATTATGAAAAAAGATGATTAATATAATGAAATATTCCCATGTTATTTAAGACAAGAGTACATATATAAGACCGTATTTATTTAGGAAAGTGAATCTTTTAACTCTTTATACAATGGAAAATCATTATCCTTTAGCTTAGAAACTTTTCTCTTGAATTCCTCAAAATTGATTTCTTCCTTTGGAACACCAAAGATTACGAAAGCCAAGTTGCCTTTATTGAATTTCTGATAATGAGTAAGATTTGGAAAATCATCAGGTGGCATTTTTAAAATTCTCTAAGATAATTATTTTATAAAATCAGACAGAATCTGTTAGATCCTGGAAACCACATGCTTTCTCGTCTGTCCAGAGACTTTAGCCATTGAAAATCAGGTATTTGAGGTCTTTATTTCCTTTGATGTATGCTCTTGTAATCTAGAAAAATCAAATTGAAAGACAAGGGTACAGATACACCAGAGCTCTTGTACCTCCTCCTGCTTCTTCCTAGACAATAAACTTTAAAATCTAGTAATTCTCCTAGGTGCTTTTGTAATGCTTACAGAGGCAAAATCCTTAATCTCTCCTTTGCTGCCGAAGATACCCCTACCTACTTCCTGCCCCAGTCAGACTCTTAGCAAAATAGTCGATTATAGTATAAATTCTATTTGCTACTAAATAACTGAAATAAAATATCTTTTTAAAAAATAAAAGATAATTAAATCCCTATTATAAATTCTGTTGGCAGCCTTGGGAAATGGGGACAGATACAGGAACTCCTGTTTAATTCATTTAACTTTTTAGTCTGCCTCAAGTTTTACTGATTAGCTTAGATACAGTTTCTGAAGTTTTGGAGGTGTTTATCTGCATAAACTCATTGTCGACCAGTCGGGTTGAAAAAATAATGAAAGATCGGAAAGCTTACTCGAGTAAGCAGAAAAGAGTCTGAAAAGAAGATCTAGAAACAGAAAACCCCTGTAGTCCCACTCTCTGGTAGATGAAGGAATACAAGGGTTTCAATTACGACAATTATCTGTGGAAAAACAATTGTCTGCAGATGCGGTTTTTTGCACATCAGTGTGTATATAATACACTACTAGTGTATTTATCTCAATTGATCTTTATCTATATTAGATAACCAAGATCAACACTTGCCGCATCCCTCCAGCCTACTGATTTTCTACTGGTTGTCGTCCTTATTTATGAAAAACGACTATGAAAAATCACTCAGATATATCAGCACCAGAAGTGTCTTTTGGAGATAACTATTTCTTTGGAAGTCACCAACACATCAGTCTTTCCAGCATTTACAGTGATTATATCTGTAATCCAGCTGCAGAGCATGTAGAGGCTATCAAGGATCTACGTGAATACGTTGAAAAGAATATCGAGATAATTAATGCCTCTAGCAGCAATAGTGTCCAACAAAAACTACGTGATCTTAAGGCCAAGCTTCCTGTATTTACGTGGTCTGGGACGTTTGATACAAGTGAAGGCATACCAAAAAACAATACTCTGATACACCATTCTGGTTATTTGCATGTCGACATTGACTGGAAGGACAAACCCAGAATCGAATCGGAGCAACTACGTGATAAATTAGCTAAAGATCCATACATTGAAGCTGCTTTTCTAAGTCCTACCGGATTAGGGGTAAAATGTGGTCTGCGTGTCCCTCTCTGTACAAATGGTGAAGATCACAAAGAAGCTTTTTTTGCTGCTGAGAGATACTTTAAGGAAACATATGAGCTAGATATAGATCCCAGCTGCAAAGATGTTAGACGCATCTGCTACCTAAGCTTCGATCCCCAGCTTTTTATTAACTCTCATGCAATTCCTCTGGATATAGAAGAATGGCTACCAACAAAGAAAAAAGAGCACTTGCCAGTAGCTATATACCAACAACCTGCAGATGATCACTTAGACAAGACAATCAAGCTTTTAGGCCGTGTTGAGGAGTATAACGATTACGATAATTGGATAAGAGTTGGCCATGCTGTTAAACAACACTGTGGGGATGCTGGTTATGATTCTTGGGCTAGCTGGTCCTCACAATCCAGCAAATGGAATGATGTAGAGGAACAAGAAAATCGTAAGCGTTGGGATAGCTTTAATCCGACAAATATTAATGGAATGGAAGTTCTCAAACAATTAGCAAAAGGGAATTTTCATTTTCAGAAAAACTCTCATGGAGAAAATGTATATGTCCCTAATATGCACAATGTGCGTGAGTTCCTAACTCTAGATGAAACTCCGATATGGTTCGATAATTTTATTGGTCAAATCTTAACAACCATTAAAACTGAAAAGGATGGTAGGCCTGTAGAATGGTCTGATGAGTTAAATATAAATCTGACTATTGATTTCCAGAATATATGTGAGGGTTTGCGTCGGTTAAGCACTAAATTTGTCAGTGATGCAGTTAATTCCTACGCTCATATGCACAACAGGAATTGCCTAACTGATTGGCTAGATAGTTTGTGTTGGGATAACAAACCCAGGCTAGACAATTGGCTGATTAATTATTGTGGAGCAAAGGATGATGTGTATACACAGGAAGCAGGTAGATGTTGGCTTTTAGGCGCTGTATCTAGGGCCTACAGACCAGGCTGTAAGTTTGATAGTTGTTTGGTTTTGGAAGGTAAACAAGGAATTGGAAAAACAACAGCCTTGGAAATTCTAAGCAATGGCTGGGTTGTCCAACTCAAAACATTTGATGATAAGAAAGCAATAGAGAACATCCAGGGCAAGTGGATTGTAGAGATAGAAGAACTGGATGCATTTCGTAAATCTGAAATTGAAACTATCAAAAGCTTCATTTCAAATGCCAGCGACAGGTATTGTCTGAAATGGAGTAAATACGCTCAGGACTGGCCTCGTACCTGTGTCTTTGCAGGAACAACCAACAGAACTGATTATTTAAGGGATGAGACAGGTAATAGGAGGTTTTGGCCAATCTGGTGCGATCAGATTGATTTAGAAAATTTGAAGATAGATCGTGATCAATTACTGGCAGAAGCAGTACAGCGCTATAAGGAGGGAGAATCTGTACTAATGAATAAGGAAGCAGCTGCACTTGCTGTAGAGAATCAAAATGAACGATATCAGGGAGATAGTTGGGAAGAAATAATTAATGAATACTGTGAGGACAAGGAGAAAGTGACACGTCAAGAAATATATGAAAAAGTTTTGATGATTAATGATAAGAATCAGTGGTTTGGACCCAATGATAGAAGAATCCTCAAAATTCTAAGGCATCAAGGTAGGGTAGGCAGGCGTATTCGCCGTGGCGGAACAAGGGTTAAATACTATTGCAAACCATAACCACTAAATTATGAATTATCTTATTATTCTTATGGTCCTCTTTCTATAGTTGGTCATACCGGCCATACCGGTCATACCTTTTCCTATATCTTTTTTCTGGGGTGTTCCTCTTTTAGTTATTGGATACTAGGCACGGGGGGAGGGCACGCCCTTATTTATCTTATCTATCTCATCTATTCTGTTACTTATTTATTATAAATTCATTTTTTATTTATAAGATTAAAGAATAAGTATGGTAGGTATGGAAAAAACCTTGAAGAGCAGTTTATCACTGGGATGAAGCTGGCCCAACCTCTCAAAAAGGTATGGCCAAGGTGTGGCCAATTAAAGGGATTAAGACTGATTATGAATAGAAAAATAATAAAAATAATATTTTTATTAAATTTAACATGATAAATTATGGAATAGTGGTTTAGCTAACCAAGCTGATATTCCAAAATGAATATATTGTTGGTACTACTAATACAGAAATAAAAAGAAAAGAAAGAGAATATTCAATTCCTAGTATTCCAGAACATAGATTGATATAGATTAAGAGAAAAGAATCTCTAGATACTACTCCAATGTATACTTTTGGTCTTAGTATACATTCAGTAATTCCCACCAAACCCAGTAAATACTTGAACTAGAGGAGATTTATTTACCAAGGGTTAAAACTACCTTCCCAATTGTTACCAGATTAGATGTTTAATAAATAATATTAGGCAGATATTAGTAATGTAGCCTAGAAGTTAGCCGGTGAAGTGAGTGATGTTGGGAAGTGCCACGCCGGTAACACTTCCCATTTATCAGGAGAACTTACGCCAACTTAGTTTTTTTAATTGGCGTAAAGTCGCACATCTGCGCTTGGAGATCATTCCAAAACAAAGCACAGATGCAGGCGCTAGGCAGCTTGGGGTGCATGGGGACAACCTTATCGCTTTGGCCAATAACTACCTATCAGATGGTAATTTTTAAGTCAATTAAACAATGTTAGATCCATGGATTCTTAATCAGTCGGTGGGTGGTAGTGAGATGCACGGTCAGGTTTATATGTAGACCGTACATCTTATGAGGGAAGAGACAAGCATCCCTAGTTAAGGTTGCTAGAGGGGGACCTGACTGGGGATGCTCTAGCCATGCAGCTTAGGTTCTGGACAACTCACCATATCGCTTCGGCTGAAGGAAAAATAGCCACCAAATGTTAGTTTTTTGTTAGAGAGAATTTTTCTGAGATTTTCTACTAGTCCGAAAGATTTAGACCACCGGATAAGTAATCCCCTGTGCTAAATAGTCTTTATCCAGATAGATACTGGATATAAATTGATTATTGCGAGCAAAATATGAAAATAATCGCAAAAGAGTCGTAATTCAATTTGAATTTCTAGAGAATTTCTTTGTCTTGCCAAATCAAAAGTTATCTACCTATCCCAATATGATATTGAAAATAGTTTTCTGTGGAGTGACACTTCAGGACGTTCCATCTCTGTTTGCTGGAACATCACAATAAAAATATTTTAACACCCCAAGTATGGAGATGACATGACTTCAAAAGAACTAGTTCAAAAAGCGTATGACTGTTTTGCAACTGGAGATATGGATACTTTTCGTACGCTGTACCATACAGACGTTGTTGTGAAAATTAACGGGATGCACAAATTCTCTGGTACCTACAATAGCCTTGATAATTGGATGAACAATAACCTCATGCACATTCCCACTCATTTTGATAATTTTAAAATTGAATTAAAACTCGTAATTGCTGAAGGTGATTATGTTTTTGTATTAGCACATGGAACTGCGACAGGTATGGACGGTGATTTTGGTCATCTTTTCAAAGTTGAAAATCAGAAGATAACAGAATTTCATCTTCTAGATGACTCTCAAAAGATAGCCCATGCAATGAAAGCACTCTAATTTAAGCACTGTAGAACCGTAGTTTAAATATTAATACTTACGGTTCTTAGCTATCTGATCTGTTCTCGGATATTTTCTAATCAATTTCAAATCCAGCCTTATTCAATTTGGGTTGTAGATAGTATAAAGCTATTTATTGATCTGCTCATATCCTACCTATCACTTCATTTCTGACCCGATGGATCTTCAGTGAATTAATAGTAAGTAACTAATTTAACATAATATTATGTTTTATAAGTTATTGAATTATAGATAACTCCGCTGCTTTTCCTTGTCTTTTCAAATGCAGTGGAGTTATTTGCAGGAAACAAGATCTCACTCTAAGACAAATAATCGAACAGATCCAGGATAACGGCTACACTGACAAGAGATTGTCCACAGTCTATAAACAGAAAATTTTAAAAATCTTTCGAATCAAGTTATAGATCATATTCTAATAGGTAAATGTTTTCGTCTAAAATCATCAGAAAATTTATTTTTTTTATATTATTAATCAACATTTCAACATTTGAATTATTTGCAATAGTCTTTGAAAGAAGAAAATCATTCAACGATGATATTTTTGAATACTATTTTTTACTAGCTCCGATAGAAAGGCCTGGTACAGGAAGTTTTTTAAGTCTTGGAGCATTTATTAATAATATTGAAGTGCCTTGGATTGATGGAGGACGATTTAATTTTATTGGTGGTTTTGGTAAAGGAAGAGGAGAAAATGAATTTGAAGGAGAAGATATGGATGCTTATGGTGTATCCATAATTGATTTTCCAATATTTTCTAATGATTTTACATTTAGTCCAGCTAGATTAGCTTCTACAAAATTCTCTTATACGGTTTATGAAAGAGGAATAAACTCTGATCCAAATAGAAAATTAACTATATTACTGGATAAAGTTGCATCAAACTTGGGAGAATTTTCTTATTATTTTTATGATAGACAAATAGAATTATACTATACGTTTTTTAATGCTGAACTCGATTTTTATGGGTACAAAGATTATAATGGAAACTTTGTAAGTTTAAAAGGAGTAGAAGGATTTGGTAAAGGATCTACTAAATTTACTGAAAGATGGGGAATGTTGATAGATGATACTGATTTTAGTAGAGATCCTCGAATAGGGTACTCAGTGAAATTTGATAGATGGCAATGGCCCAGTAGACTACCAAAGGAAAGTAGTTGGTATCAATATGATATTGAGACTACAGGATATATTCCCATAATCGACCAAAAATTGATTATGGTTTTAACTCAATATTTTAGCACTTCAAAAGTTATTACTTCTGGTAAAGTAGAAAAATATAATTGTACTGACCAACAATTATTGCTTTACCCCAAATGCCAGGAAATTATGGATGAAAGGTATATGAACGATCTGGATGAATCGAATAAAGGTAGGGCTACATCACTTGGTGGTTACGAAAGACTAAGAGGTTATCCTGAGGGGAGATTCTTCGATGAGCATACTAATTTTAGAGGTATTGAATTACGATATTATTTTAACCAAATAAATGTTGATTTTGATTTATTTTTCTCAAGAGGAGTATTAGCTGAATTTCAATTAGCAGGATTTTATGAACAAGGTACTGTTTCTCCGAATTTAGGAGGAAAGTTTTGGAAAAATTTTAAAGATAGTTATGGACTAGGATTAAGACTCATCACTGGATCGGCAGTAGGGAGATTAGACTTTGGTTTTTCTGAGGAAGGAAAAGCTATTACAGCATATTATGACTATCCATATTAATAATGTAAAAAATATAAATTCTTGATAATTAATCTACAATTTGATTTGACCAATTCGTGTTTAGAGTAAGGTACTTCAAAACTTCTGAACTAACTCCTTTGTTTTTTATTAATGCATTTACAGATTAGAAAAGTAGCTAAATGTTTTATCAACATCACCAATCTCACCAAGAATACTGCAAAGTATAGGGGGGTACAAAGTGACATCCCACCCCCATACGTTACTGATGATAGACTCTCCCTAATTTAGGTAAATATTTCAAGTAAATAGAAATGGATATTCAGATCCGTCACCAGCCTGATTTTACAATTTACTCCATCATCTCTAGCCTCTAACTCCTAAATACGGATAAAAGCAGAAAATACACAGAGCTTTCCCATACTCCTCTACAAAAATCAGGAAAATTATAATTTTAGTATGAATGCTATTGTAGAATATCCTACGAACGAAATATATACAGGGCATATTCTTAATAAAGCATCATGTTCCAGAAAACATAATTAACGTTTAATCCAAAACCTTCTTCTTTACAAAATCATCGCAATGCCAACAAATCCCTCACCAAACTACTAAATGACGAGACAACA
>JACLAC010012792.1_pt1 | contig 13116 bp, 5 predicted proteins | sample 8027881 | NCBI WGS metagenome assembly JACLAC01 (sample SAMN15725517, study PRJNA655200) | protist metagenome | isolation source: fluorescence activated cell sorting (FACS) single amplified genomes of... | place: Spain: Blaines Bay Microbial Observatory, Mediterranean Sea | collected 2016-01-19 | reverse complement strand
ATGTAGATGGTGATGATTATGGAGCTCAGTATCCGGGATTGGGGATTTATTCAGGAAGTGATTGTGATGATACAGATGCCAATGCCAAGCCCGAAGATATTGATAATGATGGCTATTCTGGTTGCGATGGCGATTGCAATGATACCGATCCGCTTATTTTTCCTGTAGATCTTGATGGTGATGGTTACAACCCTTGTACAGGTGATTGTGATGAAACCGATCCACTTCAAACAGGATTGGATGAAGATGGTGATGGCTTTACGAGCTGTGATAATGATTGCGATGACAGTGACGCCAACCTAACTCCAGAAGATCTAGACGGAGATGGCTATTCCTCTTGTGATGGCGATTGTAATGATGGCGATTCTGCTGTTGATGCCTATGATGGTGATGGTGATGGCTATTCCTCTTGTGATGGTGATTGCGATGATGGCGATCCCTTTGTCTATCGTGGCGCGGCATTCTTAGAGGACCCAACTTCATGTATGCGCGATGCAGATGGTGATGGTTATGGAGATCCCAACGTAATGGTGCCCATTCTCTCCGGAAGTGATTGTGATGATACAGATGCTTTTGCATATCCAGGCGCAGCTGAGTTGAGCTCTTTGGTTCTTTGTATGAGAGATGCAGATGGTGATGGCTATGCTGCCGAACTTGCTCCAGCTGGTGGAGATGCGGGAACCGATTGCGATGATGGCGATCCCTTTGTCTATCGTGGAGCGGCTCCATTCGATAGTTCCAGTGCTTGTATGCGCGATGAGGATGGTGATGGTTATGGTGCGCCCAATCAAAATGGAATTGTACAATCTGGAAGCGATTGCGACGACGTGCAAGCCCAAACCCATCCTGGAGCAGCACCATTTGATGATATTTTCGCATGCATGAAAGATGTTGATGATGATAATTATGGTGATAATGCAACGACCAGCGCAGTAACTTCTGGCAGTGATTGCGATGATGAAGATAGTGCGCTCAATCCCTCCGACTCCGATGGCGATGGTATCTCTACATGTGAAGGGGATTGCAACGACTTTTCACAATCAACATTTCCGGGTGCCGCTGAAAAAACCTCTCCAACAGCCTGTATGACCGATTTTGACAATGATGGCTATGGTGCGATTGCTGCTGTAGAAGGTGCGTTATCTGGAACCGATTGTGATGACAATGAAGCGGCCACCTTTGCAGGAGCAGCGTTTGCAGAATCGATATCCGCCTGTATGAAAGACACTGACGGTGATGGCTATGGCGCCATACAAGTTACAGGAACAGTTGCAGCAGGAAGCGATTGTGATGATGGTGATGCTTCCCTTACTCCGATCGATGCGGATTTGGATGGACATTCCACCTGTGATGGTGATTGTGATGATGGAAATACATCCCTAACCCCCAATGATGCCGATGGAGATGGTTTTTCCACTTGTGATGGTGATTGTGATGACAGCGACCCCGCATCGAGTTCGGCAGATCTTGATGGAGATGGATTTACAACCTGTAGTGGTGATTGTGATGATAGTGATGCCAGCCTAACCCCAGAAGATCTCGATGGTGATGGGTTTACAACCTGTGGCGGTGACTGTGATGATTCAGATGCCTTGCGAACCCCAGAAGATCTCGATGGAGATGGTTTTTCGACCTGTGATGAAGACTGTAATGATTCAGACCCATTTACATACAAGGGTGCGGCGCCCAATTCCGTCTCCGAATTGTGTATGACCGACATCGATGGTGATGGCTATGGCTCCTCAACCCCAGCAGTGGGTGCCGTGGCTGGCAATGATTGTAATGATAATGATGTTTTTACCTACCAAGGAATCGCATATATCGAGGGACCCAATGCCTGTATGACGGATGTCGATGGTGATGGATATGGTACCCAGCTTCCCGGCAATGGTATCCTTCCTGGAAGTGATTGTGATGATGGTGATATCCACACCCACAGAGCTGCTGCAGAGATAGAGAGTACAACACTTTGTATGACAGATGTCGATGGCGATGGATGGGGAGAACAAAATCCATCATTGGGGGTCTCATCTGGTACGGACTGTAATGATGCAGAAACGAGTCTCAACAACACAGATGAAGATGCCGATGGTGTGAGCACTTGTGATGGTGATTGTAATGATGGTTCTTTTGGTACCTTTCCAGGAGCGGCACCAAACAATTCGGCTACAGCTTGTATGACGGATGTCGATAATGATGGATATGGAGATGTCTTTCCAGTATCGGGTGCTGTAGCTGGCACGGATTGTGACGATGATTCTGTGCACACCTATCCAGGTGCAGCCCCGAATGATGGGGTACTGCTGTGTATGACTGATGTAGATGGTGATGATTATGGTGATGCAGATCCATCCACATCGGCTTTGGCGGGTACAGATTGTGATGATGATGCTATTTTTACGTACCCGGGTGCGGCCCAAAATGAATCCAGTAGCTCTTGTATGCGAGATGTTGATGATGATGGATATGGTGATATAGACGTCGCTTCTCCTGTTTCCGCTGGTACTGACTGTGTCGATAGCGATGCCTTACTAACCCCTGCCGACATTGATGCCGATGGAGAGAGTAGCTGTGACGGAGACTGTGAAGATGAAGATGCCCAGATTAATTCCTTAGCAACAGAGGTTGCTCTCGATAGCATTGATCAAAATTGTGATGGTGTTGATGGCTACGACGATGATGGTGATGGTTTTGCTTCGATTGACAGTGGTGGTACGGATTGTGATGATAGCGATGCTTTTGTCTTTCCAGGTGCGGCTTTTGTTGAAGATCTGAATGCCTGTATGAGAGATGCTGATCTGGATGGATATGGTGATATCAATGCTTCTGGCAATGTCCAGCCGGGATCAGATTGTAATGATCTACAAGATAAAACCTATCCGGGAGCCGCTGAGCTAGATTCCACGGTCTCCTGTATGAAAGATGAAGATGAAGATGGCTATGGGGATGTCAATCTGTTTTTGGGCGTTGCGACAGGAACCGACTGTAATGATGTCGATGCAGAAACCTACCCAAGTGCCAGCGAAATTGATTGGGATGGACATGATCAAGATTGTAATGGTTTTGATAGACATGCCTTTCTCAGCATTGGAGTTGGATATAACCATGCATGCGGGATCAATACCGAAGATGAGATACACTGTTGGGGGAGTGACGACAATGGCCAAGGCAATCCAACCATACAAGAAGCTGAAAAGATATCGGGTGGTGCTGAGCATACTTGTGCAATCGATTCTTTTGGCGTTGTTACCTGCTGGGGTGACAACAACAACTCACAATTAAATGCACCTGCTGAAACATTTGAAGAGGTCTCTGCGGGCTACTACCATAACTGTGGGATACGAAGCAATGGTACACTTGCGTGTTGGGGGACCAATAACTATGGTCAATCGACACCTCCACTGGGGGTATATACCAAGATCACATCTGGAGGGACATTCTCTTGCTCTCTAACTGCGAGTGGTTTGGTCTCTTGTTGGGGATTTGACGGTTCGGGGCAAGTATCTTCTGTCCCCAATGATTCATTCCTCGATGTTGGTGCAGGTGGCTCTCATGTCTGTGCAGTGAAAGAGGACAATTCTCTCACATGTTGGGGAGCCAATAACAAATTGCAATCGACACCCCCCAACGGAAATATATATACCAAAGTAGAATCTGGAGATGCCCATAGTTGTGCCCTCAGCAATGCTGGTGTTGTGATCTGCTGGGGTGCCTTGGATGAGTCTCGATCAGGGAATTTTATCAAGATGGAGTCGGGCAAAGATTATGTATGTGCACTCGATGATCAAGGGGTGACATCTTGCTGGGGAGAGAGCAAGTGGGGACAAACGCAGCCACCCAATTACACCTACCAAAAAGTGGTTACGGGAAGAGATCATAGCTGTGCCCTAAGCACTCTTGGTCAGATTATGTGCTGGGGGAGAGATAATTATGGACAATCCTCTCCTCCTGCGGGGACATTTACTGATATTGATTCAGGGTACAATCATAGCTGTGCGATCGACATCAATGGGAATGTGATCTGCTGGGGATACAATGGATTTGGGCAATGTGTTCCTTCGACAATGAATTCTCCAGCTGTTGGGGTATCATGTGGGTATGATCATTGTTGTGGCTACGATCAAGCGGGAGAAGTCTATTGCTGGGGTGAGAATAGCTACAATAAAGCCGAAGCGCCAGCGATTCAAAATGTCTCTTCTATCTCGGTTGGGGTTTATGATAGTTGTGCGATTTATGGCTCCTCCAATCAGATGTATTGTTGGGGCTGTAATCGACACAATGGTATCTGCAAGGCAGAAGATACCCTTGGCGATATTGATGATTATAACAATACCTCGACCTCTTTTCTCTCGGTTGCGGTTGGGATCAATCACGCATGCGGTCTGGAGCAAGGAACATCGGAAGTCTTGTGCTGGGGGGATTCTGCACTGAGCAATTATGGCACTGCAGTGCAAGCAGTAGATGTTGGGGGGTATGCGAATCATTATATGGTAATTACCCAAGATGGTAGCTTGGATTCAAGGGGTATCGATGACTTTGGTGAGCTGGATGCTTTCGATGGTTCTTTCATCTTTACAAGCAGTAATGAAGAACATACTTGTGCTATCCGACCCAATTATACGCTACAATGTTGGGGAGATGATACCCATGATGAGATTTACCCTCCGGAGTATTGATGAGCGATGAAAATACATCCAAAAAGACCATTGAGGGCTATGAAATAATATCAGAAGTGGGAAAGAGGAGGTTTGCTTTTTGGTATCGAGTACTGCATTCTGACAAAGAGTGTATGCTGGCAGTCATTCATAAAAAATACGCAAAGAACAAACAGTTTGTAGACAGTCTCTCCAATTTAGAGGCGCTGTATGATCGATTGCAACACCCCAATGTACTACAAGTCTATCGCTGGCAATTGCTGGAAGAGCCGATGTTTGTTCTCTTGGAAGCATATGAATCGGTCTTTGTTATGGATACAACAGAAAAAAGATCAATCCGTAAAAAATACCTAAAACAATTAATGGAGTTGTTTGAATATACACATCAAAAAAATATTTTTCATCAGGCACTTCACACAAAATATATGTTTTTTCGAAAAGACAATTCAATATGTATCGGTGGTTGGGGCGTGTACTATTTCCCACAGATCGATATTGATCGAACCTATTTGCCACCAGAGGAAGGGGCGAATGAAAAAGCAAAGGATGTTTATGCGATAGCGCTTCTTAGCTTTCAATTGCTGGCTTTTCATCTACCTTGGGAAGAAAAATGTACGCCGACAGATATTGAAGATCGAAAGCGAAAACAAGAATTGCGACCCATTACGGCCTTTGGCTATCCAGAAAGCTTGTCCGGTGTCTTTCACAAAGCACTCTCCAATTATCCTGTAAATCGTTATGAAAGTATATCCATCATGTTCGAGGATATAAAAAAACCACCCAGAAATACAAGAAGAAGCTCCCAACGATCGAAAGCGCCAACGATTGAGACAAAGAAAGAAATATCCAATTTTAAGAGAGACATTAAAGTCTTTATTCCTGTCTTGGGGTTTATTGCGGTTCTCTTGGCTGGTATGTATTATATCCTTCCAAATGTAGAGTCAGAAAATACCGACGCAATCAGTATACGCCTTAAAAATCAATCCAAAAGTGGGACATCCGATCAAGACATCGCGATGGCAAACAAGATTGAGATAGAGGGCGTATCGTTTGATTTTGTTGAATTGCAATCAGGAAAAATTCGATTGGGTGCTTTGCCCGCAGATCAACAAGCGAAAAGTGATGAAAAGCCCCATATGGTAACCTTTAAAAGACCATTCTTAATCTTGCAAACAGAGGTGACGGAAGAGCAATGGAATGTGGTGATGACTGAAGAGAGCGACAAACCAGATTTTCCAAAAACCGGGATTACTTGGGTGGAAGCCGCTATCTTTTGCAATCGGTTGTCGGCGAAAATGGGGAAAACCGAGGTCTATGTAATTGACGAGGGGGTGGTGCAATGGAAGACAGGGGTGAGGGGCTATCGATTGCCAACAGAGATGGAGTGGGAATATGCTGCAAAAGGAAATGCGAATACAATTTATGCCGGTTCTGATGATGCAAATGATGTAGGATGGAGCATCACCAACAGCAAAGGAAGCTTACAAGCGGTACAAACCAAGAATTCCAATTCTATCAACATTTATGATATGAGTGGAAATGCTGCGGAGTGGGTTTGGGATTGGTATTCTTGTCCAGTAGGGAAGAAGTGTGAAGAGCCATTCCCCAAAGAAGTTCCAGCAGATTATCGCGGGGTTGAAAGTGGAGAGTGGAAGGTTGTTCGAGGAGGTTCAGTACGAGATCTTCGGAACAAGCTGCGTTCTTCCTCACGTGATGTCTTACAACCGAACGAAAAAAATCAATATATTGGATTTCGTATTGCCTACTGATAGCAAAGTGGCATAGTATCCCAAGAGATTCTATCACAGGCTTGTTCCTTAAGATGCAATGCAAATATAAGCATACAATCATTTGAGGATAGGTGATTTTCGTGATATTTTCAAAATGGACTTGAGGTATATCATGTTGCTATGGGAATTGAAAAAATGGCTTCGAAAGAACAAATGGTTATTGGCAGATGTTCTGGGAGCATTTTTGGTTGCCATGGTGTTGACTTGGCCGGTAATATTTCAGCCATCAGTCGGTGCTTTGGGATCGCAAGACGCAGATGGGATGAAGCATATTTGGACGCTTTGGTGGATGCGGGCGAGTGTTTGGGAGTATGGAGAGTTTCCTTTCTCCACTGACCTCATCAATTACCCAACGGGTATGGATCTGTATCCGATAGAACCGTTAAATGGCTTGCTTTCTCTATTTGTTCCTTGGATCGGATTAACCACTTTATCCAATCTTTTGGTGCTGCTAAATATCACCCTTACCGGAATTGCGGGTGCGTGGTTCGGTCGAGTATTAACGGGTTCCCGCTGGGGTGGATTGGTGACCGGGCTATTGATTCAATGCTCTTCAGTAATGGCATTTTTTGTGCATGTTGGTGTGGGGGAGCTAAATCATTTGTGGTGGCTTCCACTGGGCTTGGGCTGTTTGTTACAGGCCAGAAAAACCCTTGATTGGTTCTGGTTCTTTGCATTGTCTGGATGTCTTATCGGTGCAATGCTCTCTTGTTTTTATTTGGGTTTTTTTTTGGCAATGTCGGTATTGCTATGGTCCATTCTAACTTTTTGGGCCGGAAAGAAAACACCGCGATTGATTGGACAATATATTATGGCTGCCTTTCTGGCCATACTGATTGTTATTCCAGTAACCAAAGCTTTTTCAGGGAGCTATAAGAGCGGGAATATCCCAGAGGTCTCTCTGTCCTCTTACTTATTCGAAAATCATGGACAGCCGATTACAGACCCACCATCAGCAAGGTTGGAAATCCAACAATTGGTCGAGATCAATCGCAAGCCAGAGGGCCGAAAAGAAGCGGCTTATAGTGGTGGAAGGTACATTGGTTTCGTTACCATTATTCTTGCTCTCATCGGCCTTATTCGTAGACCAAAAGAAGCACTGCCATTCTTGATTTTGGCGATTGTTGGCATCATTTTTGCTTGTGGCAGCTATTTGACTGTACAAGGAGAAGAGATTCGCGCAAATGGTATTCGATTGGTCATGCCTTCATTTTGGTTGAATCGAATTTTGGGATATTATGCAGAACCCCTAAATTTTCCCGTACGATATCTTTCGATTACCGCAGTTTCTCTTGCGGCAATGGCAGGTTTGGGCATTAAGAATTGGAAGTGGTCTTTTTTGGCCCCTGTTGCTGCGATAGAGATTGTTCTTTTTCAAATGCTCGTATGGCCATGGCAAACCTTTTCTCCCCGAGATGCCTCCGCCCTAACCCAATTACAAGGTGTGGATGATAAGGCCCTTATTGATCTGGCATTGGTGGCTCGTTCTGATATGGAGAATCGGTACAATGCACTATCGACCCAGATCGTTCATGGTAAGCGAATCAATGCAGTACCTCTCGAACGAATAGAGTTTTTTGCCCGAGAAGGTTTCTATTTTGTATCTTCTCTCTCTTTGTTTCAAGATTTAAAGCCCATCTATGAGAATCGAGGTGGCTCTTTGAATAAGGATTATCGATCCGATTTGGCGATCCTAGATGATACTGGATTTGGCTGGATTTTGGTTTCTTATCGTTCTGGAGCGGAGAATCTTCCTTCAGGAATTGTGAATGAGCTCAATTCTCTTTGTGGCAAACCATTTGTTATTACTCGTGGAATGGGGGTTTGGCGTCTACCGGTTGTGGAGTATACCGAAGAAGAGTTGAAAGGTTGGCGAGCATTGCATCAACAATCAATGCTCAAGCTAGAGCGTATTACACCAGGAATGGCTCCTGCTCTTCGTTAGTATCAGTATTTTCAATGTCTTGTTGGACGATTGGTGGCGATCGATAGGTGAATGATATCGTTCTCGATAAGAACGCTTTGGCCTGTGTATGGATTATGTATGAAATTCAAAATCGTTTAGTGACAGTGTGGCGTAATGATGTCGAAACTCGATATCAACCAAATCATCGATGGTGACAATTTTTAGCCCCGTGATTCGATGAGGATGAATAAGCGCCTGAAAAGCAGCACGCAAAGGAATGGGGACAATGAGAGTGAGCATGACAGGACATTGCTGCTTGAGGTGGGTTATGGTTGCAATGAGACGCTCTATAATGGGCTCTTCAATACGAAAAGAATGTTTTTGCTCATTCATAACCAAGCCTTGGCGTAGAATCTTTTCAAGGGATTTGGTCATGGTGGCATAACAATAGTCTGCATCAAGTCTTAGGTAATCAAAGAGGTGTTTTCGAACATGTTCAGCCATAATTTGTGAACCCAGTTTTCTGGATCGAAACGCATAGATGATTTTTAGAATGGTTTCATGGTTATCGATCGGAATATCCTCAGCGAGAAGTGTGGTATAGACTTCAAAAAGTTGTCTGCGAGAAAGAACCGCAGGTATCAATTTTTTTAGCAGAGTGTTGCGACCGATTTCTAGCTCTGAGATAATGCCATTGAAGGAATTCCAATCGAACAGAAGATGGATGTTTTGTCGAACGATCTCATGGATGTGGCTCTCTAAAATCAATATGGGTTCGATCATTCGAAAGCCTTCTCGCTCTTCTCCTACCGGTATCCAGACTCCTTTTTTTCCATATGCAGGCTCAACAGAGAGATTGTTGTCATCATAGCCGTGCGGTGCCAAAGCAAAATTCATATTGGGATCGAGAAATCCTTCAAATATCGGATGGCTGCGAAAATGCAGTCCGTATTGGTTTTCATCTTTGCTCTCTTGGACCAAAAATGGAGGAAGCTGAAAACCAAATTCCTCCTTTACATTGACCGCCAATTCTTCAAATGATGAACGTATGTTTGGGGCAACCTGCAGTAAGTTTGATGAGACTGATACAATGATTGGTTTTGTGGGGCTATCGTCATTTGCCAAGGAAGAGGGGCTTTTGGAAATGGCTTTGGAGGTATTGGTGTTTTTGAGATTGTTGATCGCAGGGTGTATTGTTTTCTCTTCCTCTTCCTCTTCCTCTTCCTCTTCCTCTTCTGAATCGATACTATCATCGTATGTGGTGTCTTCAACATAGGTTCGAGATGGCTCAAGTGAAGAAAAAGCATATTTTTGCAAAAACATGAGCCGACCTTCAAGCATAAAGCATTCTTTGAGAATCTCTTTCCACAGAATGGGTCTTGGAGCTGGGGCATCGAGGGTTTGCTGTAGTTCCGTTAGGATCGCATGTGAGGTAAGATTTTCTTCTGAAGTAATATATTCTTGCAACTGTTGTTTGGTCTGCGTTCGAATCATCGATAATTCATTGCGAATGGTTTCGGGCACAATCGCACCTTCATTTTGTTCTCTCGCACAGAGAACGATTAGTGCGATGGTATGTTGAAGATCATGCAAAAGCATTTTGGGAGCCATATCTGTACTGTACCTCATAAAATTATTGTAAGGCGAAATTCATTGTATAGATTTCGATTCTACACAAATTCATAACGCATCTGATTCTCGAGCGCGAGACTTCAGATATTTATGCGCTTTAAAAGGGCTTTTAAGCAGTGATGTGCTTCTTCTTGCCAGACTTTGTATGCACAAGAGGTATAGATTCTATTGGAGAGATATCCGTCACCATCAAAAAGCCATTTCCCATTGAGCATAATTCGAGTAATGGCAGCACCTGCTTGGGTATATACTAGACTATGGTGTGGATCCAGCATTGGCCAAAGATAAGGATGCTGAGAGTTGTACACCGAGATATTGGCAAGTGCACCAGCAGAAATACTACCGATTTGAATATGTGGATGGATATTCTTGGCTGCTGTGGAAATGCTTTTTAACAAGGAGGATGGAGACGTCGCATGCTGTGAAAACAGATCCTGTCGATGTGCGCGCAATCGAGAGAGATGATGAGATGTAGGATTTTGGTGAAAATCGCTATGTTTGGAACTGTATGGTATGGAGAAATTATGGCCAGAGCCAAAAAGAAAGAGTTCGCGCTGCATGTTGATTGTATCACTACAGGCGGGACTATCGGTACCCAACAATATATCGATATTGTTCGCCATCACATCTTTATAATTCAAAGGGAAATCGAATTGTATTTGTGCGCTTGGACAATATGCAATGTGGTCGTATCCTGGTTTTAAGAGAGTCAAATCATCATGAGAAGTGTATAGGGCATGTGCAAATATCCTAGGGATTGATGTATCGAGAAGTCCGATATTTTTTATATGTTGCATGGGGCTACAATTATTATCTAGCATCGAGCGTTCCCATTCTTGCTGAGATTGTGCCAGGTGCATGTGTATTGGTATTCGTTCTTCTTCAGCGAGTTGCATCAGACGTTGAAAAAGAGAGCTGGAAACTGTATCAGAAGCATGAGGGCCAACTGCAGTATATATTCCATTCGCGCGAAACATTTCATTTCGATGGAGATATTTTGTGTTGTCTATCGCTTCTTGGTAACGGTCTTTGCCAGGGCCGGCCTTGTCTTGAATTGTTGGAGATATGGCTGCACAAAGTCCTACATCCATAAATCCTTTGGCGATTTCAACAGCGTGATAGTAATGCTCAAAGCAAAACCCGATTCCATTTGATATGGCTTCGAGTGCAGCGATGCGAGAAAAGCAACGGATATCGTTTGGAAGAAGTTTTTTTTCCAGCTGAAAATAGAGATCTTCAACAACATTTCCTTTTTTGGAAACCAATCCACCAATCCCTCGAAAAGCTGTCATTGGTAGGTGTGTATGAATATTTACCCATGCGGGGGCGATGAGCTGAGTGCCAAGATCTTCATATGCCAAATGTGTACATTTATCTCTTGAACACGGGATCACAGAATGGATACGCTGTTCTTCGATACGAATCAGAGCGCTTTGTAGCGTAAGTTCGTCCCCAACAAGAACGCAGTCTGAGTACAGCAAAGACATTTAGCTTTGGTGTTGTCGAGCGATGAAGTTTCGCACGCGAATGCTGTCTTTCCAACGAGGATGTTTATGGAGTCTACGCTTGGTTCCTAGATCGAAACGCTCCCAAATGGCGTCGGGGATATCGCTCTCTGCATCGGTTTTCCACCATATTTGTAGGTCATCGGCCAGATCATCATAAATAAAATCAAAGGACGCATACAAGCATTCATTTGTACTGCTGTCGAGTACACGAATGTTATTCATAGAATTAATCGATGCTTTGTGGGCGATTGCATGCTCGGCAGAATCTGGGATGGTGGCCTCAGAGAAATCGAAGGTACATCCTTCAGGATTAATTCCAATCCGAGAGAGATCTTCATACAGAAGTTTGTGTACAGCATATCGAAGATTTCTATTCATCGAAGAGAGTTGTGGGAGTTCTCTTTGCAAATCACTAAAGTGATACTCTGGCACATCGCGTTTCCAAAAAGGTTGTGGTTCTATCGGATTTTGCTTTGGATCCAATGCCCACTCTAAAGTTTCCGTCGGGATTGCTCCAACCATGATCAGTGAACTTTCTGGCGCTACGGATACATCTCCATCGGGAAGAGGACCATACGCAGTGATGGTGCCATTTCCGGGTTGAATGTATTTTCGAATTCGCTCTTGAAGAGAGCGCCCTGTAAAGACCTCGGGTCCACCGATTAACCATGTTCGAGAAGGAATGAGATCGGGGATAATATCCATAACGGAGCGAGCAACATCTCGACGAGATACGGGAGCACAGCGAGAGGATGCGACAATGGGATGTGGCTTTCCACCATCAGGAGGGATTACATGGCCCTCAATCACCTCGTCGTGATAACAAGATACACGCAGCATCGTCCATGGAACAGAAGAGCGACGGATCCACAAATCCAAATGAAAGGTTTGTTGATTTAGTTTATTGGGAGACCATCGATAGGCACCCATGACAGAAAGGTGCAGAATGCGTTTAATCCCGACTTCGTTGGCTGCATGGACGATATTGGCCGCAGCAAATTTGTGGTAATGTGGTGATCCCCATCCCGCTGTTCTTGCATCGATACAAGAGACCACGGCAGTGGCGCCCTTAAGAACAGGAAAAAGAGATTCTTTATGATCAGCATCAGCAAAGTGTATGTCATTTACATCGATGAATGATTGTAAAAATTGTGTATCGAGATCATTTTTTGCAACAGCTCGAACGGGGATATCCCGAATTTTGGCTTCTCTTAGGACTTCTCGACCTGTTCTTCCATTGGCTCCAAAGATTACAAGCATGTAATTTCCTTTTTGATAGCAGTATGATTTTGAAAAGACATTATGTTTATACTTCTAGAGTATAGTATAGTAAGAGTATGTCGACGTCATATAAAACAAAAATCGCAGTGGTATCTTTGTATGCATTGGAAAACAATGGCGTTCGACATGTGGCCTCATCTCTAAGAGAGGCAGGTTTTTCTGTTGTTGAGATCTATTTCAAGGACTGGATAAACAACAACTTCCCTTGGCCACAAGAGGAGGAAGTACAGAATCTTATCAAGGTGCTTACCGATAGAGAGATCGACATTGTGGGGTTTTCAGTGCGTGCTTCGGCCTTTCATCGGATGGCCAAATATCTTACAGATCGTGTTCGCTCCGCACTG
>JACLAC010015646.1_pt1 | contig 13119 bp, 12 predicted proteins | sample 8027881 | NCBI WGS metagenome assembly JACLAC01 (sample SAMN15725517, study PRJNA655200) | protist metagenome | isolation source: fluorescence activated cell sorting (FACS) single amplified genomes of... | place: Spain: Blaines Bay Microbial Observatory, Mediterranean Sea | collected 2016-01-19 | reverse complement strand
CATCAAAACGCCACGTGAACGCCATTGCCCACTATGTTGCAAATGAAGCACGTTTGGCAAATGTTATCCCACTTGGCTCAGAAGGCACAGCTGAAGGTGAATGGGTCGTTTTAGATCTTGGTGATGTCATTGTTCATATTATGCAAGATGAACAACGCGAGTTATACCAGTTAGAAAAACTCTGGAACTGATAGATTGAAAATACAACTAATTGCAGTCGGAACAAAAATGCACAAATGGGTTGAAGAAGGCTACCAAGAATATAGCCGCCGCTTTCCAAAAGATATGCCCTTGGAGCTCATTGAAATCACAGCTGGAAAACGCGGAAAAAATGCAGACATTGCACGTATTTTAAAAAAAGAAGGGGACGCAATGCTGGCTGTTATTCCTAAAAACAATCGCATCGTAACACTCGATATTCCAGGAAAACCTTGGAATACAGAACAGCTGGCACAGCAATTGGAAAGTTGGAAACTTGATGGGCGCGATGTATCTATCCTTATTGGTGGGCCTGAGGGATTATCTCCCGCATGTAAAAAAGCGGCTGAGCAATCCTGGTCACTTTCTCCATTAACGCTGCCTCATCCTCTTGTGCGAGTTGTCATGGCAGAAAGCCTCTACCGCGCTTGGAGTATCACCACAAATCACCCATACCATCGGGAATAATCCCATGAAGCGCAAGCGTACCCCAATACGCGATCATAAAACAGAATCAAACCTTTTTTTCCGCCGGGCACTGGTTGCCTTTGGCGGTATTTTGATTTTACTTAGCGTGCTATTAACCAATCTTTACAACATCCAAATTCGAGATCACAAAGATTATATTACCCGCTCTGATGATAACCGCATAAAAATCGTACCTGTGGCGCCCAATCGTGGTTTGATCTTTGATAGAAATGGCAACATGCTCGCCGAAAACCGCCCCGTTTATTCATTAGAAATTATATTAGAGCAGGTTGATTCACTTGAAAAAACGCTCACAGAGCTACAAGAGCTTGTCAGTATTTCAGAGTATGAGCTTAATAATTTTGAACGGGATAGAAAACGCACTCGCCGTTTTAACTTTGTCACTTTAAAAAACCAATTAACTGACGAAGAAGTTGCCATTTTTTCAGCCAATCAACACAAATTCCCAGGGGTTAGTATTAAGGGGTATTTGAAACGTTATTATCCTTATGGCGATTCACTTACACATGTTCTTGGTTATGTAGCCAAAATTAATGACAAAGACATGATGCATTTAAAACGTGAAGGGGTTTTTAATAACTACAAAGCAACCCGAGATATCGGCAAGCTTGGAATTGAGCGTTATTACGAAAAGATATTACATGGAACAGCAGGTTACCAAGAAGTTGAAATAAACAGCACCGGCCGGATCATCCGCACGCTCAAATACGTTCCCCCAAAGCCTGGCAAAAACATCACGCTAACCCTTGATATAGAGCTACAGCTTTATGTTCGTTCTATTTTAGAAAAAAGACGCGCCGCAATTATTGTCTTAGACCCTAAAGATTCTGCGGTTCTTGCAATGGTTTCAACACCAAGTTATGATCCTAATTTGTTCGTTCATGGTATTTCTACGCGAAATTATAGCGGCTTACTCAACGATAAAGACAGGCCCCTTGTTAACCGTGCAACACTTGGGATCTATCCCCCTGCATCAACAATAAAACCTTTTATTGCCGTCGCAGCATTACAAGAAAAAGTAATAACCCCAAATAGCACCCGTAACGATCCCGGTTATTGGCATTTACCTAATTCTAAATCACGCCCTTTTCGAGATTGGAAACGCTGGGGACATGGGCGAGTCAATATTTTGCAGTCTATTGAAGAATCTGTTGATACCTTCTTTTATCAAATCGCCTATGACATGGGAATAGATCGCCTATCAGATTGGATGGGGCGATTCGGTTTTGGTGACTACACAGGCATAGACATTCACGAAGAAAGTAAAGCTAACATGCCAACACGGGAGTGGAAGTTTGGTCGCTATCGCCAACCTTGGTATAAAGGAGATACTATTCCAGTAGGAATAGGGCAAGGTTATTGGACAGCAACCCCGATACAAATAGCAAAAGCAACGGCTGTTTTAGTGAATAAAGGCAAGGTCAATCCTCCCCATTTATTAAAAAGTATTGAGCATAATGCAGGGAATCAACTTGCTGAATTTGCCCCATATCCCCCTATTGCAAATGTAAATAATACATTTTGGCAAACCGCGCTTGAAGGTATGCGTTTAGCGAATCACGGCAAAAAAGGTACAGCACGTAAGTCATTTAAAAACATGTCTTATGATACAGGGGGCAAATCAGGAACAGCGCAAGTATTTGGTTTAGGTGAAGATGAAGAATATAACGCCGATGAAATTGCAGAGCACCTTCGCGATCATGCTTTGTTTACAGGGTTTGCCCCTTTCAATAACCCTAAAGTTGTCGTTTCTATTGTATTAGAAAATGCGGGGGGAGGCTCTTCAAATGGTGGACCGATTGCGCGCCGTATTTTTGATCATATATTAAAAGAAAAGCCCCCCCCTTCTGAGGAATCAAAACAATGACGCTTTATACTGCAACAGGGCAAAAACAAACCTTTTTTGAACGCATTCATCTTGATGGCCCATTATTAATGGGCATTATTGCACTTATGCTCTTTGGTTTAGCCGTCATGTGGAGTGCCAGTGGGCAAGGAATGCCCATGATGGAGCGACAAATTTTTCGCATGGTTTTAGCCATCACAGTGATGATATTACTCGCTCAAATTCCACCCAGACACTATGAAGCATGGGCACCTTATCTTTATGTCTCCGGAATTATTATGCTAATAAGCGTTTTATTATTCGGAGAAAGTGCAAAAGGGGCGCAGCGCTGGTTAAATTTAGGCTTTTTCACTTTTCAGCCTTCTGAGTTACTAAAACTCGCTGTACCTTTAATGGTGGCACGCTATATAGGGAAAGACCCTCTTCCAACTTCACTTAAAAAACTCATGTTTGGCCTTTTTATGGTTGTTATCCCTACCATTTTAATTGCTAAACAACCGGATTTAGGCACCTCTATTCTTATCGCAGGCTCTGGTATTTTTGTGCTTTTCTTATCCGGTGTTAGCTGGAAAGTTATTTCGGTTTCCGCAGGATGTGTTGCCGCTTTTATTCCTATCTTGTGGTTTTTCCTCATGCATGAATACCAACGTATTCGAGTAAGAACGCTCTTTGATCCTGAATCCGATCCTTTAGGGGCCGGTTATCATATTATTCAATCAAAAATAGCGATTGGATCAGGGGGAGTAAGCGGTAAAGGTTGGCTACAAGGCACTCAATCTCAACTTGAATTTCTCCCAGAGCGCCATACTGATTTCATTTTTGCTGTGATTGCTGAAGAATGGGGAATGGTCGGCGTTATCGTTTTACTTGCACTTTATCTTTTTATTATTGGGCGTGGTTTATTGCTTGCTAGTCGCGCTCAAACAGCATTTGGCCGTATGATGGCAGGAAGTGTCGTGCTTAGTTTCTTTGTTTATTTATTCGTCAATATCGGTATGGTCAGTGGTATTTTGCCTGTGGTAGGTGTTCCCCTTCCTTTAATAAGTTATGGAGGCACATCAATGGTTTCTTTAATGGCAGGGTTTGGTATTTTAATGTCTATTCATACCCACAGAAAAATGCTTTCCAAGGCAACTTAATGAAAAAAATATTTGCAGTTACCGCTTTAGCACTTCTTAGTGCATGTGTTTCTGACAATAGGTACAGTTTAGAGCACGATGAAACCCCAGATGATGCCCCATATTTAGATCATATTGAAAACGCACTACCAAGATATGAACCTTATAGTGTAGCTGGCAATAAAGATTATACCTTGATGGGAATTGATTACGAAATTATCCAAGAGCCTGAAGTCTATGCCGAAAAAGGCATGGCTTCTTGGTACGGTAAAAAGTTTCATGGCCATTTAACCTCAAATGGAGAGATTTATGACATGTACTCCATGTCAGCGGCACATAAAACCTTACCACTTCCAAGCTATGTTGAAGTTAAAAATCGAGACAACAACAAAACCATTATTGTACGCGTAAATGATCGCGGCCCTTTTCATTCAGGACGCATTATTGATCTTAGCTATGCCGCTGCTTATAAATTAGACATATTAAAAACAGGCACTGCAAACGTTGAAATACGTTTGATCAATGAACAAAAACCAGATAATGATTTTGAGTGGCAAAATAGGGCAAAACAGCATTATTATGTCCAGTTAATTGCGACGTCAGACCCAAAAAAAGCAATTGAGCAAGCGGAAAAATTCACTGATGCGCTATCTTTACCAACGAATATTCTCAAGAGTAAAGGGATGTATCGAATTCGCCTTGGTCCTTTTTATGATAATAAAGCGACGATAAAGGCGCAGAAAAAGGCACATGATTATCAAATTCACGGCGCATTTATCGTTATTGAGTCCACAGATACTGAACCCAACTCGCAATAAATGGTCATATTTTTTAATGTCTTATAGAGAGTATCTGACACTTCATTTTCCAATCTGCTATAGTGTCGCGAATTTTTCTCAATGAATATCTATTAAGTTAAGCACTTAAACTATGAATAAATTCTCCTTTTTGTTGCGCGCTGTTGTTTTCTCAGCAGTTATCGTTTCCACAGCGTCCAACTCAGCTCCAACAGTCGTCCCTGAGCCGCCTCAAATCGCAGCAAAAGGCTATGTATTAATGGATTATCACTCAGGCAAAATTTTGGCTGAAAAAAACGCGTATGAGCGATTAAATCCAGCGAGTCTGACTAAAATGATGACAAGTTATGTCATCGGACAAGAAGTTGAACAAGGCAATATTAGCCTTGATGATACAGTGGTTATTAGTAAAAATGCTTGGGCTAAAAATTTCCCTGGCAGCTCGAAAATGTTTATTGAAGTCGGAACCTCCGTTAAAGTTGCTGATCTTAACCGAGGTATCATTATCCAATCGGGTAATGATGCTTGTGTTGCTATGGCTGAGCATGTTGCCGGCTCTGAAGATTCTTTTGTTGATCTTATGAATGCATGGGCAAATACCCTTGGCATGAAAGATACACATTTTGCTAATTCTCACGGTCTTGACGATCCTAAGCTTTATTCAACACCTTATGATCTGGCTTTATTAGGCCAAGCACTTATTCGTGATGTGCCTGAAGAGTATCGAATTTATAAAGAAAAATCGTTTAACTATAACGGCATTACCCAATACAACCGTAACGGTTTGCTTTGGGATAAAAGCATGAATGTGGACGGTATAAAAACCGGACACACAGATAAAGCGGGGTATAACCTTGTCTCGTCTGCAACCGAAGGTGATATGCGCTTAATTGCCGTTGTGATGGGAACGTCAAGCGCAAATGCACGTAAAGCTGAAAGCAAAAAACTCCTAAACTATGGTTTTCGCTTTTTTGAAACACTAGAGCCGCACAAAGCAGGTGAAACTTTTGTTGATGAAAAAGTCTGGATGGGCGATGTTGAAACCGTCGCATTAGGTGTTAACGAAAACACTTATGTCACTTTGCCGCGCGGTGAAGCTAAAAATCTAAAAGCCAGTTTTGTACTTGAGAAAAACCTTGAAGCGCCTATTTATAAAGGGGATGTTGTCGGTAAACTTTATTATAAAGTCGATAATGAAACCGTTGGTGAATACCCTCTTGTGGCATTAAATGATGTGAAAGAAGGCGGATTATTTAGCCGTTTATTCGACATGCTAGTTATGTTCATTCAAAGTTTATTTAAGTAATAATTATTTCCATTGAGTTAAATCATTTTTTAAGGGCAGCGTCGCTGCTCTTTTTTTTCGTCCATTTTCACTCAACTTGTTTTCTATTCTAATGATCATTACTATTTGCCAATACTGATTTTTTACGAGCTAATTATTGCGAGCTAACGTTTCGTTAAATTATCTTAACTGCTTCAAATGGAGTCACAATGCAAGAGCAACCAACCTTAAGAGATCTGTTGGAGTTTCCGTGTCAATTTACTTATAAAGTAATGGGATACGCAAAACCTGAATTAACCGATAAAGTGCTTGAAGTCATCAACCGCCACGCTATTGGTCAACATGTTGCAAAAGTAACTCCCAGCGGCAAAGGAACATACCTTGCTGTTTCAGTCACGATAACAGCCACTTCGATTGAACAGGTTGAAATTTTATACAAAGAATTAGGTGAAATAGATATTGTTCGTATGGTGCTTTGATCTTCAGTGTTTTGATCTTCGGTATTTATATCTAATATACCCTTCATCCTTGAAACTGCAGATGCATTGGCGGCTCGAATTCACCCGCATCACATAGTTTATCTATGCGCATAGGGTAAGAATTGTTTGAAGCTTTCCTGCATCTTCAAGTATCTTGGGTATAAACCTAGAAAGACAGAAGCTTTTTATTATCCCCATGAACATAAATACGCTATGGAATTGGGGTGATCCCATTTCCCAAGCACACCTGCATCTTCAAGTATCTTGGGTATACTCATTATTTTTGATTCTTATAAGCAGGTAAATTTTGCTACATGATACGCTTATCATTCGACAACTCGGTTTATCCCCTTATCTTCAAACATGGCAAGCGATGCAAACATTCACCACTCATCGCACAGAAGAAACCTTTGATGAAATTTGGCTAGTTGAGCACCACCCCGTTTTTACCCAAGGACAAGCCGGCAAAGCAGAGCATTTACTTAATACCGATGATATTTCTAGCATACCCATCGTACAAAGCGATCGCGGTGGGCAAGTGACTTATCACGGCCCTGGTCAGTTAATTGCTTATTTTTTAATTGATTTAAAAAGGAAAAAGATAGGCGTTCGTGAGCTTGTCACCCATATTGAAAATATAGTAATAGACACGCTTTCCCAAAATAATATTTGTGCCCACTCACGCAAAGAAGCTCCTGGTGTTTATGTGGGTGAGAAAAAAATATGCTCTTTAGGGCTAAGAATACGTAAAGGCTGCTCTTTTCATGGATTAGCGCTTAATATCAACATAGATCTCACCCCTTTTACGTTTATTAATCCGTGCGGCTATGCGGGGATGATCATGACAAAAACGGCAGAATTAGGCGGAGCCGTTTCTATTGAGGCCATCGTACCTCTTTTTATTCAACAATTGACTTCTCACCTTAAATACGAAAAGATCAAACACGAAAAGATCAAGTCACTAACAAAAAGCGACCCATCATGAGCAAACCTATTCAAATGGAACGCGGTGTAAAATACCGTGATGCTGACAAAATGGCACTTATTCCTGTTAAAAATATGCCCGTTGAGCAAACAGAAATAATCCGAAAACCAGACTGGATGAAAATTAAACTACCGAGTGATACCCAGCGCATTCAAGACATAAAATCAGCCATGCGTAAGAATAATTTACACTCAGTATGTGAAGAAGCCTCTTGCCCTAATTTGGCGGAATGTTTTAATCATGGCACAGCAACCTTCATGATTTTAGGGGCTATTTGTACCAGACGCTGTCCCTTTTGTGATGTTGCCCATGGGCGACCACTTGCGCCGGATCTCAATGAACCGAAAAAGCTCGCGCAAACAATTCATGATATGAAATTAAAATATGTTGTCATCACATCCGTTGACCGTGACGATCTACGTGATGGCGGCGCTGAGCATTACGCGCGGTGCACTCAAGAAATACGAAAATCAAACCCCAGCATTAAAATTGAAACTCTTGTACCTGATTTTCGGGGTCGTATGGACATAGCCCTTGAATTACTAACCCAAAACCCACCTGATGTTTTTAATCACAACCTTGAAACAGCCCCTCGCCTGTACCGAAAAGTGCGCCCTGGTGCGAATTACCAATGGTCATTAACTTTATTACAACGCTTTGCCCAAATGCACCCTCACATTCCAACTAAATCAGGTTTGATGATGGGAATTGGAGAAACAAAAGAAGAAATTATTCGTGTATTAAAAGATCTTCGTGAACACGGTGTAACTATGCTGACGCTAGGGCAATATTTATCACCAAGTCGCCATCATCTTCCTGTTACACGTTATGTCCCGCCTGAAGAATTTGATGAGCTAAAACAGATTGCTTTATCCCTTGGTTTTACTCACGCGGCTTGTGGACCTTTTGTTCGCTCTTCTTATCATGCAGATCTTCAAGCAAAAGGTGAAGAAGTTAAATAAAATCATACTCAAGATACTTGAAGATGCAGGTGCATTCATCGCTCTTAATGATAGGTTTTATCCATTATCATTAAGCGCTGTGTATAATGCCTTCCTGCATTTTCAAACATTAAAATTAATGACGAATAAGATAGTCCGCCTTTCCAACCCATTTATAAGTAGTTAATTCTTCAAGCCCCATCGGCCCTCTCGCATGAAGCTTTTGCGTTGATACCGCCACTTCTGCCCCTAAGCCAAACTGAGCACCATCAGTAAAACGAGTCGATGCGTTTACATAAACAGCCGCAGAACCTGCGCCATTGATAAAGGTTTCAGCAGCACGTAAATCATTCGTCATGATCGCATCAGAATGGCTGGCATTATGTTTTCGCATGTGTGTTAGCGCAGCATTCACATCAGTAACAACCGCAACACCCAAGGTATAAGCAAGCCATTCTGTATCAAAATCTTCTTCTTTCGCGCTTCTTAGCTTATCAACACCTTCAAGATAAGGATATGCAGCCACATCCGCCACAATCTCGAGATGATGCTGATTCAAAAAAGGAAGAAGCTTTATTAATAACGCTTTTGCAATATCTTGATGAACCAATAAAGTATCTAGCGCATTACACGCTGAAGGACGCTGCACTTTTGAATTTAAAATAACCTCAATAGAGCGTTCAAGATCGGCGCTTTTATCAACAAATAAATGACTGACCCCAAAACCGCCAATAATCACAGGAATAGTGCTGTTTTCTTTACACATTTTATGTAAGCCCGCCCCACCTCGAGGAATGATCATGTCAATATATTCATCAAGGCGAAGTAATTCACTTACGTATTCACGATCAGGATTGTCAATATACTGCACAGCACCTAATGGTAATTCTGCTTTTTTTAGCGCGACTTGAATAACATTCACTAACTCAATGTTTGAATGAAATGTTTCTTTTCCGCCCCGTAAAATGCTTGCATTTCCTGTTTTTAAACAAAGTGCTGCAATATCAATAGTTACATTTGGACGCGCTTCATATATCACCCCTATAACGCCTATGGGCTCACGTCTACGGCTTAATCGCATTCCATTTTCAAGCACTTTTGCATCAAATTCTGAGCCGACAGGATCGGGCAAAGAAATTACATTTCTTACATCTTCAGCCATCGCAAATAAACGCGCTTCATTTAACAATAAACGGTCAAGCATCGCTTCTGATAAGCCCTTTTCTTGTCCGTTTTTTATATCTTTTGCATTAGCGGCTAAAATTTTTGTTGCATTGGCTTTAAGGGCATCAGCAATCAAAGCGAGGGCTTTATTTTTCTGCGCTGTTGGCGTATTGGCTAATTCATAGGCTGCATCTTTAGCAACCCGTCCCATGATATCTAAATGTGTCATCGCTATATTCTCTCTTCTATCCCTTATCAAGATTTCAATCTGTTCTTTTTTAACTTACGCCTAACAAAGCAACACGCCCTCATTTTCAATCAATGACAGGTTTAACGTGCTTTTATTTTATGCGTTATCAATCACAACAAGATCGTCACAATGCACAGAGACCGCGCCATAGGCATAGCCTAAAATAGGTTGAATTTCTTTACTGTGCTTTCCTGCAATCAAAGTAAGATCTTGGCTTGAATAACGACTAATACCACGGGCTAGTAATTTACCTTCCATGTTACAAATACGCGCAACAGCGCCACGGGCAAAATCACCTTCAACTTTTACAATACCTTTTGCTAATAAACTGCTGTGTTTCTCGATCACGGCTTTTGCCGCGCCTTGATCGATAATGATATTACCCGCAGGAGGCGGTCCGGCTAAAATCCAACGCTTTCGACTCTCAAGGGGTGAAGCCAGAGGCAAAAAGCGCGTACCAGCACAATCACCACTTATAATATCTTGGATAACCTCAGGTTTACTGCCAGCAGCAATAATAACTTCAATCCCTGCTCGCCTTGCAACATCGGCAGCTTGCAACTTAGTTGCCATTCCACCCGTGCCTAAACCCGTAACACTTCCACCGGCTATTTTATGCAAGGTTTCATCAATCGTGTGTACTTCTTTGATTAATTGGGCATCAGGATCATGTCGAGGGTCTGCGGTAAATAAACCTGGTTGATCGGTTAACAATAACAATTTATCAGCATCGGCAAGAATGGCGACCAAAGCTGAAAGATTATCGTTATCACCGACTTTAATTTCTGTCGTTGCAACGGCATCATTTTCATTAACAACAGGTACAATGTTATGAGCTAACAATGCTTGAAGCATGTCTTTTGCGTTTAAATACCTTTCCCTATCATCAAGATCAGCGCGTGTTAACAACATTTGACCAATATTAATGCCATAAATAGCAAACATTTTTTCCCATTCTTGAATTAAGCGGCTTTGCCCAACAGCGGCAAGCATCTGCTTATTTGCAATGGTATTGGTTAATTCGGGGTGGTTTAAATGTTCTCGCCCTGCTGCAATCGCTCCTGAGGTAACAATAACAACCTGATGATTTTGGCGAATAAGCATGGCGCATTGGCGAACTAATTCAACTAAATGAGCCCTGTCTATTTTTTTTGTTCCCCCTGTTAATACACTCGTTCCGAGCTTTACAACAAGCGTCTGCTTTTTGGTGTTTTTTTCTAAAAATTGCGGTGATACTTGCGGTGCATCATTCGCATGAAGCGGCTGGTGAGACATGACATACACTGAATTAAGAATAATGTATTAATTTTTATCAATCTAAAGACAAGATAACAAGAAAATAACGCGCTTTGTTATAAATTAATTTCAAAGATTAAAAAGCAGCCAAAGAGGCTGCTGGATATTAATCCTTTGCTTTATACCCAAGATGCTTGAAAATGCAAAAAAACAGCAAACAATTCTCACCCTGTGCGCATAAATAAACGATGTGATTAGGGCGAATTTAAGCCGCCAACGCATCTGCGATTTCAAAGATGAAGGGTAAGGAGAGATCGCCCCCCCTGCCCCAGTTAACCTAATTGAGCCGTCTTTGAATTAGACTCAGGCTTTAAGACTAACGAAACTTCATCACACAAGCCTTTTAATTTAATATAAAAATCGTCTAAAGACTGTTTTACTTCAGCGGTACAGCTTGTTGGCAGTGCGTCTTGCGTCCAGTCACCTTTTAAATCATACATACCAAAATCATAGCTGTATTCAAGCACACCCTCTTCTGCTTTTAGTAATAACCACCAGCCCCAAAATTCACGATTTTCAGGGGATTTTTTTGCATTTACGCACGTGGCTAAACAATCGAAAAAATAAACCGCTTCTGTCGATTTATTTTGGCGTAAATAAGGACCTAATTGAGCAAAACGCGTCATTAAACGTCCGCTTGTTATTGTTTGTTCATCACTCATTATCCACTCCTTTTTTTGTTCTCATCGAGTATTTATACCCATCATCCTTGAAAATGCAGACGTGCAAACAGCCTTTATTTACACCCATGCACACCCCACTTATAACACAAAAAAATCAAAATAAACCATTGGATTTAACAATTTGCTTTTTATACTGTGCACTATGCCTTTTATCTTTGAAGATTATTGATTTTATGCAATTAAGATCTTATTTATTTCTCGTTTTTTCAATTGTTAAAAGATCCAGAGCGTTACAATGTACGGCTAAACCACGCGATAGCTTCTTTCATCATAATGCCATAGTCATTGTGGTGTTGTGCGTTTTTAATTGTTTTTGCTTTCCCCCCAGCACTGTAAAGCGCCGCCAGTTGATTATCCGTTTCAGGGCAAACAAGATCATTTTCTAATCGCAATGCTAATATTGGCACTTCTGTGCGCCGTCCTGCTAGTAAGCCTTGGTTTTTTAATGATAATGTTTTTATATACGTTAAAAGGCTTGCATCAACACGTTTTTTACCCATGCAAGAAGCAATACAATCAAGGTACATAGACTCTGTTTCTTCATTGGGGTGTAAATTATCAAGTAGTGCGTGCAATATTCCACCGATAGAAACACAAGCTTTGATCTGCTGCTGCTCAACAAACGCCATTCTAACAGCTGCATTTCCTCCAAGACCTAAACCTAAACAGCCAACTCTGTCATGATCAACCCAAGGATTTTTCACCAATTCAGATAATAATGCCTGATGAATTTTAGTGGTGTTTTCCGTTAAATAAACCCCCTTACTATGACCAATCGAAGGCATATCTAACGTTAACATGGCGATATTGGCAGGTGCAAAATAGCGTTCAAAAAAATGTGAAAATTCAATTTGTTGGTAATTAAAACCACCGCTTACCATCACTGTTGGTAAAGTCGATTGAGTATGGGGTAAATAGAGATAAGCTTTAATTTCCCTCCCCTCTACTTTTGTTTTCAGCGCCATAATTTTATAAGGGGTGTTTTCAATTGCACGTTCAAACGTTTTATTAGCAATAATAAGAGCTTGAACAGATAAAGGATCGCCTTGTAAATAAGGATAAGCGCCAATACAAAAGCAGCGACTGGCTTCTAAGCCTTTTTTTACGGCTTTTTCTTTTTGATTTTTCTTTTGTGCCTCTTCTGCTTCGCGTTGAAGCGCCATTCCCACTTGTGTCCACTCATAAGACCAATTCCCTGAGCGATAGCCATAAACAGTATCTAGCAAATTTTCATACGTTCTTTCATTTGCTGAGCCTGCAATTTTCGATAACGTTTGCTCAATTAAAAGTGGTGAAACCCCTAACCAACTCCAAAACGCTTTATGCAATACGCGATACCAACCACTTTTTTCTCTAACAGGTTTATCGGCTAAATGATGAATAACCGTCGAGGTTTCTTTTGCGTATTTTTTTTGGCTAAATAATTTCACGGATAAATTTTCAGATTCACTTTCTTTCATAAGCTAATCCTTTTCATTATATTGCGTTGCTAGTTATTAATACCTCATAAGCATATACCTTAACATTTTGAATATGCAGAAATAAATATACTCAAGGTAATTAAAGATGCAGAAAGGCGGTAAATTCA
>JACLAC010023788.1_pt1 | contig 13123 bp, 8 predicted proteins | sample 8027881 | NCBI WGS metagenome assembly JACLAC01 (sample SAMN15725517, study PRJNA655200) | protist metagenome | isolation source: fluorescence activated cell sorting (FACS) single amplified genomes of... | place: Spain: Blaines Bay Microbial Observatory, Mediterranean Sea | collected 2016-01-19 | reverse complement strand
AACGACACACTTAACGGAGGATCGGGGCACGATCTTCTGCTGAGCAACGATGGCGACGATTTTCTGACTGGGGGATCAGGTCGCGATTACATGGAGGGTGGTGCCGGTGCGGATTCGGTGGATACCGTTGAAGGTGAGATCGACATCATCAAGTTCGATGTTCTGGACACTCTGTTCATCGACGGCATTGACAAACTTATTGCGTGCTGACGGTGTTCGTATCTGTTCCCTGCCTTGCCCTGTCAGGCGGGGCAGGGATCGATGAACGGTGAATCGTCAGGCCATCCACTGTTGCGCCCTCGTTTGCCGCCGATTACTCAGCGTTCTCGAATCACCTCAAGTCCACTGATGACTGACTGTCCGGTCGTCGCCAGCAGGTTCAGAATCAGCACATCTTCCACTTTGACGCCTTCAATCTTACGAACGATTCCGTGCATCGGACTGCCTGCATCGGAAAGCACGTCAAGATCACGCAGTACGACCTGTCCCTGCAGCGAAACTGTCTGCACCCGGTCCGCCGGTTTCAGGACGTCCGGTTCCGCGAAGAACAGGCGTACGGTATACGTGCCAGGTTTGAGGTTGTGCAGCGTCAACTGTTCCAGTCCCTCGACCACAGACGCCGCGACCCACGGCCATGCTCCGCCGGTCTTCATCCAGACGCTGTGTCGGTAGCGGTAGGATGGCTTGTCCGGAGAGGTATTGACGGTGACCTTTGGTGACGGTCCCCCGACGGACGGGTAGTCCAGCCACAGAGTACCATTGCGTGTGATTCGATCACCCGGGGCTCCGAAGTTCAGGCCAACGCGTTCGATGGAACCGGGATCTGGTTCACTATCGCCCCATGCGGACCATTGTTCGTGGCTTTCCGGCATCGCCACCAGTGACATGGCGGTGGGCAGTGGATAACTGCATGTGCAGCCTTCGTAAAAATACGGAACGTTCAGCAACCCACCCGCTGGTATGACGCTGTTTGTGCATCCGCTGCGAGGACCACTGAGGAAGACGGTGCCGCTTTCCGCCGTCTTGTCATAGAACGCCGGAGTCCCGGCCCGCAGCGTGAAGAACGACCCATAGTCCACGCCACCGTCACAGCCGTAAGTCTTGGGGAAGGTTCGCGGTTCCTGTTGACCGGTCAGTGGATTTGTGCGTTCGCCGACGACAGGCTGTTTGGGTTTCCACGCATCTTTCTGACGAGGCGGGCGATACTGACTTTGTTCGTGTTTTGTGGGATCAGATTCTTTCAGACTGGCGCGTAGGTCTGGCTGCTCAGAATTATTCAGCACACGTCCGGTATAAATGTCCGACAGCACGGGCGGCAGCAGCGGGTAGTCAACCGAATAATCGCCTTTGACTCGGGCTGCATGCCAGTCTTTGGGCCGGGAAATCATGACTCCGCCACTGAACTGTGGCTGCGGTGATCTCTTGAAATGTGCGAGCGTGTCGTCGAACCACAATACGCCCAATGGAAACCGGACCAGTTCGTCGGTGCTTGGCTGCCAGTTTCCGTCGTACTCGGTGGCTCCAGGAAGTGCCCCGACGCGACGGATCAACGTTTGCCTGTCAATTTGCGACTGTTCGAAGTTCCCGGGTTTCAATGACTGCAGCGTCTTCACATCGACCGCGGTCTGCTCTGCTGTGCGGCCGGAAGCGGCGATGCCCCCAAACGGCCGCAGCGTTTGCAGCAGTGCGGGCCAGGCGTCGGCGAGACGGTCGGGGGTTTCCGTGGTCACAAGGGTGGCGACATAAGGCGGAAGCACGACCTGCTGTGGATCGCTTTCGATCACGGCTGCCCGTGTGCCATAGATCCCGGCGTCAGTCAGCTCACGCCGAAGTTTGTCGATACGTACATGGTCGTCGTCAAAGGCCACGACGTGGTACTGCGATTCCTGCAGCAACGCCTTTACCAGTGAACCATCCTGCAATCCGACGACGAAGGCATATCCGTGTGGTCCAGCCGATTCACGTACCAGGTGTTCTGCCAGCGTAGTCGAGTTTGCTGTGCTTGTCATTTGGGTCACTGGTTGTTCCCAAATTGTCGTCGTCAGTGGACGATCTGCATCAGCCGATGCAAAACAGTAGATGCGGCCTTCTCGCGTGGATACGAAAAGTCGGCCGTCTGCCACAATTATGGAGTGAACAGTCCCATCCACACCTTCAAAACCGGCGTCGAAGTCAAATGATCGTTCACCTGCGCGAACCGTGCGACTGATGCCGGAAACGCCGTGTCCCTTATGCACCTTGTCTTCGTGCAACTGACGATTGACGACGTCATCGAAGGTCAGTGTTCCCCGGCGAATGGCTCGGGCTGACGTTTCATCGATGGCCGCAAACCAGCCGCCGGGCAAGCGTCCGGGACCCGGCAGTTCGAATTCGACCAGCTTTCCGGTGAGTCGGTTCAGAACAGCCGGATATGCAGTCGAGCAGGGAACAATCAGGTCATCGCCGTTGACCACAAGATATCCCTGCGGTGCCAGTCCGCCAATGGCCTGTGTGTTGTGTGGCTGCCGACCGAACAGATACCCCAGTCGATCGTTGCGCCAGATAACTTCTGCCGTTTCGATATCCAGGGCGTACACGAATACGCCTTCGAACGGCCAGACGCCTGCTGCAAAGTAGACCTGTCCGTCGGTGATGACCGGACCTCCCCGAACCGGCCAGACAGAAATCAGGCGTTGATTGCCCAGCAGCCTGCGTTCGCTGGGAACTGCCCGGTACTTCCAGCGCAGTTTGCCAGTTTGCAGCTCGACGCAATAAAGGTGTCCGTCGTCCGAGCCGAAACAGACGGAATTGCCCCGGACAGCTGGTGCGCAGCGAACCGGTCCGTTTGTGCGAAAGGTCCATGTTTCCTGACCGTTGGCTGTCTCATAGGCTGTCACCGAATCGGTGCGGGACGACGCGATCAGCATCTGGCCATTTGCGACAATCGGTTCGTATCCTGCGTCAAACTGCAATCGACTGCTGTGGTACGCCGGTGTGATCACAGGAAGATGTCGTACCCAGCTCAAATGCAGCGATACAGGGACTTCAGTCGTCGTGACTGCGGTTCGTCCGGCGTTGTGACGCCACATGGGCCAGTCGTCGGCAAAACCGTCTACCTGGGCTGTCAGGACGACGGAGACGATGACAGGCAAGCTGAATTTCATGGTGGTATTCTGATATAGGTTGAGTATCGGGACTGGTTGGTCACAGATTGGTCTGTGGCAACCCAAGGTGACCGACAGCAGGCGAAGTTTTGTTGGCTTAGGAATGTCCGACCATTCAGTCATTCGAATTTTCGGGGTCCTTCGGCAGCATGTTCAGGTCGCGAGTCGTCTTTTCATTCATGTCATTATCGGGAGGCTCAATTTCCACTTTGACCTCGGTTTCGCCAAGCAGTATCAGATCTCCGCACTGAAGCACGTGTGAAGTCACGTCGTGACCATTGACGATTGTCAGGTTGGTTGAATCCAGGTCACGAATTTCAAATCGGCCGCGGCCCTCCATTCGGATTTCAGAATGCCGCCGGCTGAGCAGGTCGTCGTCAATGGTCAGATCGGAGCGATGGCTTCGGCCCAGCACAACAGGCAGGCGAGATGGTAATAGTTCGACCCGTCCATCAGGAAGTCCTGCTGAGATCAAAATCAATTTCTTCACGCTGCTATCTCATTCATTGAAGGATATTTGAGATGAAATTCGTGTGCTCGTTTTGTCGGTCTGTCGTCGTGCAAAACCATTTCAATCCGCAGATCCGGAATGAGGGGATGCGAGAATCTACTGACGCGGGAACTGCCGTACTAACTCGCTCCGGATACTGAGCTAGGATTGGGAAAATGCTACTTCCTGGGAATACGCCTGCCTACTGAAGAAGAACGTCACACAAAGTTCACTGGGTCTCAGTGAACTTTGCCAGCCTGTTGACGTCACTTACTCTGAACGCGTCGGTAAATCGAATCTGACGGGCGGCCATATGACACATTTGCCGTCGGCCCCGAAACGGTACTATGACAACGTCAAAAAAAGCAGCCAAACATATTGAAGGCAACGGTCGTTCCGTGCCGGACAGCCCGTCAGGGCGTCGCCGGGAGTCCGGCCGTCGGGGCAAGTCCCGTACACAGCCGGATTCAGGATCTGCAGATCATGCCACTGTGGCTGACCGAATTCTTCGTCGGCTGGATGAAATGGATTCACGACTGGGGCAGCTGGCGACTGCTCAGAACGACGATCCGACGGCTTCGAAGGAATCCGAATGTCTTGATCGCCTGGCAGCCGAGATCTCCAGCAGCACAGACGCACTGTCGCTGCAGTTGAGTGACGCTCTGAACCATCAGAATCAGGCTATTGTCGGAATCACTTCTGACCTGAGCGGACTCAAGGCAACGGTCGCTCGATTGTTTTCCGAATTTGCCGCGAGTACGTCAGAGAAGGAACTGTCGGATTTGTCGGCAGGAAATCCAGAGCACACACTGTTGGCGGCACAGGATGATACCTGCAGCCGGACAGATCAATCCGAGATGTCGTCAGGAAGTGCGTGGGAGCAGATCAAGAACGCCTTCCTGATGGAGGAGGATGTTGGTCGTGGCGATGAGGCTGATGTCAGCAGCGAAACGTCCGCATCTTCACCACCTGAACCATGTGATGTTGAACCTGCTGACACCGACGCGCCCGTGCAGATGGAAGCACCGCTTGAGATCCCTGAGCTGTTGGATATCGACAGCCTTGATGACGCGGAACTGCGTCCGGCGCTTGTCGAACGAGAGGGCTTGATGTCTATTTTGGTGCAGCGTTTGTTGAACAAAGTATGCTCCATTCAGACGCTTTCGGCTGATCAGCTCACCGAATTAAAAGACGTTCTGCCGGAAGAGCTGGCAGAACGGGTGGAACAGACTCTCAGAACACTTAGTCAACAGGAACGCCTGGGGCAGCTGGAGCTGTGTCTCGAGCGTGCCCGAGTTTCACGACAGGTGTCAACTCTTGAGGAAACGCGGCAGAAACTGACGGCTACGGCGCGAGGACTCGGTTTGACGATCAGCGAAGATGGATCGCTGGAAGGAGAAATCGATGCTGTTAAGAGGCGTGGTTCCAAAGGCCGTCGATGGCTCGGCGTGCTGGGCTTTGGAAACTAATCCCATGCTCACTGTTCGTCACCGACCGGCATTGTTATCCGACTGTTTGCTGCCATTGAGCGACTCGTTCCGCGACACATGTTGTTCCGCCGGAGCCAAAACTCTTTAACGCGTTCATGGCATTTTTAGTGCCCAGAACATCGTACACGTCGGCTTCAATCAGATCGCAGGCCTGCTGCAGATCTACCAGCGCTAGATCCTTCAGTCGGCAACCGGCATCTTCGCATCGGGCGACCAGTTTACCGACGGTGCCATGTCCGGTCCGCATGGGAACGCCCTTCTTAATCAGATACTCCATCAACGCGGTGGCGTCCAGGAAACCGTCTTCCAGATGAGACGCAATTTGATCACGCTGCAGTTGTGCTCCCGCAACAATCGACGGTGTGAGCTCAAGGCACGCCTTAATCGTGTCGAAGGCGTCGAACATGGCCAGCTTGTCTTCCTGCAGATCCCGGTTGTACGCCATCGGCTGACTCTTAAGTAGAATCAGGATCTGCGGCACCGCTGCCATCACTCGAGCTGTCTTGCCGCGAATCAATTCCAGCACGTCCGGATTGCGTTTCTGGGGCATTATCGACGAGCCGGTTGTGTAGGCGTCCGGCAGGCTGATGAAGCCGAACTCTGTGCTGAACCAAATGATCCATTCTTCGCACCACGTACTCAGATGGGCCGAAATCAGCGAAAGACAGAATACGAATTCGGCCAGATAATCCCGGTCGCTGCTGACGTCCAGACTATTGGCGGCGACGTCTGAAAAACCAAGCAGTTCGGCCGTCATGTTGCGATCAATGGGCAATGACGTCCCTGCCAGCGCGGCTGCTCCCAAAGGTGAAACATTGATGCGTCTGCGGCAGTCGGCCAGGCGTTCCCGATCACGTTTAAATTTCTCACAGTAGGCCAGCCAGTAGTGAGCCGCCTGGACCGGTTGAGCTCGCTGCAGATGCGTATATCCGGGAAGGACGACGCCCTTGTCCTGTTCGCAGCGATATACGAACGCTTTCTGACAGTCCAGCAGAAGTGAATCCAGCAGATCCACAGCGTCTCGCACGAACAGCTTCAGGTCCGTCGATACCTGATCGTTGCGACTGCGTCCTGTGTGCAGTTTTCGTCCCACATCGCCAATGCGCTCGATCAGTGCGCTTTCGATGTGCATGTGGATGTCTTCGAGTTCCGGGGTGAACGCAAATTTTCCGGCTTCGATTTCAGACCGGATGTCATCCAGCGTGCTGCAGATCTGATCACGCTCCTCGTCTGTGATCAAGCCTGTACTGGCCAGCATCGTGGCATGCGCCTTTGATCCCCGGACATCAACCTCGTACAGCCGACTGTCGAAGCTGATTGATTCCGTGAACGCTTCCACGCGAGGATCGGTATCCTGTTGAAATCGTCCGCCCCATGCTTTGGCCATTGTTATTCCTGTGAGCTTCGTTTTTCTATCAAAAAGGATCGACAATTGACCCAGCCCGACAGCGCGTGACAGTCGCGTTATGTTGGGAGCGTCAGCTCGCAATGTCTGAGCCACCTGACTTATTGCGGCTTTTGTCCATGTTCGACAATCACGGTTGTTCGAATTCCGCCCCGCGGTGTGAACGCGGCTTCGATCTTCATCCACCGAGGCCCTGTCACGGCGACAAGATCATCCAGCACCGTGTTCGTGACGTTTTCATAAAACGCACCGTGATTTCGATATTCCTGCAGGTACAGTTTCAGCGATTTCAATTCGTAGCACAGCTGGTCAGCGATGTAGGTGATTGTCAGCGTACCAAAATCCGGTTGACCGGTTTTCGGACACATGGACGTGAATTCCGGTGCAATGGTTTCAATCACATAGTTTCGCTGAGGAAACGGATTTTCGAAGGTTTCCAGAGTTTCTCGGCTCGGTTCCGTCATGACTTAGACTCGGGACGTCGTTAAGGTGCTTGTGTCGGACGGAAAAATCTCCGTCCCCTGTTTCTTAATGTTTCATGCAGGCAACCATCCGGCAGGCCTGCGACACGTTCGGCAGCGTTTCTACGATGTTTCCTCGTTTTGACAACCTCACCGCCGCAAAAATCGCTCAGAACGCACGTTTACTGATTGAGCTTGGCTACTCAGATCCCGAAACCGCTATTCAGTGCCTGATACGACTGCGGGAAACTTCGCTCGCGTGCCGTCAGACTCAATCCACGCTGGCAGGCCGTTCTGTCCCCGTGTGGTTCAAGACTCTGCAACGAATTCTGCTGGAAGCTCCGGACCCGGAGGCGGTGATTCGAGCGGCCGACACGTTCGTCACCAACAGTGCTTCGGCAGAGGATGCCTTTGCTTTATTTGAAGAAACGCCCCGGTCACTGGAAGTGCTGGCCAGACTGGCTTGCGGCAGCTCATTTCTGACGCAGACGCTGCTTGTCGATACAGCCGCACTGCGGCATCTGTCAACGGAGCGACGCACGGCCGAAATGAAGTCCCGGGAACGGTTCTGCGAAGAAACACGAGAGTTTCTGGGTGAGCAGCTAAGTCCGGAGGAGCAGTTGTTGCGACTGCGACGTTTTCAGCGACGCCAAATTTTGCGAATTGGCATGTGTGACGCCTTCGGCCTGTTGGACCTGAAGTTTGTGACGCTCCAGATATCGTTACTGGCAGACGCTATGGTCCAGGTCTGTCTGGACATTGCCTGCCGGCAGGTCGGCGTTCGCAAGCCACCATTTTCTGTTCTGGCTCTGGGGAAGCACGGCGGTGAGGAATTGAACTACAGTTCTGATATCGATCTGATTCTGATCGCCGAGACTGATTCACAGTCAAGTCAACGCGTTGCCCGGCGACTGATTGACGGGCTCAGCGACAACCTGAGCACCGGTTTTCTGTATCGAGTCGACATGCGTCTGAGGCCATGGGGCGACGCCGGGCCGCTGGTGAGTACACCAACTGCCTACGCGGACTACCTGCGGAACAACGCCGAACTCTGGGAAAAGCAGGCACTGCTGAAAGTTCGTCTGATTGCCGGTGATGAGAGGTCGGGAAAGCAGTTTCTGGCACAGACGCCGGAGCTTCTCTTCTCTACATCTGAAGCGGAGGTCATGAATAACGTCCGCAGTATGAAAAGCAGGATTGAGGACAAGCTGCGTCGATCAGGTAAGCTCTCCTCGGAAGTGAAACTTGGGGCGGGATCGATTCGCGACGTTGAATTTCTGGTTCAGGCATTGCAGCTTATTCATGGTAGGACTGAGCCAAGGCTGGCCAGCGCAAATACGCTGGACGCGCTGGTGAGACTGACTGAGTTCAACGTGATTGACGTCTCCGATTTTCGACAGCTGCGTGAAGGGTACATCTTCTTTCGCAGTATCGAACATGCACTGCAGTTAATGCACAACCTGCAGACTCACGAACTGCCTGCTGATCATGAACACAGATACTGGCTGGCGCGCAGGCTGGATTACCCCAGTGAGATTGTCCTGCTGGAACGATTCAACGCGCACCGACATGCCGTTCGCGCTATTTTTGACCGGTATTTTGAAGTGTGCCCGGAACGACAGTTAGACGCTCCGGCAGCTGCTGACGCGGTGCAGTCGACGGTCGCCGAAGCCGTTGACCGTGACCTGCGCCGTTATTTGTCGCGGAATCAACACCTGCTGAATCATGTGAAACTGGATATCGAAGGCTGCAACGGAAGAACGTCACACGTTCACGTTACATCACTACCGGAGTCCTGCGACCTTAAACTGGTGACTGTCGTCAGTCCCGACGTGCAGGCGCTTCTATCCATGGTCTGCGCGGTCTTCTTTTCTGATGAACTGGATATCTGTCAGGGCAGTACGGCCGTTGGACCGCTGGACGACCACATTGGTTTCCGAATTCCCGCTGATGTCTTCGCAGCGTTCTTTGTTGTTCAGAGGACCATGCCTGAGACGTCCGTGTCGGACAGCGATCAGGTTGTGGCAGGTCGAGTGGAGCAGTCACTGAACGAACTGCTGGAACTCTCACGCTCTGAAGATCAGGAAGCCATTCGCCGAAACCTTGTTGAACGGTTCTGCGATCGGCTGCAGCAGCAGTCCGGAACCACGGCGCCGCAGGCTGACCTGAGCCTTGAGATCTCAGACATGGATGCGGCTGGTCAGACTCAACTGAATATCACGGCCGATGAAAGTTTCGGATTTCTGTTTGAGCTGTCCAACGCACTCAGTCTCTGTGGATTTCGGATTCTTCGAGCGGATCTCGGCACACATGACGGCCGCATTCGTGATGTCCTGTATATCACCGAATCTGACGGTTCGGCAATTAACCACGAATCGCGAGTTGAGGAACTGCGGACGGCCGTCACGCTGATCAAGCAGTTTACTCACTGGCTTCCGTCCAACAGTGATCCTCACCAGTCGTTGCACCGTTTTCGCGGCCTGCTGCAGCGAATTCTGGCTAACGAAAACTGGCGCGCGGATGTGGCATCATTGAGCCAGCCGAAAGTCCTGCGAGCTGTCAGCCGTGTTCTGGGAGTCAGTCGCCATTTATGGGAAGATTTTCTGCGGGCTCACCCTGATGATTTGCTGCCGATACTGACAGATCCCGATCGACTTACACAGATCGTGTCCGAAGACGACCTGCGTCGCGAACTGAAGCAGCAGACAGAGGGTGCCCTGGATCCGGCAGAGCCCCTGAATCGCTTCAAGGACCGGAATCTGTTCAGGATTGACCTGAGACATGTGCTGGGACACTGCGGCCCGTTCGGCAGTTTCTCAAATGAAATTACCGGACTAGCGGATGTTGTAGTCGAAGCATCGTGCGACATGGCCTGGCGAGAGCTGACATTGACGCACGGCGTTCCGCGGACTGAGTCGAATGAACCATGTCAATTCACGATCGCCGGGCTCGGAAAATTTGGCGGCGTGGAGATGGGTTTTGCCTCCGACATCGAAATGTTTCTCGTTTTTGGCGACGAATGTCGCAGCGATGGTCGGGTGCCGCTTTCCGGCGTCAGTTTCTTTGAACGACTTGTGAATCGCATGACGGAACTGGTGGAAGCACGGCACAAGGGGATTTTTGAGATCGACCTGCGGATGCGTCCGTATGGTCAGGCCGGATCGGCAGCTGTGAGTCTGGCATCATTTCAAAATTACTATGCGGAAAATGGCGATGCCTGGCCGTTCGAGCGGCAGGCGCTGGTCAAACTGCGGTGTGTTGGTGGTGACCCTGAATTTGCGAAATCTGTAGTCGTGGCCAGTCACGCGGCCATCTACTCAGGAGCCGGATTTGACTTTGGAGCGATGCGAGCGATGCGGGAACGGCAGATCCGCCAGCTGGTTCATGGTGGCACAGTTAATGCGAAGCTCAGCGACGGCGGCCTGGTGGACTGTGAGTACGCCGTTCAGGCACTGCAACTGACCTTTGGGCAGCAATATGAAACTTTGCGAGGGCCCAATACGATGTCCGCGCTGACCGCCGCCTGTCAGTCCGGCCTGGTGACAAAGTCGTTGTATCATCGCGTTCAGGGGGCATACGTCTTTCTACGTCAGCTGATTGACTGTCTGCGGATGGCGCGAGGCAACGCACTGGACCTGACGGTGCCCGCGACTGACACTGCCGAGATCGGTCAGCTCGCTCGTCGCCTGAAAGTTGTTCATGAAACCGTGTTGTCAGACGCAGCGCTGGAGTCGCACTTGGCCGTCGTCCGTGAGTTTTCTGACGTTGTTGAGCAGACGTGTCAGAATGCGTAGCGTCCATGGCCGGCGTATACAAAACGCCCGTCGTTTGACCGACGGGCGTTCTTGATGTGTTATCCACTGTTGTGCAGGGGACCAGCCTGATGTGCAGATTCAGTGTCGTGCACGACAATAAGTGAATGATTTTAGAGACCGGCGATCTTTTTGATCAGGTCAATGGTGCGGCTTGAGTAGCCAAATTCGTTGTCGTACCAGCCAATGACTTTGACCATGTTGCCACCAACGACGCTGGTGAATGACCCATCAAAGATACAGCTGTGGGTGTTGCCGATGATATCGCTGGAGACGATAGGATCTTCGGTGTATTCCATGATGCCTTTGAACTCACTGTCCGACGCGGCCTTGATGGCAGCGTTGACGTCGTCAGCTGTCACGTCCTTGCCGAGAACCGCCGTCAGATCGGTGACGCTTCCGGTCGCAACTGGTACTCGAAGAGCGTACCCCGTGAGCTTGCCTGCAACTTCCGGAAGAACCAGGCCGACAGCTTTGGCGGCGCCGGTGGACGTTGGAATGATGTTGATGGCCGCGGCCCGTGAACGGCGAGGGTCGCTGTGCAGCTGATCCGCAACCTTCTGGTCATTGGTGTACGCATGACATGTGGTCATCAGCGCGTGTTGCAGGCCGAAGTTGTCGTTCAGCACTTTGACCATTGGTGCCAGGCAGTTTGTTGTGCAGCTGGCATTCGATATGCACTTGTGATTGGCCGACAACTGACTGTCGTTGACGCCCAGAACAACAGTCAGGTCCGGTTCTTTGGCAGGAGCAGAAATGACCACCTTGCGGGCTCCGGCGGACAGATGGGAATCGAATCCCGGCTTGCCGTCAGAAGCTCGACCGGTGAAGAAACCCGTCGATTCCAGAGCGACATCCACGCCCAGCTCACTCCAGGGAAGATCACCTGGGTTGCGTTCGGCACAGACCTTGATGGTTTTTCCGTTGACGATCAGGTTTGAGCCGTCAGTTTCAACGGTGCCGTTGAAACGACCATGAACGCTGTCGTACTTGAGCAGGTTTGCGAGGTCTGCAGGATTGCCGAGGTCGTTGATGGCGACTACTTCAAATTCGTCAGCCCGAGCGGCGAGGGCTCGAAACGTGATGCGTCCAATACGACCGAAACCGTTAATTCCAACCTTAACTGACATTCTGAATGACTCCGACGAATACGGGATTTGATTTCGCGTTGAGAAAGGGAGACGGCAACGAGCCGCTCACGCAACTTCCAACCGCCAAAATACGTGTGACGTCGGCGGCGCGCAAAATGAACGCAGAAGTCGCCAACGAGCCGCAAACTCTAGCGTCCATGTTGGGCAATGCAAGCGTATCGCAGTATCAGAACTGGATTCCGCGTGGCTGGAGGGCCTGGCTCTGCAACAAATGCCGTCAAATTGCTGGCCAATTGTCAGTAACACCGAACCCTAGCGAAATTCAGGCTGTGAAGCTTTCCCGGCAGTGCTCTTGTGGCGGTTCAATGACGATCAAGCGTCAATTAACCCTTCGCGAATCGCCCAGCGGCACAGGCCCACGCGATCAGTCGCACCAACTGTTTTCATAATGCGATACTTGTGACTTTCCACGGCCTTGGATGAAATTTCCAGCTCATCCGCGACCTCCGAGACACGCCTGCCCTGGGCAATTCGCAGCAGTACGTCCCACTGCCGATCGGTTAGTTTTCTGAGGTTTACACTGGCCACGCAGCGAAAATCTCCGTTTCGGGACAACTCCACACGATCAGACAGTAGCGGCGATAATACGTTCGTTCCGGATGTGATTCGCACCAGCTGTTCATTCAGTGTGCCAATGTTGTCCCTGCGGGACAGCAGCCCCGCAATTCGGTTATTGACCACGAGGTCCAGCTGTCGGTCGGTCAGTGAATCGGCGAATACCGCTACGCGAGTTTCTCCCATCTTTACGGCGAGCTCAGCGAGTATTTCGCGAAAGCCTTCGGTGACGATCTTTTCACCGATTACAACAACACGTGGCTGCTGGGTTCTGATCGCGTCCAGCAGTCCGTTCACAGTGTCGACCGATTGCACATCTCGAAAACTCCCATACCCGGCCAGACACCAGGCGATTGATTCAGCTCCCAGCCGATAGGCTGTCGCTAACACGATTTTTGTTGACGGCGTGATGGAATCGGGGAGTGAGGCCGGGGTCGGCAGACTGCTGCCAGCGTTCTGTTCGGTGAGTGCCATGCGTCGTTCCTCCGTGAATAACTGCAGACAGAAAAACATTACTTCACGCGAGATGCTAATCCTTTTCACAAAAGGAAAACTCTCATCTCAGCGGGTGTCACCTTATAGTGTAACCCTTTCCTGATGGCCTAGAGCGGTTTAC
>JACLAC010017407.1_pt1 | contig 13123 bp, 6 predicted proteins | sample 8027881 | NCBI WGS metagenome assembly JACLAC01 (sample SAMN15725517, study PRJNA655200) | protist metagenome | isolation source: fluorescence activated cell sorting (FACS) single amplified genomes of... | place: Spain: Blaines Bay Microbial Observatory, Mediterranean Sea | collected 2016-01-19 | reverse complement strand
TCGCAAACCGACAGATGAAAAGGACGGATCCGGCTCTCGGCGCTCGTGGTCGCGGTGGTGCTGTGCGCCCGCCCGACGGACCCGCGCCTCCTTGCCAGCAGGAGGTTGATCCACAGTCTGTTCAACAGCCAGCTGATTCTCATCATCAGCCTAACAACAACAGCGCCCAGGTCCCCACAGATTCCAACTGCTACGCGGACGTGCAGTCAGTGGTAGCATTGGAAAGCAGAACCCCCTCCAGGAGTGCCAGCAGTCAATCCATAAATTCGGCTAACGATCAGCTGAAGGCCGTTATGCGGGCGAGTATGGCGACTTACAAGGCGGAGCAAGAGATGAGGAAAGATATGGAGGAAAATGAGGAACTGATGGAGCAGATGAACGAATTGGCTGCGAAGGATGATTTGCAGAAAAAACATCAAAAGATAGGCACAACTAACAGGAGTAATACTAGTACTTTGAAGAGTAATGAGCTATCCGGCAAGCAAAACATGGTGAATGTCGTTGCTGAGGACAAGTTGAAGGTAGCGGCTGCGGAGGATTGTGACATTCCAGACACTACTTTCATGATGGAGGGCGGGGAACGTGAAGAGCAGTCATCATCCTGTCCCGGCGCACCACCCACAACGCGAGATTTGAGCATTGTGGCGAATGAACTGTCGGACTCGGGGAAGGAAAATTGCTTCGATGAAGAAGTGGCAGAAGTTGTACCCGATTCCGAAGTAGTGGTCCCAGAAGTTGTTAAGACGGACGAGGACCTCGGCATGTTAGTCGAAGCAGGTATCAAGCAGTTTGAAGCAGAGGAACAGCTGAGAGAGGAGCAGCGGCAGTCGGAGGAAATGGCACGCAAAAAGCTCGAACGCCAGCAGTGGCACGAAAGCAAGAGGGAATTGGCGAGGGAACGTAAGAGGAAAAAAGAGCAGCTGAAATTTAAGCAAGCTAAGAAAGAGTTCAAGTTTCAGCAGCAGCAGCTGAAACAGGCTAATAAGCAATCGCCAGGCTTTTTCTCCTCCTCATCCCAGAAGCAGCGTTGGCGCCCCACGTTTGTCACCGAGAGGATTGAGGGCAACAAATGTGACCCCGACCAAAAGGACGACGACATCAATCTGCTGAAGTGGAAAAACTGCAAATCCGCATTGGTGGACACCCACACCTTCAGCTTCCCAACTCGAGACGCCTTCACCGTGCACGTGGGACGATTTCAGAAGAGCTTCGACCAAACCGTGATGACGAAAGTGACTGACCCGATCAATCTGGCGTTTGAGTATCTGGTGCCTCTACGATACAGGCAGAGCATCCAGAATGGGCGGGACTACTTTGTCGACTACAGCAGGGCGGTCGTCTGGAGTGATTCAAAGGAGCGGGAGTTCGCTCGGTTGGGCCAATACATTGACAGCAACTCTCAGCAACAGCTCCCCCCAGGCTGTAAATGGACGCAGAAGAAACCAGAATATGTCAGTCTGAGTGATTCTGAAGAGGAGGACGCCTCCTGTTCTGCGGAGAAAGATGGGCGAAGAAGCGTTGAAAACGACGCAACTGAAGTTATCGTTCTAGATTCGGAGCCAATGATCACTGAGGAGATGGAAGGGGGTGAGGGGGAAGAGTCAGACGAGGGACCGAAGAACCCTGCAGCAATGATAAACGACTACGGAGCAGCCGTTTCGCAACCGCCTCCTACTTTCAAACCTTTTTACGACAATGACGGTGAACACCCGGTAGAAGACGGTGAGCAGTGTGGGCGTCAACGCTATTCAAACACTAGGGCCGTTGAACTTGGCTGCGGTAAGTGGGATGTTAACAACTACCTAAATGCTAATCTGAGGTCAAGAGATGGTCAGGTTGAGTGTGTAGATGATGAATCTGGTCTACCAGCTGGTGTAGACCAACAGATTGACGGAGGACATGAAGTGCCTGCACATATTCTTACTAAAGACGACTTGAAGCCGGTGGACAATCTTGATGACCAGCAGATCGACACTGGCAACTCCTCAGACTTGAAGTTGTTAAAGAAGCCGGGGGAAAGGAAAACGTCAGAGGAGGATAGTTTGATGAATACTGGGAAAGGCAACCATCACTGCGTCAACCCGACTCAGACTTCTCACTCCCACAGAGTGGATAATCATAGTTTCCGCAAAGAAGAAACTAGCGCGCTCCAATCGTGGATTCAGGACCAAGCTGGGATCAACGCTGGGACGGTGGACGACTGGGATAGTAGTGGCATCACCCTCCGCGAGGCTCTGCAGCGGGTTGAAACGTCTGGGGGGGATGATCATGAGTCTGACGATTCGGATGAATCTGAGGAGGGGAATCAGTCCACGAAAGAAATTCAAATGACTACAGTCCAAGTGGAAGATTCTGATGGGCAAGGAGGTGCCTCCTCTGTTACAGACGACGAACGTCTCTCCTCGAAGGATGCTGTTGTTGCGCCGCAACTAACTGGAACTGTTGTTCCCGACAACAATCTCAAGGCAATTACTCTGGGGGTTGAGAAACTGACGATTGCCGTCGGCGGAGCGCCTGCGGCTTCCCCGGTAGTCTATGAGAAGAAGGCCACTCCGGATAACGCTTCTCATCGTCGCAACGCATCCAATTTCTCTGTTCGCAAACTGTTTCCACCACTTTTCGCTCGCTACATCTGCATCGCGTTTGTCGAGCATATCGGCAAGAGTCTGAATAACGGGCATTACGTGACCTGGAGGAGGGTGGCGAACATTGGGGGATTGAAGGTCCAAAATATTAACAGTTACAATGTCGACCTGTCTGAAAAAGTCCCAGACAATCAGACGTCAAAGCAACTTGAACTGCCTTCAGGGTTGAACAAGTTGTCGTCCGCAGCGGCTCCAGGTCCTGAAAATGTCGATGAAAACAACTTGACGACGACACAGAAGACAAGCCCCAGGTACGCCAGTTGGGTCCGCATCAGCGACACATCTGTCACTGTTGTGAGTGACACTCAAGTCAGAAAAGCACTGTCCCAAGGCTATCTAGTGACATATCAAAAAGTTGTGGCGGATGCGGTAAGTGGAGATCATGATCTGATCACCGAGGAGGAAGCTAAGAATTTGGAGGAGCTGCGGAGATTCAGAGTGGGAAATGCGAACAACAGTCCAGCACTGACTCAAGAAGAGGAATTCTACGAGGACGAACTAGCTGGAAAGGGAAACAATCTGAAGGAGAAACTCGCTTCTGTGTTGGGGTCGGAGCCGCTTTCAGCATCGGTTACTAAATCCGAAACGAAGAGGCAGTGGACGAAACGGCAAATCGCGGAAGGAGCTGGCTGGAACGAGGACAATGTCGACAGTAATGCTGCTCCAGCAGGTCCGCTGGCTGGTGAGGATGACGGACCGGCTGAGCCTGGTGAGGATGTACTCGACACTGATCGTGTCAACAATGATATGAATGACAGTGTTCATGGTGTCGCCAAAGAAGAGCACCAAAGAAGTGTCAGCACCAACAGTTGGCACGACGATGCGCGGCCGCTTGCGGACGAATATGTTCTTCTTCCGAATGACAATACCCTCCTGCAGAAACAAGTTCCGTTCATGAACCCCGACGACCACCATGATGACGAGCTGCGGTACACTAGTGCCAACAGTGGCAATAATAATGTTGGTCAAAATGCCAATGGAATTCCGTCCTCAGAAAAGTTGGACCTGAATAGTAATCAGAATACTAATGTACTGTTACAATCAGAAACCATTGAATCAATGGACGCAACCGAGTTGGAGAGGCTGCGTACGAAGGCACAGAATCATGCAGCCGCAGCCGCTGCGGCTTTTGCAGAATCTGAGGAGGAGCAGGATGTGTTCGTGGGAGGCGAGGAGGAGGAGGAGGATAATCGTAATGATCATAAGAATAATAATATGCCTCCCCCTCATAGGAAAGACAATAATGATCTTGAGTCCTCCGGAATGATCATCGACGTTCCAGCGGATATGACTGCTCAAGGAGACAATCTTCCCGACGAGGCACAAAAAGTTACCATCCCCGACGCCCTCCGCGCCAGATTCGACGCCTGGCTGACGCAGGATGCTGACTTTGCGATCGCCGTCCTCCAGGTCAGGGAGTTTCTGCCTAACCTGGACGAGGACACCGCGATTTTGTTGTGTCGGCGACACAGAATTGGGACGGGGCGTTCATTGTTGTCTCCGGATGCCGTTGTGATGGCTGCGGCGGACGACTGGTTTCAGCTGCTTGAGCAACTGCACGGAAATGAGAAAGCAGCACGCACCAACCTCATCCTCTGGGCGCTGGACAAGATCAAATGGTAATACTAATCAAGTTTAGTGAGGACGAAGTTCTTCACTACAGACTTAGTAATGTATGGAGTGTACATTACTAATGGTGGGTTTATTGCATGATGGGTTTAATATTATTACATGACGAGTTTACATGCAGAAGTAGTGGGTTTGAAATTGCGGATGATGGGTCACGGTCGTGGATTTAACTGCAATGGGTTATGTATTACTGTGATATTATTTGCCGGATACCATTCTTCTACACTAACAGTAAGTCAAACCGGCAGAAGGAACGAAGAGCACTTTTCTACTGTACACAATATATGAGGCAGGAATTGATGCATACTGTATGAAGAAAGTTTTTCAGACGAAACATTTAACATTTGTGCGGAAAACTTTTCAGCAGAAGCTTCATCAGTTATTACCTGTCGAGTTAGTTACACCTTTTCAAACGAAACATCATTTGCTACAACAATCGTATTAGAAGACATGATTTTCAGGCAGCAATATACTATTGTTGCATCGAGCTGTATTGAGCGGCACTTATCGCATATGCAACTATCACTAGTAAATTGTGACTCGAATCAACCAATCTCTACTAAATTATGACTATCTCTACTAAATTGTGATTCACAAATTAAGATATGGCTTTGAGATTATGTGGAAAGAATCAACATGTTGTAGGGCTCTAAGAAAGAGACGGGACACATCAATATCATCGATTGTGCTGTCGATCATTACATACTATCACCGGCGAGAATCTCTCACGCCCGGAAGCAAGAGGAGTCTGCTCAACAAAGCAGAATTTTCAGCGGAAGTTTTTTTTTGCAAAAAAAACTGTCACCTGCGAAAATTCTGAACAACTCAAGAGAGATAGCATTATTAGGGAGGTTCATGTATTAATCGGCGAGAAGTACGCCTTATTGTATCAATAATGATGTATCATAGTAGCTTGAATCATCGCGATGCGACCTCCCCAAGCAGGAGACTTTCGGCGCTCGCAATTCGAAATTTACACTCGCAAGTGTACTGTAACTAAGGAAAAGCACTAAGGAGGAGGCATTAAGACGTTAGCTTCAACAACATGTCGAGACGACACATTTCGGGTTGTGAAATTGTCTTTCCAAAGGAACAACTTGTGGTATGAATATTCTTGAAAGTCTTGTATCTGACTGTATTAATCTACAATATTAGCTGTACTTTATGATCTCTATTATAATTGTCGCATGTTGAGCATTCACAATCTAGAAAATTGAACTTCATCATGAAAGCTGATATTACATCTTTTGTACTAAGTATTCAATCAATGTCATTGCGATCGTATTACTATTTGGCTGGTATTACCGTATTGTACTATATGTCAATCGCTTTGCGCTTTGAGATAATATTCTTTGAGGTTGTTTGTACTTTACTATTATAATACGGGGAGAGCATCATTTAGTTTTTCCCGCCGGTGGGTTTATCGCGTTTGATGTTCTATCTAAGACTAAGAAAAGTCCCGGCCTAACGATGTTTATCACGAAGCTGATGATGTAATTTGAAAGTTTTGGTTTTAACGACAATCAGACTGTCACTTGTTGGCAACTTGAGACTGAGCGGATGACAACGGGTGGTGATAGCAATATCAATGAGTGTGATATTAGCTAACATTAACAGTCTGGTGATCTTCACATTGTTGTCCTAAGCTGGAAAAAATATGATATCAGCACTAAAAAAAAAAACACAAAAAAAAGCACTGGTTGTACTCAAAAACACTGAATTATAATAGATGTATTAATCTAGGAATCTGAACAGAAGAACGGGAAGTACTCTGTACATAAGAACGGGAACTACTAGGAACCACTGTGAACTACTGTACACAAGAAAGTACATGAATTATTTTCATTTATTAGGATTTTGGGAACTGACATCATCTTTCGTTGAACGTGTCACGGAAGTCAGACCTGCGGAGCAGCTACACCAAAGCAACATTCGCGGATTGCTGTCACGCGATGTCTGGAAAAGAAAGCTCCGTTTCCCTGAGGACTGCTATTGGTCTCCTGTTGTGTGCTGACTAAGTTTCAACTCGGTCCGCTCGTGGATTTGTCGTTTTTCGAAGTTAGAGCTTAAAATAATTGACTGTGGTTTTTGTGTGTAAGGAAAGTGCGTGGAAGTGAGTCATTCTCATACAGCAAAATGTTTGCAATCCATATCGGATGTAGCACTATCAGCGTCTGTTGCACTGCTCCTCTTTAGAGTAGTCACTGCAGCAGCGCTGCTGAGTTTAATTTTCTCCAACAACGATCACATTGATCACAATGGATTTCGAGCTGATTCCGTACGTGAGCGGGCGCGCTACGGACGGCACGCTGGGGCCAGTTCCGTATGCGGGAACAATGCTTCCAAATGGCGAGATCATGGCCGGGTCCGTTGGTGCCGGTGGTCTTGATGTCTACGCAGACGCACAGAAATCCGCAAATCTCGATAGGACCACGACACTGTCAGGAGGGGTCATAGCAACGATAACGGACTCGATCACGTGTAATCCTTGTCCAGACAGGATAGGACACGAACTGTCAGACCAAATCTTCGGCGATGCGATCGACTGTTCGAGGGACATTAGCATACAAGACTCGGCGACGCTGGTTTCTTGTAGGTAGGAGGAAATAGAATGAAGGATTATCAGGATATTGCTTTATCACATAGGATCAGTCTCGAACTTGTCAGACTCATTGAGTAATTCTCGAGAACAAAATTGTTTCAATGTCGGATACACGATTGGTTTTTTTCGAAACCAAACATCATTTGCAGGTACCCTCCTCACGTGCCTGTCGATCGAGCTTCTGTGTTCGAAAACATCATTTGTAGGTACCCTCCTCACGTGCCTGTCGATCGAGCTTCTGTGTGATCGCCCGAAACATGCTTTACAGGTACCCTCCTAACGTGCCTGTCGATCGAGCTTCTGTGTGATCCCCCGAAACATGCTTTACAGGTACCCTCCTCACGTGCCTGTCGATCGAGCTTCTCTGTGGAGCTGGGGATAGAAATCCATTCATGGATTTTATCGTCGCATGGCCGGCTCACTTCGCTCATGTGTTCCATTCATTGGTGCGTACGAGTGCTGCGGTGGCCCACAAAATGCATGATCTCTTCGATTTGAGGGTGAGGGAGATTGTTCATATCGGAGCCGAGAATGTTGGATCCTGTCAACTGTAACTTGTAGACAACATTCACTCTCGACAATGTTTCCAAACTCCCAAACAATCCAATTCGATCACAACCTCCAGAGAACTGCCATGAGCAAAATCACAAGGCAAGCCGCAATTCTCTCGAATCGCAAGCATTGCACTCTGAGTCTGTTAGGCATTGCGATTTCCACATTTGATTCATCTGTTTTCCGCGTAAAATCGTGCTGCTCTCATCGTGCAACAGCGACATCGAGCGGTGGCCAAAGGTCCATTTTCTTCGACTTGAGTGTCCATCAAGAACTCTGTTGATGCTTTCAATGGGACGTTTCTGTCAATCTAATTGGTGATGCAGGCCTTCTTGCATCATCAATTAGATGAGGTCCTACTGGGGGGTGTCGTCCTACTGGGGGTGCCACGTAACAAGCAAAAGGGGGTGTATCTCCTCAGCTTGTGTGCTCCTGAATTCCAGAAGCTTGATGGCATCTCCTTGTCGCTGTCCTTGGCACAGACATTCGGTGTCTGTGCCAGCGATTTCGCCTGATGTTTTGTATACCGCCGGATCGTGCTGTTTCATCCCCAGCTCTCGGAAACCACCAGATGCCAAGTTCGGAGATGAAAATTACTGACTAAGTCTATCTCATCCCAGAGACTATTGGACGCAGCTGTACTCTTATTTTTGTTATCAAGGGAGAATTGCTATTGGTTTAGCTAAGGAATTATGGAGGGGCTATAGGTATTATCTGGAGAGGATTGCTATTGGTTTATCTGGGGAGTTATAGACAGGCTATTGTTGTTATCTGGACAGGCTCACTAATGTGACCATTACAACCACCCCCCAGTTCCGCCACATCTACCTCCTGATGCAGCAGTTCGCCAGATTCCAGGCGGAGGGTCTGACCACGGCGCACGAGCTCCAAGGCGTGCAAAACCCCGAAGACAAACCCGACTGGCTCGGCAAGGGCGGCATGGCTCAAGTTTTGAAGAGGAAAGCGGATGGGGGAGAGTTGACAGAAAACCAGCAACTTCAAGTCACCTCCTTCACACCCACCGCCCACATCTTTTCCCTCGTTGATGCGTTAGTTAAATTCAGGCGCCTCTTCCAGTGGCACTTCAACTTCCTGAACGCAGGTTGCGTGGTGTGGAAATTCATGGACGGGTGTCGTCATATCGAGTTCGAAATGGAGGTCTCTCGCTACGATCGGGGGAGGTTTGTAAGCGACATGCTGCGCAGTCTGTGGAAGAAGAAAAAGGAGTGGCGGGCGGAGTGGAAGGCGGGGTTGTGGGGGAATTGGGAGTGGTCCGGCACCAGAGGCGAGTGGGTCAATCGGGAGAAGGAAGAGTCAGAGTCAGATCAAAACATTGACTCTGAGACAAACAAGAAGAAAGGATCAGAATCTCAGAATCATCTCCCACCAATCCACAAGGCGAAAAAGTGGTCCTCTGCGCTGCTGCCGCCGAGTAAGATTCCCGAGAGTTACCTGAACCCGTTGAAGAACGACTATTATCACGACGAGTGGACGAACTTTCCGGAGATGAAATACTCGCGGGAATTCCTCAAAGGCGCGGTCGAGCAAGGCACCGTTTCCGAGATTGTGCAGGGGGCGCTCGAGCAAGGCTTGATCAGTCAGTCGGCAGCCGATTCCAGCGAACAACAGCTTGCCAAGGCGCTGGGGGTGGCGGCAGCGAACAGTGAACTGAGTGATGAGTATAACCCCGATTCGGCGAATGACATCTCTGATTCACCGAGATTCAGAGGGACCGAGTTCCCCGACGAGATGATATCCGAGGATGGAAGGACGGTGGAGATCGTGCCGGAGGCTGTGGTCGAGGAGCGGCTGCGAGAAGGCCAAGCTGGAGAGAAGAACGGAGGAGCGACGGGACTGAGTCGATTCCGCATTCCCGAAGAGGAAGAAGATGACGCGTCCGAAATGATCAATTTTGTAGAGATTGGTGTGTTTCAAGGACGTCTATCCTACCACGTGCTCAGGATGTGTCCGTTTGTGCGGTTCACGGGAGTCGATCCCTACATCTTCGAAAACGAGGACTTCGAGTTTCAGGGTGAGGTCTCCTTGACATTGACATTGTGGATGACCTTCGTCAGGACATCAAACTTATCACTTTTTAAATTTGAGATCGACGGTTCATGAACCCGCGTTAATGATTTTAATCAACTCCTCGACATTCTCAGCAGATGCTTCTTTGAGATCCGTGTTACTGCGCGCGATCTTTTTCTTAACTACTACCGGGCGTCTGTTTTCCAAACCAAAGGATATCGAGGGGATGCGCAGGACATTCTCTTCAGCCCCCGCGGCGTCAGCCAGGAGTCAGGGCATCAAACTTATCACTTTTGAATTTGAGACTGACTGTTCATATTCAGACAATGCCAGAAAGAGGAAGAAGAGTTTTGACACATAGTGACAAAATTCTTCTCTTACCCTAGATGCATACTTACTCATCACAGCTACTCTATGCTTTTACCCTACTCACATTCATCTCCCTGAACACCTGCTTACTCCTGCCTTAACGCTTCCTCATAGCGGTGCTTTTCTTCTTCGATGCCTTCTTAGTAGTTGCTTGCTTCTTGTTCGTAGTTTTCTTCTGGCGCTTGCCACCTTTCAACCCACATCAATGATCAAAATCCTCCACATCCAACGCCTCCCAGGTCTCTTCACCGACGACACGCAGGGCGAGGGTTTTTCGAAGCGTTTCGTGCCAGCAGCAGACCAAAAACGCCAAGAGGAACTGCAAGCTAGCTTCGATTTTCGCGAGAACATGATCGCCGCCCGGGATGGTTCGCGGCGCAAGGTGGCCATGTTCGGCAAGCACCGGGCTCAGCTGTTAGAACTCTCTTCCGTGGAAGCCAGCAAAACGTTTGATGATCGGTCTCTCGACATGGTGTTTGTGGACGGGGATCACTCGTATGAGGCCACATTGGAAGATATCCTCCACTGGTGGCCCAAGCTACGGAGGGGAGGAGTGATGGCAGGCCACGATTTCGGGAGCAATGTGGAGGTCAGCCGCGCGGTCATGGAGTTCAGACGACGCATCAGTGTTGGAGCGACGGGGTATGACGATGTTTTTGATTCAATTTCGAATAAGGCTGATGAAGAAGTGGAATCAGATTCAAGTGGTAGCGCGAATCGCACGGAAACTTCCGGTCCAGTCACACTGGACTTCGGGGCTGATTTCTCTGCGTGGGCGAAGACTAACAGCCTGAAAGAACGAGACTCCGGAGGATGCGCGACCAATGAGAGAGTGATGCGCAGCACAATCTCGGGCAAGGGGGATGTGGAAGTTTCGTGTCAGCAGAAGAAGAGAGGCAATGCTGTAGCTGGGGAAATGGTACCCGGAGTCGGCAGCGAGAACTACAAGGTCCACGTGGACGCAGATTGGACCTGGTATATCGTTAAGAAGGACTAAGTCTAAGAAGTCCATCTCAACAAGTCTATATCAGAAGGAGGCCGGTGGTATCAGCTTCATGTGACTGCAGCCTTGGAACACCGAGCCGCCGTGGGAGGGATCATTTCAATTTGGATTAGTCGTCCCTCCAGTTTGATTGGCGCAACTCTTTTCTTCGTCTCCCAGAGTGAGAATTAAATCAGATTTGGAATCTACTTCCGCCCAACTACACGTCCAGCAGTCTCCCTTGAAATTGGAGCTTCGCGTTGTTCATGTTTTGTCAAGAATGTTTAAGCGGGTGTAGGTCGTTGTTCGAATTTGTTGTTCGGGGCGTCAAGTTGGTTTTGTTTTACTGGACTTCGTCTTTCCCCTGTCAATGATTCCACGCGCGAACATCTTAATAGTAAGACTCTGTTACGTTTTTGTGAACTCCAATGGATAATGGATTTCGCGCTCGCATTGCGGTTCGCGGAAGTTTCCAAAGTTTGGTTTTTGTCATTCTGGGCGCGTTAACTTGTTTGGTGTAAGTTCAGTTGTTCGTTGCCGAGCGCGAGTCGCGGATGACATACATCGTTGTGATAGGAAATCCGCAATAGGCAAGCCGGTCTGTGCCCCTCGGTCCGATGATCATGAGTCTCAGAGTCATGTCAAAATACGAATCGGAGACACAGATCATCGTCATCTAGCAGCACGACTGGCGACATTTTGCTGACGGCGGCTTTTCTTGTCAACATCAACGCAAGGTTTGAAGCAGTAATGGCGGCATTCTTGACACGTATCAACCTGTTGCGCTGCTGAATCTCAGATCATCATCGGAACAATCCTGTCTGAAGAATTCGAAACCGACAGGTCGAATCTCTGATCGCTTGGGCTGATTCTTGGAGGGGTGACACTGAGTGCTGCAGGAGTCTAGAAACAGCCAGTGTCCTCCATGGCGACCGATGATCCAGACGAGCCGCCGCCAGGGGACGGTGGCGAGAAGGGTGGCAAGCTCAAGAGTCCCAGAAGTGGCGACGATGATCCTTCGCAACTTCGCAAAGGTCCGTACAAGACTAAGAGGTCTCCGAGGAGCACAGAACTGGCGACCAAGCCTGAAGGCGCGGGTGCAGCAGGTGCAGAGGAAAAGGCCGGTGGAGAAGGCAGTGGCTCAAAACATGTGGCATACGAGGTTGGGGAAGGTGGTCCAGGTCAGGGAGGATCGGGAAGTGAATCTGCCGGAGATTCCCAATCAAAAATGCAGGATGGACGGTTGTCTGCACGATCCGGGGGGGGTTCCAGTTATGCGAAAAGCAGTAGTCGGCTGAGTGAGACAAACGCAAGTAATCATAGTGCCAGGGCAGTCCGACGGAGTACTTCGGCGAAGCAAATGTTGATGCGAGCGAAATCCTCGATCAACTCCACCGTGTTTGGGATCGAGGAGACGAAAAACCGGTGGCTCCAAGCCCGGGTGTCGCCGGATTTCAACATTTTGGATCCCAGGACCAACGCCGCAATGTACCACGAGGGAAATAAAATAAAAACGACACGTTTCGGCCGGTGGACGTGGCTGCCGATGTCGATTTTTTACCAGTTCCGCCGCGCAACAAATCGGTATTTCCTGTTCATTTCTTTGCTGTCAGTGGTGTTACCTGCCTCCCCAGTGCATTGGGCAGGGAACTGCGTGACGTTGGCATGCGTGATGTTGTGGACGGCGTTGAAGGACAAGTACGAAGATTACGGCAGGGCAAAGAGCGATAAAAAGGAAAACACAAGGCCCACAAAAATCATGGCTTCGTTGCCGGGAAAAAAGTCCCAATCTGGAGGGGAAAAAAGTGGCAACAAGACGACAGACGACAATACTAATCCCACCACGACCAGTGCCAGTAATCCCACGGAGAGTAATCCCACGGAAGAGAAACCAGTAACAGCCACCGAAACATCCGACTCTACGGGCGGTCGGATCTCCAGAAGCGACGGCAAAAGCATCGACACCAGCGCGGAGTGGGAGACAACGACGTGGGAGAAATCAAAACTCTGCGACATCGTGCGAATCGAGAAGGACGAGCAGATCCCTCTCGATATGGTCATCCTGGCGACTTCGTTCGGAAAAGAGGGACACTGTTATGTTGACACAAAGAACCTCGACGGAGAGACCAACCTGAAATACAAACAGGGAGCGAAAAAGTTGATCAGCAGCTTGGATCTTACTCGTGGGAACATTGCTACTACCAGTGAATCGGACTGGGAAGAACTCGCTTTAAACTTCGAGCAACTCCGCATCTCCGTGGAGCCTCCGCACGAGAACCTCAGCGGCTTCAAGGGCAGTTTCTGTTTTGAGGACGA
>JACLAC010009347.1_pt1 | contig 13125 bp, 11 predicted proteins | sample 8027881 | NCBI WGS metagenome assembly JACLAC01 (sample SAMN15725517, study PRJNA655200) | protist metagenome | isolation source: fluorescence activated cell sorting (FACS) single amplified genomes of... | place: Spain: Blaines Bay Microbial Observatory, Mediterranean Sea | collected 2016-01-19 | reverse complement strand
ATCCGTGTGTTGGGGCGCATGACCTCGGTGATGAGTTTGGCTCCCGGGGGCATGGGGCCGGCCTTGGCCCTAGACATGGTTAAAAGTGGCGAGATCACCCGCATCAGTCGCGAGTTGATCCGACCTTTTTACAAGCAACGGGCAGAGCGGGCCGTTGAACAGTTGCGGGAAGAGTTGGAGGGTATACCTTTTGCTATCCACAAGCCCGAGGGAGCGTTATTTTTGTGGTTGTGGTTCGAGGGCTTGCCCATCAGTAGCCAGGAGTTGTACCAACGCTTGAAACGCAAGGGGGTGCTGGTGGTGTCGGGGCATCATTTTTTTCCCGGTATCAGTGGCGACTGGAGCCACGTGCACGAGTGCATAAGGGTGACCTACACCCAGTCTGAGGAGGACGTCAGGAAGGGCCTATCGATGATTGCGGAGGAGGTGCGGGGCTGTTATTTTTGGGAGGGCTGAAAACTTGTCGGTGTCGAGTACTCTTTTGTTGGTGTATGAGTTTAAGTGATTGTTTTTTAAGGGATATATGGCCTTTTTCGTGATTGAATTCTGACCCCGTGTGGCATCATTTCATTTTGAAGTCTTAAACTGATGTCGTGCCATCACGATTTGCTAGCAAAATAGGGCCTGAAGGTCCTTTTTTGCATATTTGAGTGGAATAAAAATTTGAAGTGTTTTTTATTTTTCAGATCCTAAAAAAAATTGTTGCAATACCACCAAATGCTTATGGTCTTTGCATGAATATTTTAGTGTGGATTTGGAAAAGCCCTTGGGTTTTAGCGGGAATTTTTTTCTCCATCATTTATACCGCTATCGGAATCCTGTTCGCTCTAAATAGTCACGATTCAAATTTTGATTTTGCTGTTTTTCAGTGCTACCGGATTGTTTTTAACAACCTTGAATTTCCAGAAGTCACTGCTTACAATGCTATGACTCACCCTGGGGATGCTCAAGACCTGCATCTCTATTCGACGATTCTTTCACCTCTATACATCTGGTGGATGACCCTCTGGAGCACATGGGTCGGACTGGAGACTCATTGGTTAAGAATAGGTGGAGTGCTGATTTATTTTGCTCCGATCATGTGGGGGTCTCAAGCTTTATCAAAACAGTGTGGCGGTCAGGCTTGGTTTTCTTCAGCTATTTATCTCTTGGCCCCACTGCTGATCGTCCATTCGATAGCTTGTGATCTGATCGTCTTTTCCCTTGGCTTTTTAATTCTTGTTCTCAGCGAATTATGCAAACCAAGTCCTTCATCGAAACGACTATTCTTATACAGTTTTGTAGCGGTTTTTTTTCAATTTCTCAATAGTCTGCACCTTGCATTGATACTGCTCACCCTATTGAGTTTTCAGCGTTTTCGCTTTAAAGGACAAAAATTAAATCTGGCTTGCACCATCTCGGCTGGGGCAGGATCCTTTACGGCCCTGATGCTATCTTTATTTTTTCGAAGTCTTGCGGATGAAAGGATCCCGAGCTTTTTTGATTATTTTTTACTGAGAAGTGATCAAGCTATCGTTCAACCTTATGGGCTAAGTTTTTACTTCTTCACATTGGAGAGGGTTTGGGGGCAGATGTCTTACAATTTTCCTCTCTTTTTATTGTTTTTTATTGGTGTTGGCGGTGTTCTGACCCGTGAAGACTCACCACAAAAACGTGTGCTACTATCCTCAATCATTGGACATTTTATATATTGTTCTTTTTTGACGGGTACAACAGCAGCACACTATTACTACAGTTTTTTCTATCTATTGCTAACGCCTGCATTGTTAGGCTATGCCGGTATGAAGTTTAACCTTCGCACTTCCCCCTGGGCTCTTGCTGGGATCATGCTCATTGGAGCCATGGGAGCCTATCAGCTAAAAAAAAATGGTCTTTGGGAAATCCAAGAGAGCAAATTGGACCGCTTTTTAGCCGATCTTTCTGAGGAGGACATCCTCATCAGAGATGAGTTTTATAACACTTGGCCTCTCAATTATAACAATCCTTTGAACACCAGTTATCTTGATCCTGGGGAAAAAAGTCAGGATCCCTTTTCCCATTTATCTGAAGATATCGTTTATGGTTACGAATTATCGTGGAACACAGCTTATCACGTTAGGCCTAAATATCAAAGATGGCGTTCATTTAAGACCGTGGGGCAGGGGAAAATTTACTTTCTCTCTAGACATCATCACAAAGAGCACAAGCTTCTTTTTAAAGAACATAGGTCGATCATTCACGAAGGCCTCATCACCTACTATCTTCATATTTGCCAATCACCGAGCTGAAATCTATGGATGAGTTGAGGACACCATTACGTATCGTTTTGGGTTGCGGAGAGACAAGGAGAGATGGGCACATTCATGTCGACCAAAACCCCTATGCTAATCCAGACGTTTCTCACGATTTGAACTCTTTTCCTTATCCTTTTCAAGATGATAGTGTCGATTCTATAGAAGCTTTTCATATCATTGAGCATTTAGAAGACCCCTTTGAGGTGATGAGAGAGTTGCATCGTATTCTGAAACCAGATGGCGAGCTTCATATTCGGGTGCCTCACTGTAGTCGTGGCTTCACTCATTCTCAACATAAGTCAGGGTTCGATGTGTCTTTCCCACTTTATTTTTCTCAGAACTACACCAAGTCAGGTTATTTTGGTGTAGACTTTGATTTGGAGAAAATGGAATTGCACTGGTTAGCTAATATTCACTTGTTGAAATTCATAGGCATCTCCAAATGGCAAGTCAAGATATTGAGCTTCATCAACTTCTGTGTTTCTTTTTTGGCGAACCTCAATGTCCACCTTTGTTCCCGATTTTGGGTTTTCTATGTAGGAGGGTTCGATGAGATCGAGTTTATGTTTAGATGTAAAAAATCACCGTGAAGAGCAAGTGTGCTTAGTGTTGCTGTTGTATAAAAAGACGTCTTTTTTACTTTAAACCTATAGTTGACAAGGCTTATGAAAACACAACCTTCTAAATTTAGAGTGACTCAGGTATTGACGTGTTTTGCTGTGTTTATATCTGCTTATACACTGGGATGCTTCACCATCAAAAGAGAGCTTTTTCCTTACGATCTTTATAAAAGTTGGAGGAAATCTGGTCAGCAGCACGAATCTTTGCCCCAGAAAATTGAACATTATGGAGATATTCCCGGTTTTGGTATAGAGTTTATATCTAAGCCTGAATTTATAGAGATAAAAAAAAATCTCTCTATTGAGGATCTGACCAAAGGAGGATATGTCATCGTCATTCGTCACACCTTAAGAGATCACAAGGAGGGGCCTAAACTTTGGGAGATGGATAGAGTTGGTCAAGCTGGTGTCGGTGCTTCGTTAAACCCCCAAGGTGTAGCCGACGCTGAGGTTATAAATGAAGTGATCAAGAGCTGTCAGATACCCATAGGACAAGTTTATTCAAGCCCATCCCACAGAACGAGACAACTTGCGGAGATTGCTTTTGGGTCGAAAAGTCCCATGGAAAAGTTAGCGTTGATTTATCAACCTATGATGAGGATCGGAGAAAAATGTTTCTTTGATATCGAACTGGTTAAATTACTATCAGAACCCATTGAGGATGGCAAAAATAGAATTTTATCAGCTCACAATAATACGCTGGAGAGGTTGGGTATAGAAGGTTTGCCTCAACAAAAACTTGAACAAGGTGATGCTGCGATCATTTTGCCTAAGGGTGAACTCGCTTTCAAGTACATTGGTACGATCAAAATTGAAGAATGGTTAGAGCATTTGAAATGAGCTTGAAATCTCTTAAAAGAATTTAGAAAAAATAACTAAGCTCGGCCATCAGGTGACTATCTTTGCGCAGGCTGTAAAGGAGATCATGGCTATCGATGGCGTGAAAAAATTTCCCTTCGATGTCGAGTTTTAGGCTCTCCCCAATACGTTGACTGGCCTCCAGGGTGCAAAGCTGTGAACCACGTTCCCAGTCGTAGATGAGTCCGGCCAGAAACTCGGTGTTGTCGATGTCGTTGAAAACCCAGCGAAATCCGCTCATGATTTCCGATGCGAAAGCGCTCTCGTCGTCTTCGCTGTGCCAGGCCATTTCGAGAATCCATCCCAGGTCGTGGCCAGAGGGATTGATACCGACAAAGGTCACTTCGGTGCCGCCGGTGAAAGCGAGGTGATGTTCATTTTCTAGGTGGCGGTAGAGTCCTTCACATTTGATCAGCCAAGCATCGATGGCGGCAACGGACTCGACGGTGAACTGGGTGGTTTGAAGGTAGTGGGGAGCAAGGGCACTGCCATCAGAGTTCAGCTTAAACCGAGGAATGCGGTGGGTGCCGTGAAAACCTGAGAGAGCGACTTCCCAGTCCTGAATAAAAGTGCTGTAGCGTGCGGCGAAGTCGGTGTGATAGCGACCAGAGCCGCTCTCATAGGTCGTTTTGTCTTGATCAACATGGGGAATGTTACGGAGGCGACCGGCAGTTCCGGCAAATGTTCGTTCGCGGAAACCGGGCAAGATCCAAGCTTGGAGAGTGCCATCTCCGATGAAGGTGGTCGTCTCAATCATCATCTGACCGAGCTTCTCTTCTTCGTCGATGCCCTCGATCAGATCGGTTTGGTTGATCACGTTGACGAGGTGAACAAACTCCGTCTGTCCCCAGTGAACTTCAGCCAAACCAAATCTGAATTCCCAGTTCCCATAGAGTTGTTGTAGGTAGGCCTCGCGCAGGTCGAACTTGCTACGCTGGTGATCGTTCTGATCAACGCTGAGACGAGGGGTGAGAGTGAAGCTGCTGTTGTCTCCAATGTTCCAGAACATTTCGGGCTCTAAAATCATGGTGAAGCCCTCGCTCTCCTGACGATCGTCCAGGGCCTTGTCGAAGAATTTCCGAGCTTCGACGGCAAATAAGCCACGGACTTCGGGGGATTGCCAACCATAGAGTGGATTGAGGGTACAAATGGCTAGAACGATGGCTTTAGCCCAAGGGTTGCCCACGACCTTTATCTTTATAGGAGTAGCGAACTCAGCGAGCACGTTTGAGGGCCGTCTGTTGGAAGTCCCGGTCCTTTAGACCATTTTTAAAGCGATAACCTTTCCACTCTAGGGTGGTTTCTTTTCCCTTCTGGTGGTTGATCATTTTGAACACGTCGGCTCGCCAATGTTTTTCCTTGTATTGGTGGTAGCCCTCCATGGTGAGGGTTTTCAATAAACTTTTTTTGCGGTCGTAAAAGACGACTTTCTCAGCGGTGAGGCGATCTTTGTGGATCCAGGTTTCCAAGGTGGAGTAACCTGAGTATTTGTCCACGGGGTCGCGTTCGATCACGTAGCAGTCGGCGCCGTTCAGCTTCTCCTCGCGCAGAAACCTGTAACTGTATTTCTCGATCTCCTGTGAGGCCAAGTCTTCGTAGGCAAACTCTGAGCCCATGAAAGGGCCCGACTTGTTGCGAGAGGCGATGCGTTTGACCCGTTTCAGGGCCGGCAGGTATAGCCACTGATCGTCGCTTTTCTCCTTGTGGGTCCAGGTCAGTACTGCTGAGCCCTTCACATCGCGGGGGGTGTCGAAGATGATCAAGGTTTTGTCGCCATCGTCGACGCCCTCAAGGGTTGCGTTGCGCATCTCGCGCACGCTGGTGTTGCCGTGTCGATCTTTGAGGGTCATGGTGATGGAGGATTTGAAGTCGCCAAAGCCTTGGTCGCTGGCTTCGGCGAGTTTGGCGATGCGCAGTCCTTTTTCCTCGTCAGACTCCCCTAGGAGTGATGAGGTGGCTAAAGCGACAGCGAGGCCGAGGGAGAGAGTGGCTTTGAAAAAAGTCATGGCTTATGCTCCAATAACGGTTTGGGTTTTTTGGTTTGGTTCACTGTTGGTTTTCGTTTTGCGATCGAGCAGGGTGAGGATCGGGGGTAGTAGGAGAACATCGACGATGAGAGCAAAGGCGATGGTGGCTGCGGACATGATGCCCATGGTCCAGTTCATGCGGAATGTGGAGAACGACATCACCATGAAACCGGCGACGAGGACCACCGAGGTTTTGACGATGGCAGGGCCGACGTTAGCTAGGGCATAGTGGATCGCTTCAGCTGCGCTGCGGTCTTGATCGCGTTTGGCCCTCAGGTACTTGATCATGAAGTGGACCGTGTCGTCGACAACGATGCCGATCGTGAGTCCGGCGATGGTGGCGACGCCCATATCGACCAAGCCTTCGAGATAGCCCCACAGGCCAAAGGTCATGACCAAGGGAACCAGATTGGGGATCAGGCTGATGAGACCGTAGCGTAGGGAGCGGAGGGAGGCGATCATGATGATGGTGATCAAGATCATGGAGATGACCGTGCCCGAGATCATCGAGTCGATGTTGCGTTTGGAGATGTGGGAGAACATCACCGAAGGACTTGAGGCTTTGCCTTGGATGACGCCCGCAGCGTTCTCTCGGATCCAAGCGTTGCTGCGGTCCTCTAGCCCTCGCAGTTCAACGGTGGTCGAATTGGTGAGGGTCGCAATGAGTTTGCTGGAGCTCTTGTCGATGTCGACGGTGCTGTTGAGATCGAGGCCGTAGGGCAGAGACATCTCGTATAAAAGTAGGTACTGGGCAGCGAGCTCTTGATCTTGGGGGATACGATAAAAGTCGTCGTCATCGTTGTGCATGTTTCTATTGAGACGTTTGTAAATGTCCGAGAGCGAGTTGACATGCACCACGTTGGGCTCGCTGCGCAGATAGTTGGCGAAGTCCTCTACTTTTTGCATGTATTTGGGGTTCGAGACGCCTCCCTCTAGTTGGGATTCGAGTATGTAGGACATGTTGTAGATGCCCGTGAGCTTGGACATGATGGTGTCGGTGTCACGACGGAACTCCACATCCTCAGAAAAGTACTCCACGAATTGATCGTTCAGACTGATGCGGGACATCCCGGTCGCTAGGGTGGCGACCACGGCGATCATCGACCAACGCAGGAGGTTTTGGTTTTTAATGATGAAGTCGGCCAGCGTAGGGTAGATGCCTGTGCCTGTTTTGCTGTTCTTTATGGGCTTGGCCTTGAGGGGGAAAAGAGCCATGAAAGCGGGAAGGAAACTGATGGAGAGCAGGAAGGCGAGCATGACACCGACGGCGGTGATGTTGCCGTAGTCGTGGTAGGGGGGTGAGTCGCTAAAGTTGAGACTCAAAAAACCGATAGCGGTGGTGAGGCTGGTGATGAAAACCGGCAAGACGTTGGCCTTGATGCCGGTTAAAATGGCTGCGCTTTTGACCAATCCTTTTTGGCGCTCTTGCATGATGCTGACGATGATGTGCACACAGTCGGCCACTGCCAAGGTCATGATGACGGTGGTGGCGGTGATGGAGGTGGGGGTCAGTTTGATCGCCATCATACCGGCGATGCCCATGGCGCCGAGGGTGGAGAAGATGATCACGAGCAGGGTGCCGATGGTGCCGACCACCGAGCGGGTGAGCAGGGCTAGGAGTCCAAGGATCACCAGAAACATGATGGGGTTGAGTTTGGCCATGTCGACCTGACTCGCTTCGCCAAAGGCGTTGTTGAGCATCACCATGCCCGACAGATAAATCTTGAGTCCAGGGTTGTCGGCGAGGGTCTGGTCGCGAAGGTCGCGCACAAATCTGGCAACATCCGGGGTTTCATCGAGACTTTTCCCCGGGAGTTCTAAGGTGATGTTGATGGCCGAGACGCTGGCGGAGGGATCGATGAGCCGATTGCGCAACTGTGGCTCTGCCAGGGCGATGGCTTTCGCTTTGGCGAGGTCTTCGGCGCTCATGTCTTCGGGAAACTCGACCAGATCTCGCACCACCAGCTCGTCTTCGCTGCCTTCGGTGTGTTGAAAGTTGGTGATGGAGTCCACTCGGGTTGAAAAGGGCACCTGCCAAGAGGCCTCGGTCAGGGATTGAATAACGGCAAGGTGGGCTTTGCTGAAGACTTCACCATCTTGACTCTCCACCACAAGCATGACGTTGTCGTCTTTGCTGAAGACGTTTTGAAGTTTCTCAAAGTCGAGGAGTTGGGGGTTGTCTTTGCCAAAGAAGACTCGGTAGTCGGTGCTGAATGCGAGGTGTTGTGTGCCTAAAGCTAAACTGAAGACCACTAAAACACTCAGGAAAAGACTCAGCACTCGCTGGCGCAAAACCATGGCCTCCCAAGTGTTGATGAAGGTGTTCCACAATTGGCTCATGAGTTGCCTGCTCCGATAGATGTTTGTTTTTTTAGATACATAACGTTTGGTATGTTAGGTGGTAAAATTTTTATGGTTTGAGGGAAAATAAAAACTGTGCGAAGGGGCGTTTGGTCATCTCGATGAAAGTGCTGTTCTGCACGCTTTGGGTCATGCTGGATATGCCTTCAAAAAAGACAATCAGAAAGTGTGATACCTCTTCGGGGTTGACGTCTTTGTGAACATTGCCGTTTTGTAGCCCTCGGCTAAAAGCGTCTTTGAGGCAGTTACGCCACATGCTTAGAATACGGTGCAGTTTTTCACGGAAAATGGGGTCGATGGGCGACATCTCTGCGATCAAGTTGTTGAGGGGGCAGCCCCTTTGCAGCATGGCTTCATCCATCTCTTCGCACAGTTTGTCGATCAAGTTGAGGATGTCCGTTACGGGGTCGATACTACTCGAGAGAGGAACGACCCAGTCGTTTTGAATCTCGTCACGAATGACCTCATCGACAACGGCGTAGCCGATCTCGTTTTTGTTCTTGAAATGGTGATAGAGGGCTCCTTTGGTGAGATCGGTGCCGTCCAAGATGCTCGATATGGAGGTCCCTTGAAATCCGTTGAGATGGATCTCATGGTAGGCCTTTTCTAATAAAAGGCGGCGAGTTTGTTCTGGTGATTTTGCCATTCCTAAAGTATCATACCAAACGGTATGCATGTGTCAAATGCGTGGAGCATTTTTAGGGGTGGGGGACGATGAACGTCTAGTTGCAGTAAATATTTGTTTCTCATCATCAGTTCATTTGAAGCTGTTACTAGAAAAATGAACAGAATAATTCTGTTTTTTGTTACTTCTCTTTTTTCTGTTCAAATGGGGTTCTCAGATGGAATATATATTCCCGAAAAGGCTTATAAACTTCCAGACATAACAGCTCAGAGAGCGATCATCTCATTCAAGGACGGGACCGAAACCGTTATTATTTCATCAACATTAGACTCTAAGTCACAAGAACTAGGTTGGATCATTCCTTTACCCAAAAATCCTGATTTGGTAGAAAAAGCAAATGCAGGTTTACTAGATGCAATAGCTCATGCCTCACAGCCTAAAATCATTCATGATTTAAATGATGAAATAAGCGGGGCGATCGCATTAGCGATATTCCTTTGTTTAATGATTATTTTAGTTTCGGAGAAAAGAAAAAGTCCTGCTCTTTATTTAGTGTTATTACTAAATCTGTTTTTATTGAGTGGTCTACTAATGCCATCTCTCGGGACTGTTCAACAGACGCAAGTTTTTGAGGATTCTAAGGTGACTCAATTGCAAAAGCTTGAGGTCGGGAGTTATACAATATCGATAATTGAAGCTTCGGACCATTTCGGGCTGAACAAATGGTTGAGCAATAATAGCATGAAAGATTTGCCTGAAAAAGGAAAGGATATCGTAAATGAATATATAAAAGACAAATGGTGTTTTGCAGCCATTCGACTCAGGCGTAGTTTGAAGGGTGAAAACACTCCTCATCCAATAAAGATCAGGTTCAAGATAAGTCAACCTGTTTACCCGATGAGGTTAACATCCTTGTCCAATTCTAGTCCCAAGTTCGAGATTTATGTGATTTCTAATTCAAGGGTTAAGCACCCCTATCTTGAGGCAGAATACTGTGATCAATTCGAATATTTAGAGAGTAAGGACGTTAGTTATGATCATTGGGGTAGTTCTTACGAATCCAAACAAATCCGAGGAGCTGTGGGAGCAGATGTCTTCTCAGATCTATTCTGGGATGACGCTGTTCTAACTAGGCTAGTTGGGCATCTCGATACTAAGCAAATGTCAAAGGACATGTATTTTGAGAATACGACATTCTCTCCATACCAAAAATTATACTATTCAAGTGAAGGGGTTTATGGAACCATAACGGTGCAACTCATATATATAGGAGTGTTTACTTTTTTCCTTTGGGGAGTGTGTAGAAGGTTTGTAAAGATTAAGAGAAAAATAGCTGTTTATAAGCCTTATCCAGCAATAGTCATTATTTTGCTATTTCTATCTCCATTTCTTTATTCATTAACCTTAGAGTCATTAGATGAATCTAAGGTTAAAATAGAAAAGAGGTTTTATCCGACACCAGAACTTTTTTTACAAAGGGTATTCCTATCCATTTTAATTGAGAATAGACGAACTGAAAATGATTTAGAAAAAAAATTGCTTCAAGAGGTTAAGAATCAATACCCAAGAAACTCAAGTCACATTAAAATAGGTAAGCAGCCACATGGTTTTGAGATCACTAAGACGGGTGATGCTTTGTCATTGAGAATCTATGACGGAGGAATGGTTCCTCATGTGATAAAAAGAAATATAGCCAAGTGAACGTGACTCAGAAGAATACACTAACTTGTATCTCTTTTTATAAAGACAAGCCGTTGATCAAAGATGCTGTATCAGATAAAAAGGTAGCACCTAAGTGGTTAGCCGCTCATCCCTCCAACTCATCGATCCTATCTCGGTGGGGTTTGCTAAAAGCGAATAAAAGATAACTCAAAGCTGGAGCAAAAACACAACAGATCAGAAAGCCCTCAAGGTCTAGTCCGCCGGGCAGCATGGACCTCAAAAAAAGGGCTACAGGAACGACGATCATCACTCTGGCCACAACCGATGGAACTTCTTCTTTGAGTACTTTTAAATATTTCAAGGCCGATGCTCCTCTATTAAGGTTTCTTTTGACTTTAAAAGTTTAAGCCTGTTTCAATGGCTCAACCCAGTCCAAGGCATCCTAATTCAATAACATATTTTCACACAACACCCCCGAAACTTTCTTTTCCAAACCCTAGCCCGTACATTAGACCGTGTACAAAAACTCATAAAATCTTGTTCGTCTTCTTCTGCTAACCGCCCACGAAACCCATTGAAAACCTACATCAGCGCAAATCGCCTCGAACAAGACTGTTGGGATTTTGCTAAAAAGTTATATGCTGAAGGACACGACTTTGACCTCTTTGTCGGCGTCACCCGCGGAGGGGCTCAGATATCCATCTACATGCAGGAGGTGTTCTCTCTGCTCACGGGAACCGATAAGCCCTACACCACGGTGCAGGCCCGATCCTATACGGGCGTTTTTGAAGCGGGCGAAGTGGACGTCGATGGTCTATCTGCGGTGGTGACCATGGCCAAGCAGACACCAAAGATCCTCGTCATCGATGATATTTTCGATCGGGGAAAAACTCTGCTGACCATCAAGACAAAATTACAGGCTGCCCTCACGGCAGAAGGTCTGTCCACCCAACTTCAATTTGCTGCCTTGTACTACAAACCTGAAAACGTCATTGTGGACATGGTGCCCGATTTTCACTATAAAACTTTCGCCAGTGCGGAGTGGATCGTGCTGCCCCATGAGTTGTCCGGTCTGACCAAGGCGGAATTGGCTGAAAAAGGATTTACGTTTTGAGCCCATCACCCGAGAAAAAAATGAACACCGTTTACCTGGCTTCGCCCCTCGGCTTTTCGGAAGTTGGCCGAGATTTCATGTACTCGACTTTGATCCCTGCCATCAAAGGGGCAGGTGTGACAAAGGTTGAAGACCCATGGGCCTTGACAGCCCAGAAGGAGATTGATGAGGTGATGAATTTGCCCTACGGTGAAGAAAGAAGGGCAGCTTGGACAAGTTTAAACCGTCTCATCGCCTCCAGAAACGTGGATGCCATCAAGCGCAGCGACGCTTTGATTGCCGTTCTCGATGGTGTCGATGTCGATAGTGGGACCGCCTCAGAGATCGGTTTTGGCTTCGGTCTTGGTCATCTCATACTGGGCTACCGGGGTGACTTCCGTTTGGCGGGGGACAACGAAGGCGCCATGGTGAACCTACAGGTGGAGCACTTCATCAACGAGTCTGGTGGCACCATCGTTTCAAGCATGGAAGCTTTGACGTCGAAGATCTCCTCTGTGATAGGCGTGCTCCACAACAGCCCACGGCCTTTATCCTAAAGGAAAGGCTTCAAGCCGATCGCCGCCACCGACTGAGGAACTCCATTTGGCCCCGTGCCCACTGTGCCTCGGGTGTTTCCGTCAGCTCCACCAACTCAAAGCCCACGGGCTCGAGCAGATCTGCGACCATTTGGGGGCAGATGGCAAAGGGTGGCCCACCCTCGTGATCACCGATGGGAAACACGTTGGCGATCAGTTCCCCACCAGGTCTGATGATCTCGGCGTATTTGGCGGCCCAGTCTGGGCGACGTTGGGGCTCGATGGCACAGAGAAAGGTCGAGTCAAAGGCGAGGTCGTAGGCCATGATGGGTTTATGGTTGAAAAAATCACCCACGACCACCTTAGCCCAGACCGCGGAACCGCTGTTTTCCAAGTGCACTTGGGCCGCAGCTTGAGCGCTCTCACTGATATCAAGTCCCGTCACGGTCCGCTCCTCGTTGGCCAAGGCGGCCACGGCATAGCCACGGCCACAGCCGGCCACGAAGGCACGGCCTTTGGGTAAGGTTCCCGTTGAGATGAGGGCCAAGAGCGAAGGCTCACAGCCCTTGGCGTCGAAGGCCTGCCCGGGTTGTAGGCCCCCCTCCGCCGACCACATGGCCTCCCAGTCCTCAGCTTGCATCGATGAAGACTCGCTGATTCAGCACTATGTGAAGGTTATGTTTGCTCACCATTTAAATACGTTGGGCATAAGGGTTATAACTTGGAAGTCTCAAAACACTCCATGAGTCTGTTTTACACCATTGCCCTCTCCCAGGGTTTCTTTTCCGTCAACTTGATGTAAACGGTCTTGTCGTTGTCGATCCCGGATTGCCCAAAGGCTTCTAGTTGTTCTTTATAGGCCTTGTCCGTATCGATCAGCTGTCGATCCATGGTCTCGTAAAACTCTTTGAGTAAGGTCAACTCATCGGTCGCGACCAGGCTTTCGAGGATGACCTCATCAAAGCACTTGCTCGCCTTATGGACCACGCCTTGCCCGTGTTCGCTGAGGGTGAAATAGTCCTCCTTGTAACGACCACAGATGTTTTGGAGTCGAGCAATAACGGCGTTGA
>JACLAC010004951.1_pt1 | contig 13131 bp, 9 predicted proteins | sample 8027881 | NCBI WGS metagenome assembly JACLAC01 (sample SAMN15725517, study PRJNA655200) | protist metagenome | isolation source: fluorescence activated cell sorting (FACS) single amplified genomes of... | place: Spain: Blaines Bay Microbial Observatory, Mediterranean Sea | collected 2016-01-19 | reverse complement strand
GTAATTTATATGATATAAAAATGATTTTAAAGGTTACTAAGACTCACAGCTGATCTATCGGATGAACCTAAATGGTAGTACGAACATAACATTTTTGTACAAAGTAAAATATCTTTTTAGCATATGTATGACTGATTTTGTTTTAGACGCTCTATCTTAAAATGTGCACTCCTTCCAAGGAGTGCACATTTTAAGTTTTTAGGTTTAAGTTTTTAGGTGCTTTTTATTTCATATACGAGAGAGAAGTAATATTTTTTATTTCAATGATAAATTGCTGCTTCTTTTTACACATCCGACACTTTTCATTTCCATACCCATAGGACTTCCCGAGTCTTTGCTAACTACACTTTCAATAGCGCGAATCTTATGGGCATGGAATGTCATGCCTGGTTTTGGTGAAGAAAATGACATAATCCCACTTTTTTTATTTGAATCTTCATTTTTCTTTTTAGATGGCGTCAACCACTTTTTAAATGCAACAAATGGCGAGTACACTGTCGATGCCAAAAGTGTGGAATCATCACGGGAAGATGCTGGATTCACTTCTGTACGCCGCCTTTTTATCGCCGTTTTGTATGGTGCATTTGCTGCCGAAATATTTTTATTGACAAAGAAATTATCGCCTTCGCTTCTACTGCGCTTGTGCTTTCTTGAGGTATGTGGGGCAGTGATGCATTTTCTCTTCTTATTTACAGCAGCTCGAATGGATTGACTGCTCAATGAGCGCTTAATCTCGTCAATATTCCAATCTCGATAAAAAGCATTTTCGATGACTGTTTCTGGTGATGCATTTTCATAAAACATGCTTTGCAACGCCTGAGCACATTCTGGTGCACTTTTGGCATTTAAAATTGCATCACCAGCGTGTTGAACAAGCGCTAATCCGATGCAACTTAAGGCAGCTGGCGTGGACGAGGCGTGAAAAAATATCATGTCCCAAACTCTTGTTGTTGTCCTCTCATCAAACGAATTGAAGTACATACATAAGAACCAATTGGGGACACGAAATGATATATTTAAGCCTACAGAGTCCAATTTTTTTGCAACAGCGGGAAGTTTTAGTGCAACTAATTCTGTAAACGTATCAATATTTTTGAGTAGATCACCTAATCCTGCCAAGTAGAAACCATCCCCAAGCATTTGCTCAACAATACCGGTCAAAATCCAAAATGAGGTTTCAACATCACCAGTAACAAGAATTAGATGGGCGGCTATAAAATTCATAGATTGCAAGTACCCTAGTTTTGGGTTACGTTGCGCATACGAGTATAGTATTTGCCGCAATTGTTCTCTTCCTAAAGACTTATCGCTATTAAAATACTCGTGTTTTGGACAAGTCCTTGGTAAGTCTAGTTCAATCTGCTTTCTTACTTTTTCTTTAGGAAGTTGAGATAGTAAAGACTTGAAATACCCTGCATCTTTCTCGCCCTTCAGTTCTTCACCGCCTGACCATTTCATCCATATTCTCGAGCGAAATTTGCGCGGTATATCAAACTTTGAAATCAAATATTCCAACTCTTTGCTTCTAGCCTCGATCCAGTCCATATTTCCATCTGCCAAGTACTTATCCCAAGTTGATGCACTAATATGCTTTTTCAACGTTGAGCTTATCAGTGTCGACTTTGAGTTTGAGTTCCCTGTATCAGACTTCTTGGGCGTTAAATTCTGAAACAGTATTCCAGTTTCTGGGGAAAGAATTATAGCTTTGCTTGCAGTTGCTTTTACCTTTTCTACAGCTGTTTTGGATGTGGGTTTATTGTCTGGACAGTTTTCATCATTAACTTGCGGTATAGCAACCGAGAGCCTAGACCGCTTTATACTGCTGGGAGAATCCACCAACGAATTTTGGGCGATAGCGAGTGACGCCATATATGTCTTTGAGGTAAGTATCTAGTACTCAATTATGCAGATGTAGATGTATGTCTAGATACAAGACAACTCGATAGATGCACTTTGCAAGATACGCACTATGTTGGAGTGAATTTTAGTCGAGATTCGTTGCCATAACTCTTTTGCTGCAAAGTGTGTTAAGTGTGGTATATATGGAGCAAAGGTAGTCATAGTAAAGGGTATAATATAAATAATATTAATAATAATTATTAGTTAAATAAATTAGTAAATTATTACAGTCATTTTTTTTTAATTTGATGATACAGAGTAATATGAAAATTTTTAAGTAATAATAATAATACTAATAATGATTGTCTATGTTGCTCGAGTTTTGTGTTCCTTAATTTTATGGTTGGGTACAATATATTTACTTTTTTTTTCTTTTTTTTAATTACAGGAGTAGAATGTAGTATGTAGCAGTAGAATGAATTCGATAGATTTATTTATATTAGATTGAATTTTAAAGTGTTATAAAGTTGAAGAGAGTGACCATTATGGACTAATAGGAAGCAACATCACAATAAACTACGACAAAATCCACAACGTTCAGAAAAAAAAGTTAATGTCGTCTTCTTTGTCTCGGAGATCGGAGAGGAAGAGAATCATAACACATTTACATTGTCTCATCAATGTGATTTTTATGTGGTAAAAAAGTCCCATATTAAATACAGCACATATATAATATTATGACAAATCGCACAAGCTAAAGCGAACTTAAACTAGAAGAAGAATTATGCTACAGTATCATTTTAATTTTTTCTACAGTATTAAACTATTTATTATTTCAATTATTATATTGTTGTTGTTTCAATTTTTTTTAGCCCTACTAATAAAAAATAATAATTGGTTTATTTTATTTTTATTTTGTTGTGTTGTTAGTGTGTGTTGTTCTATTTTTTTCGAGCGACGTCATCAGAATAATATTCCCATCTTTATAGACGAACCCGCCGCGTCGGTGCTCACGATTAGATGGACTTAAGGCCATAGTAGTAAGTGCCCACAAATCTTGCAGTAATGTCTACGGCCTCATCAAGACCTTCGATTCTCAAAGTGTCTCTTAACACGGGAGAATTTCACACGCGAACAACAAGCGACCCAATAAAAGGTTACAGCCGGAACCAACCGAAGACTTTAGAAGATAGCATTCAGCAAACAGTTCAACAAAGAGGGCAAATTGACCAGCTTTTTATATCAAAATCAGTTACAAAGGAAAATAAAAATGTTCCCATCCCGAAGTCTAAGATAAATGTTATCACAACCCTTACTACACTGTCGGTGCTGTCTTTGCGGAACTGTAATTTGACAAGTCTTCCAAAAAATACTTTTAAGCTTATAAACCTGAAGTACTTGGGACTCTCGCATAACAAGTTTCGTAATTGGCCTAGTCAAATATCAAAGCTAGTCAATTTGGAAACTTTACTACTTGATAACAATGTTTTGGAGATCCCTCCTGAGTTTCAGTTGGCTACGTTAACAAAATTACGCGTTCTAAGTTTATCGAATAATCGGTTGAAGTATGCTCCTACGGAGCTGAGTACTCTAGCGGAGTTACGTGAATTATACTTGGATGGGAATTCGTTACAATATATTCCTCAAGTTCTTTTGTATCTAGAAAAATCTTTAGCATGCATATCGCTAAGTAGGAATCCGATGGATGAAAAAGATCAGCGTTTATGTGATAGGGCAGGAATAAAAGGCATCATGAAATTTTTGAAAAGGAAAAAAGTCGAGTCCTCGCAGTCTGTCATAAAGACGACTATTGCAAACGAAGAAGTAGTTGTACAGGAAAATGAATTTGATCACCCAAAATATTTGGACCGTTTTAACACCGGCGCTCTCTTAAGAAGAGCTTGCATTACTTTTTCTTTTGATTTTCGACGATATGAGAATCAATTTTTGCCCGTTACTATAAACCCATACAAAGGTGTAATCCAGACGTGCATTGTAAACATAAATCAACTATCGTTGAGTGACGGCAATGCTATTATGGGTGTTTCGAGCAATCCATTTTTTGATACGACTGTCGCTGATGATAATGAGACCAGTATCGAGTGTAGCCCTTTAGTGAAGTTCATATTGTCACTACACAACTTAAATTTGGTCGTTGTAACATATTCGCAGAAAAGTATTGAGCGGCGAGACTTAGTACATCGTTTAACGCTTATACAAAATATTTTAAGGCTAAGTTTCCATGTCATTAATTCTGGTGAATATCTAGAACATCAGTCTCGGGTCGAGCTGGACAAAGGTCTAGATAAATCATCTACTTTATCATTTGCAGATGACACGTGCTGCAAATTCGTGGTGTGCCCTTTGAAAGAGTTTATTGAAAAAAGCATTTGAATCAATTGCACTGTACTCAATCAACTATACGAAAAATTGTAATGCCCTTTTCGTATATACAAAAAGTAAGTTAACTGTAATTTAAAATTATTTCCAGGTTGCTAAGTGACCAGCTGCACAATCGAATGAACCCCAAGGATACTACACAAAGCGTTTTACTGACGACAAAAACACAGGTAGGTAGGTGAAAGAACCAACACATTATCATCAATTCTGACGCTTTTAGGAATGTCAAATAGATGTTCGTAGTCCTTATATCATACGTACGCGTATGTAGTATTCTTTGGGTTCATTCGATAGAGTGTAGCTGGTTACTTAGTGTAACCTTAAAATCATTTTAAAAATTAATACCTTGTAATAGTTTTAAAAAGATAATATTTTTAATTGATAATATTACTCTTCTTTGTGGGTTCTTTTGATAGTGTAAGTTATGATATCATATCATATCATAGCTGATCACTTAACGTAGTAACCTTTAAAAAATCATTCTTAAAACTACATACACAGTTAAAATACATACTCTTATAATATACTTCGCATTAAACAATGTGATGCGTAAAAAAGTTAGACGCACCATTCATACCTTTGATAATACTTCGTAGATACGTCTTAGAGAGCAACACTCATGCCTTAAACATTTCGGGTGTTTGATTCTCGATAAATCTTAATGTCTCGCTGACGCTTGATCTCCACGTATCAAGCCTGTCCACCATAGATTTAATTTGAGGAGTATCCAGAACCCGAGGCTCAACCCATGATGCTTCCAACACCTGCGAAACTTCGTCAATCGTACCCCTGATAAGACCTTCTGACATGGCCCGCATGACAATGACCTCTACATCCGATACCGGTCTTTGAATGACTTCACCAATTTCGCTAAATCCAATTGTTCGATTTTTTGCCGGCCGACGAAAAACGAGCTCCATTAGCGAGAGAACTTCCAACTTGGCCCTCAACTTTGGTTCCTGCACTTGAAAATCCGGAATTTGCTTTTGAATAGCTCCTTTGTTCTTCTCTACCAATGGCGAAAACCCTGCTAAATTGCCATTGTGAAACAGTTCAAGCAGTTCTTTTAACCAGACTTTATCGGTCCCATCAAGCAGGGTCAAAATATCATTCGTAATAATTTCACCAAAATTGTAGATGCCATCACCCAACAAGGCCGCAAAACTTAGATCTGTCGCTAATTTCACGCCTTCGTCGTTTGCAACATTTTTAGTTGGTGTAAAAACAAGATACATCAAACAACTTTTATAAAATTGTCCATAATTTCCCATGGATCGATGCAACTCTGCTGCGCATCTATGAAAAGAACTTTGCACTAGAGGCTCTGGGCTTCTCAAGTCTTCTAGTGCTTCGGCGCGTGCCTTCAGCTCTTGAAGCAACACTTGCTTTCCGCCCTCCGATTTCTCGCCATGAATTTTCAAAAGAAACAATTCCGATTTACACAAATGAAGTGCATTTGCTGACAAAGATTCACTCGAGCCAAGAAGCGCATTTTTCGTCGAGCCTTGACTCAAAAAAGTTTCCAGTTCCTCAAGAAACTTTGTTGCTACCGATAGCTCAGACACCACATATGGCCGGGAAGGAAATAGCTGCTTGGAAGCGGTTATAGCCAAGTCCGCCAGACTGACAGGATTAATCCTATTTTTGAAGTCGCTTATAAAACTATTAAATAAATCAACCATGTTCAAGCCGTTCCATTTGCTCCTATCCTTGACAACTGCGTCAAGCTTTTCTGTCAGCTGATGATATTGCTTGTTATCATAGAAGTCTTGAAGGGCTTGATAGTCCGCTGAAAGTTCAGGGTATTTTGACGCTTGTTCCGTTAGAAAGGTCGCTACACTAGCCATCTTTTATGTTTAATGTATCTTTCACACCTCGATGAAAGTATTTTTGCTCCTCTATTGATGTTTAGAAGCACACGCACATAGCGAATGTAGCAGGCAGGAGCGGGAGGGCATGAATGATCGATGAAAGAATAATATATTGATGATGATGGATGTGGATAATAATAATAATAATATCATTGATAATAATATACTATTATTTATTATTTCAAATAAATTATAAAAAAAGTAAAAAAACAACAACATAAAAATAATAATACAATAATATGAGAAAAAAAGAAGACGAAGCAGAAGAAGAGAGAGAATGATGATGATAATATAAATACAGCACAGCAGTAATTGAAATAATTGAAGAAATAATAAAAATCTACTAGCACAACGAACTACAAATCAAAGTCATCATCGCATTAGCATAATAATGGTGTTGCTCATATTCAATAATAGGTACGTAGTTTAATGATAATGACAACAAATAGGCGATGAGCGATAACTAGTTGATACTACTAAAAACTCAACCACAACAAAATGAAGAACAATGGGATTATGATTTTCAATTGAATGTCTTTTTAGCTCTTACTTCGTTTCGCTTGATGAAGGGAGGGGAGCATTTCTGTCCATCATTTATACTTATATAATATGAATATATTTCCTATCATAATTTCTACGGAGAATTCAAAAAATCCATTGAAAGATTTTATCATCATCATCAGAAACACTAAAGTTTTAGTCGTACTGCTCTAGAGCTACTGATGATTTAGATTATACTGTACTGACATCACTATCCTCATTCGTTCATACACCAATTGCTAGGCTAGAGACGTACTTACTTCTGGGGATCCCGTGTGCATGTGTACGAGGAGTCCTATTCGATGAAAGCGCAATACAGTATTTAACTTCGTCGGCGGCGAACCGATCGATTTAGATTGTGCCTCGGCGAACCAATATTTTTTGTGTGAGTACAGAATAACATAGTTGACAGATTGCATAAAGACCTAGATGTTCCTTCAGGTCTCCCTTCCATTTGATACTGGTGAAGTTCATTAAACCACACTACGTAGAGTATTACTAATAAAATCACTATACTACTCTGACAATATTTATACATAGGGAACTTACGCTAGTAAAACACAAACAACTGTAGTCAATGATGATGAAGAGGCCCAAAGATTGATAGTTGAAATAGTGATACGGTTTATGAATAACAACAACAAAAATCTGATGGTGATAGAAGAAGAAGGGATTAGTATAACAAGGAGGCGGTGGAGGAAGGAGAGGAGAATGAGGTTGGGCCCAACCCGGCAGCATACATACGGCAATCGGTCGCACCAGCTGCTTCGGCGGAGCAACGAGATCTGACCCCTTAGTACTTCTTTCTCTAACTAAAACACCTTGGGCAGAATAAAGATACAATGATAAAGTCAATAATCATAGTCAACAACCAAGGCGAACCCAGGATAGTGAAGTTTTACGACGGTGACATATCCGACGAAGACAGGCAAAAAATTATTAAAGACTGCTTTTCCGCCGTATCAAGACGGGCGGATAATGTGTGCAATTTCTTGGAAGGGAGCGAGTTGCCATATTGGAAGTCAAAAGCAGGCGGAGATGCTGCTAAACTTGTGTATAGACACTACGCTACGCTATATTTTATTTTTGTGGTTGATAGTACCGAGAGTGAACTGGGTATTCTTGACCTAATTCAAGTTTTTGTTGAAACTCTAGATAAATGTTTTGAAAATGTGTGTGAACTAGACCTTATATTTCATAGCGATAAAGTTCACTACATTCTTGACGAGATAGTCATGGGTGGTATGGTTCTAGAAACAAATATAACAAAAATAATTGAAGCCATTACAGAGATGAACAAGCTGGAGAAACTTGACGACGGCAAAACCTTCCAGCAAAATGGAAGGTCGTGAGTAAGCTTTGTTTGTTTGTGGTGATATATGAGGAAGATATTAATGTATATATACTTCGTAAATTACAGATAAATACGTCGTACGAGAGAGTACTTTTTTATATATGTTTACACACTATACTTCGTATGGTAAAATATGTAAATCACAGTAGATATATTACGAAGAATAGTGTACTACTCACTTACTTAAAAATACAACAATACGTAATGTGGACATTTACAAAAAAGCACTTTTAAAAGTTGTAAAGTTTATATATCAAGAAAAAAAGCATACACTCAATTTTACATTTTATACACACATGGCATTTATAACGCATAGACATGCAAGTGCTGGCGTGTAAGAACCACGGTTTACTCACAATTTCTTTATCAAATGAGTAAAACTCATTGTTATTTGGAAAGATATCATGATATTTTGCTTGAGTTGTTTTTCCGAGGTCTCTCCATTCGCACTTGGTATGCGCCTACGGGCAGGTTTGAGAGCCATGCCTAATTTATAGCCATCAACACGTGCCAATTCCAGGGAAACCCCATAAGTCTGTAGTAGTAAGTCATGGTCATCGTTGAGAAAATATGGGATCAGATACTTAAGTAATGCCGTCTCATCTTCACCCTCTGCCGGTTCCATTTTTCTGTTGACTTCACTTGAACTTTTTTCTTTCGTCACTTCCTTGCCAACATCCATTTGATTACTTTGGTTGAGCAGTTCGTTTAGCAACTCTGAACCAAACTGCAGACACAACCGTTTTGAATAGCCTGTCAGTAGACCTGATAAAAATTCTAACTTTGTATGGCCCAAAACTAGCTCCACTGGCGTCTCAATGCGAGTTTTACCGAATATTGGAAAATAAGAAAATTTGTATTCCTCTTTACCAGGGCCATTAGCCCCTGTCATGGCCATGTGCATAAATTGCACTACTTGCTCAGGAAATATCACTTCAAAAAACGAAAGTAAATGAAATGAAATAGCTAAATCATCCAAAGATACTAATGCTAAGCCATCTGTACCTCCACGTATCAAAATCTTTAGATCCATCGATACCTTTTCAATAATTGAAATAGCAACATCTACTCCTGTGAATGTTAGCTTCGAGGCGGATTTCGCGATTTCGTAATTGCTCCTCGCTCTCAATACTGCATCGGACTCTTTCTCGTTACTAAATTCGCTTAATTTTTCCTGTCGTTTCGACTTTGTATTAGCCTCTGTCAGCATTTTTTCTTCTTGTACACGGATATCATTTTCCAACACTTCCATTTCAATTTCTACAATGGCATGCACAAATGTGTAAAGGTCAAAGAGAATGTTTATATCGTTTATGTCAATATTGACCGTTTGGGACTTCAAAGCAAGCTCGTCAGCTTTGCTGACAATATCGTTCAACCAACCAGTTGGCTGCACCGTAGGATTTACAACCTTCTCTACTGTATTGAGTAACAAAGCAACATCTTCATCAGAACAGCTTGCATACTTTAGACGAAACTTATGTAGCCCCCGCATAGAGACTTTTGTCCCAAAACCAGCAGCCCGTCCTGCACTATGTCGAGTTGTACGATATAATCTTTCTGCCTCATCTTTTGTAACGCCAAGCTTGCTTCGGGCAAACTTGGCAAGACTCGTATCTTTGTGCAATTTAGCTTGCCATACACTAATAGGCAAATCATTTTTTATATTAATGCATCCACTTACTTCTATGGTTGTAATGTCATCTTGCACCAGATCTCCTATCTGTATGGGCAGACTCGAGATAATTGCATCCTTAATAACTTTTGGTAGAAAGGTATTCAACAACCAAGATATTAATTTGTCTGGAAGCTTGATAGCTGATACTCCACCAACATATTTTTTTATTTTGAGCTTAAATATAGCCTTCTTTGACACTGTCCATGCCTGAGCTTTTTTGTCAAAAATCAAAGGCATCAACCATTCCCCATAAACCTTTAAATCTATTCTTGTTGGGGATAGTATATTTGATAGCATTTTTGCTGTCTGTGTACTACCACATATTTTCAGTTCGTACACTGATATTGCAGCTTCAACATCATAAACGTGCAATCGTATTCCACCTTTTCGTCCCTTAATGTCAAATTTGGCAGTAATACTCTCGATGTCAATGTCACGAATCCCGAGAAATAAATTCTTTTCCGGTTGCATACGAAGTACCCAGCGCATGGATGCTGGAAATTTCTGTTCGATTTGCTCCCGCATTAACTGTTCATTAAGCACTTGGAAATGCTGGATATTTGCAGCAGTTGCCTCGTGTATCGTTGATCTACCTTTCTTGTCTTTCTTTTCGTTCGTTTCTATCCTATCACTAATGGTTTCATTGAGTCTTATTGCATCATCTTGTATGTCTTGCTTGCCATGAATAAGTTTCTCGAGATCTGCAATTTCACTTTTCAAGGCAGCAATGCTACTTTCCAAAGCAATTTCATTCGAGCGCATATTAGACTTTTGCCAATCTAGCAACTGTGATGAGATATTTTTCACAGTTTTTTTGGTAGCATTCAGTATGCTATTATTGTAAATTAAAGAGGTGTTTGATACACCATCAATCGCTGTAAGACTGTGTTCTCTGGGTGTGAACTTAAGTTGGTTATTCGTATTACTTTCGGAGTATGCATAGTCAGCCTGCGTTTCGGCTTCGTCCTCTGAATCATCATGTAGCAACTCTGTACTTGAGGCAAATGAAGAAGATAAATCATTATCGTCACTAATATTAGCACTAAGGTTTGACGGCGAATTTCCACTGGATGAAAACTTTACGGGTCCAGGGCTAGGACTGTTTAAAAACTTTTGAGCTTTTTCCAGTGTTGCTGAGCGACGTCTTGCTCGAGTATTAAAATTATTGTCTACACTAGCTTTTACGATAGAAGTGAAACACGTATCACAAACTCTTAATTTTTCATCTTTGCTGTTTTCCATTATACCAAATGGCGAAACATACTTTGTCAATTTAAGTTTTTCGCCACTGCATTTTTTACAGAACAAGCGACCACAGCGTCTACAGTGATGCCTTCTTCTTCGTATGGTAAATTTCAAGTTGCAGTCGTTGCAAGTTTTCCTAGCCGAATCCTTTTCCCAGATCGGTTCAACGCTAGCAATTTCTCCGATTGTATCATGTTCATACGAAGAACTTATTGATGCCATTAGAACTGGTCTGCTGTACACAAAAGTTATGTACAGGTTTTAGAAGCAATTGCAGTGGAGGCAAACTGCCTCCTCTCAATAATTGATGATGATATTGTAATTACAACACACAACTCCTCTTTAATAGTCTAACTTACTCTAATAACTCACTCTTAAGAATATTTTTTATTTATATATTATTATTATTATAATTATTTATTATTTATTATTTTATTTTTATTTTTTTTATTATTATTATTATTATTATTATTGGTAATTTTAGATATAGACGACACCCAGACAACTACAACAACAAATACAAAATTTTTTTTTATTATTACTACTACAGAGTAATTACATACGAGGACAACACACACAAAAAAAACAACTACAACATAAACATAAACAACTAGCACAGCTATTATTATTTAAATTGTTTAATTTATTCCTTTCTTTTCCGTGTCGCGAAATTAAAATGTGAGTGGATCGATCAAGATCAGATCGTCTAATTAATAAAAAGATTTTCTTCCTCCTAATTTATTACGTGCTAGCCTAATATAATGTAATGATGATGAAGAGAAAAAATAATAAAAAGATAAAGAATAGTAAAATTATTACATACAGTACAACACCGCAACAAAAACAAAAAAATTATTTATACCACCACCAAGAAGAAGAGGACGGGCCATCAATCTCCTTTTATTGTTTCTTTAAGAAATATCATTAAGTTACCGCTTTCTTCTTCTTCTCCTCCTCAACGAAATCATTGATATTCTGCTAACATCTCTTCGTGCGAGATAACAAGCACATAGCCTCTTGTGAGGAATTATTTCCATCAGCATTCAGATGGCTTTTGAACCACCAGTTATCCTGCAGCATTTTTTCATGCTTCAATAGTTCACTATTCCGCCGCAACCGCTCCGCCTTCGATACCGGGTGATCATTTTTGTTTTGATTTCTTTGCACCTTCTTTGTCTCAGTTGTTTCAATTTGTTTTTCAAGGGGTTCTTTTTCATGTGATTTAGAAGTTCGACTCGGTTTTAGATTTAAGCTCGAGCCCTTGGCGCGACTTTGTGGTCCTGCTTTGGGCACTTGCGTCAACATTCTGATATACTCTCTTTTGATTGTGTTTCGATCTACGTTTCCTTGTGATGGCATATACCAATCAAAATTTAACTCGTTCTCGTCGTCAGGCATCATGTGCATTCTTGCTTGATCATATGAGCATGCTGCAGCAAGTGCTGAGTCATAATCTCCTAAATGATAGTTGTGTCCATCGATACAAATATTTGCTCTAAATCTACCGGTACCACTCTCTAATTTATGTACACCCTTGTATTTTAGTTCATTGCCCATATCTTTCGAAAGTCTTTTTCTTCCACTGCTCCCACAAGAAATTGGGCCTCGGTCATTAGGTGTCTTCGCTATTTCGTGAATTTTACCTGTTTTTGTGACAGCAGAATTTGCCTTAGTCGATACCTTTGAATTGCTTGGCTTTTCCTTCTTCTCAGGTGCAAGCTTTGGCTTTTTTACAGTGTGCCGCGGGCGTGTCGACATGCCGGTCGGGTTTTTGCGGAATTTTTTTTTATGCGTTTTGGCTAAGAGCTTCTTTACAGCAGGTTTACCATTTTCACCACTTGTAGTTTGTTTATCTAACCTGCCTTTATGCCGCACTGGATTTTTTTTTCTTGTTCCCTTTTCCGCCGCACTATCCTTGACTTTTGATTCCGACGGTTCTTCTGGCTCTGGTAGTTTCGACTCATTTTGCGATTCTCTGGCAACACTCTTCCCCAGACTTAACTGGATCGCTAACCGAATATCCCTTGAACTAAAACTTTCGGAAGGGTCGTACTTTTTTTGGACGCGTCGTGTAGCACGTCGTCTCATCTTCTAGTTACATAAAGCGAGTCGCCCATCAAATACTCTAAAGTATTGATTGGCATACAGTTTCGATATAGCGTTTTCGCAGTCGATTCGACGCGAATTAAATTACATACACATAC
>JACLAC010019070.1_pt1 | contig 13132 bp, 10 predicted proteins | sample 8027881 | NCBI WGS metagenome assembly JACLAC01 (sample SAMN15725517, study PRJNA655200) | protist metagenome | isolation source: fluorescence activated cell sorting (FACS) single amplified genomes of... | place: Spain: Blaines Bay Microbial Observatory, Mediterranean Sea | collected 2016-01-19 | reverse complement strand
GCCGACAAGGTTTCGTATCTCGAGTGAGTCCACGAGATGAGAACTGTGACAAAGGGCGGGTCGAGATGCATCATACACGCGGCGACTTCCATGAATCGACTCGTCAGTTCACATGCTGCGATACAGTAGTCCCGCTTGTATTATTAGGTTTTTTTACGGGAGATCAATTTTGGTACTTGAATTGCAAATTTCAATAGGGATTTCGGAAAAAAATACGGGATATCAACTGATCTACAGAACGAGGATCTTCGCAACGGCCATGCGTTGTTTCCGAGATGTTCGGGGACGAAGGTTCAGTTCGCCAGTGTGAGGCACGACAGCGGAGCGGGGCAAGCTCAAGAAGTCCGCTCACGGAGTCCGCGGCGGGCGTACGCTGAGAAGAGACTCTGGATCAGCGGGCTGCCCGACGATATCGAGCCAGACCTGCGGAAGAAGTTCGAAAGATTTGGCCGGATCGAGCACGTAATGGCGCCACAAGTTGCGTTGCAATTTTTGTCAGCATGCATGTGTACGTAGTGCCCAGTATTACCCTGGTGAACTCTTCGTTATGCCTTCTTCGTATCATGTGCCAGCACTACTTCAGTTTCGCACTGACACGGCGCAAAAATTCCTCACATGAGGTGAAGTTTAAGCGTGTGCCGAATGGGCAAGCTGGTGAAGGCCACAGCTGTGCCTTCATCGAATTCGAGCACGCGAAAGATGCCCAAATAGCGCTGCGTCGCTCGGTAGTTTGAGAATTAAAGATACATCGAATCAGTCTTTTTCGACCTTCAATGAATCTACTCCCAGTTCGCATGCTGTGCTACAGCAGTTGTGTGATACAGCAGTTGCCGGGAATCCGTCGCTGGGACTACGTATTTTGTATACAAAGATCAGTTCCAGAATGTCGCACTTGGAGTGTACATCTGGGTTCATAGGGCATATTTTTTTCGCGAAAAAAGTCGCTAAAGCTATGAAGATTTCTGAAAAAAATTGCGGGATATGAACCGATCTACAGAACGATGATCTTCGCCATGGCCATGCGTTGTTTCCGAGATGTTTGGAGACGAAGGTTCAATTCGCCAGAGTGAAGCACGACAGCGCAGCGGGGCAAGGCGCAGCACCCTCCCGACATGGCCGGGCAGGAGACCCCTACGGTCGCAGAGACGATAGTTCTCGAAGGCAAGATCGGTCACGGTCGCGTGACAGAGGCATGGCTCGGCGGCCGAGCAACGACGCTCGCGGCGCGCGTAGCGGGAGAAACAAATCGCCTTCGCCGGTGCTGGAGGAGCGGGAACAGGGCGGTAGATTCAATTCAAACCGAAATCGAGACGATCGTCGTTGTGATGACCGGCGTGGTGGTGGTAGCGGGGACGCAGACGGGTCACGAAAAGGAGATAAGTTCGGTGGATCCGAGAGAGATGCGGCTATGAAGGACAAGCTCCAGAAAGCCGGAGCCCATGACATTCCTTCGACCAGCAGTGGCGCTGCGCGTAGAAGCTCGAGTAGCAGCAGTGCGAGCGGTAGCGCTAAGAAGCCTGATGATACTTGTGTGCACAAATCTGATGCAGAGCGTCCTTCTGCTACGTCTGGTGATCCCGCGGCAGAGCTGTCGCGGACCAATCGAGCTGATGCAGAAAACGATGGTGGCGGTGTCTCCCGCGGTACAGAGAAGGCGAGTACAGGGTACGTGCGTGACGACCGACGCGACAGCTGGATTTCCACTACAAGCGGAGGCAGCAGCAGCAGCAGTGAAAATTGGCTTGCGAAGCAGCCGGATTACCACGACTACCCCACGTACTACACCATAAAGATAGACAACCTACCGGAGGAAATGTCGTGGTACGAGCTCAAAACGCTGGCGCAGCAATTCGTCGAAGCCGAGATCAACTTCGCCAAAGCCTTCGTCGAGAAGCGCCCGAGAGACGGGGGCGGCATTGTGGAGGGTACTCCAGATTTTGTATGCGTTTCAGATACCGTTGTGCGTAAGCTTCTGGATAAATCGGAGCTACTGAATGTTGCTGTCAGAGGCTTTAGCGTCGCATCGCCAGTACAATTTTCTAAGCAGTTATGTGGTACCTTGGCATGAAAGCGTTCTGTGACACTTCTGTACATCATTTCATAAATTTTTGAGACAGTCAGACTGTTGTCCACGCATTCGAAAGTTACCAAAAATGCCACTGTTGAATATCAAAAGTACATTGCGGCACGCTCGAATTTCTGTCGAAGGAAGATGCCGACGTCGTCCTCGCCAAACTCCACCGAAAAAAGGTATGACGTTTCTCTGAGCTCGTCGAGAAGTCTCTGTTTTGGAATTTTTTAGAAGCTTGTGAAATGCTCAAATGCACAAATTCGTGAATACTCCGTGTTAGTGGCACCAACTATAGGATTGCTCAGAACAAGCTAAGTTGAAATGAAAAACTGACCGCGAAGTTACGGTGTGAGTGGAGTGAATTGGAAAACACTTCCAACTCGATGAAGCAAATCTAAATTCGAAAAAAACTTTCAACAGATCAAGGGTCGGTCGGCGAGGTTACTTGTAACGCGCGTTGATTGATGGTGACACTGCCGCGCAAGGTTTCAAGCAGTGCGTGACGTCCGGCGCTCGCGGAAGTGAAAAAGTGTCGTACTCGGCTGCTGGCGATGGGTATCGCCTAGCGAGTGTCCTTGGTCGCTCGTCTGTTTCGTTCGTTGAGCATTCTCAGCGCATGATTTCCGAAGCAGGCCACCATACCTGGTGTGAATCGACAGGAGAGCCGCTCCGGAAGTTCAGTGGAGAAGCGGCTTTTTATTTCGTAGCGAAATTATGAAAGCTCGTCATGACTCTGGCAGGCGGCGAGATTTCAGATTTCTTGACCCGCAGTGACAAATGAATTCTCATCCATTACTGTACCTGATGATCGCATACAAACGAATGACTCGGTGTAGTCAATGACTCGGAGGAGTCGAGGGGGACATGACAACATGTTGTAGAATGAAAAATAGAGGCATCAGATGCTGTCTCGGAGTGCTGCGTTGATTGCGCCACACGCAACTTCGAAAATAGTGTTCGCACATCCCTATGGTGCGTAGGTTACGGTAAAGTTTGCAGGCCCTCACTCACTTGAACTGCTGGTTCAGTGTGGCTGTCGACATACCCGCTGCAAACAAGGGACCCTCCCAGTGTTCGCACATCCCTTCTCGCTTGGCTCTTTCGTCTAATCTAAAACGACGAAAAACTGAAAAGCTTGCAATCGATGTGACGATGGCCATGTCGGGAATCGCGATCCGCGTATCAGCGTTTTTTAGTTTTTATTGTTTACATTGTGGTCATTTTCAGAAGGCGACAAATGTTGTTGTTGCAATGTGATAAAAGTCGTAGAAGAGGAATAGAAATCATGGGAGAGTCGCGGGCAGCTGGCTAGAACTCCTGGATCTTGGAAAACTTCGTTCGGTTCCCGCTTAGTTGTTTTCCTGGGCAATTTGAATTAGCCAGTGAAGACGGTGAAATTGAGGCGTAGTGATGTCACGGTAGTGAATGCCAATGGATACAGAATCGATGCATTGATTGTTGACTTCGGTTTCCAGCCATAACTTGAGCGATCTCGTTGATGCCGATGGTTAGCGGGCACTACTGCACTGCGTGCAAACGCCAGAAAATGTTTGCGCGACAGCGTCTCTCGTGTAAGCCGGCCGCTGGCAGTAGGACATCGGAAGCGCTAATGCGTCGTCATCTGAGGCATGTGTGACTCAGATGCCTGGCGACCGATACGCAGCTGCGATGGCGTCGCCGTTTTCCGATTCGGCGCCAATAGAGGAGAGTGGTGCGTCGAGGCGTGCTGACATGTCATCATCTGCCGCGACATTCACAGGCTCTGTATCGCACGCTGTAGAAGATAGTATACAACAAAATGCGGGAAACATACTCGAAGATGTCGAACTGATTGAAGGGCCAAACTCTGTGAGCGACCGCAAGTGCACACCGCGAGGAAGTAGCACTTCCGAGACGGATCCGCAGTCGTTCGCGTCGGTTGCCGCTCCACTATCAACAGGGGGCTCAGCGCGGGTCTCGCAGGATAGCCGGCACGGTGCAGTGAAGTCGACGGGGAGTCGCGTGAAACCGGAGATCTCCGTCGCCTACGGGCAGCAGGCGTCGCAGATCATGTACGATTCCGACGAAGAGGAGAACTACTACGCGCATCTGAGTGCCGAGCATGTGAACTCCGGCTATTTTTCCACCGCAAGATCACGGGCATGTGGCCGACAGTTCCACAAGTTCTGCTGTTGTCTGCAGGCGTTCTGTTTGCCTATGCAGATTATCACACGAAAAATAAAGAGTCGAAACATCACCGCAGGAATGGCCAAGTGTCTCTTCAAAGTCGCGGATTTCGTAGTCGGCGTCGATGGGGGGAATGTAGGCACTGTTGGAAATTTCGGCGGTTTCGTGGGGGGCGGCGGTTTCGTGGGCAGATTCGCCGACGCGACCGACGAGGAAATGACGCCGTCGCATGAAGCAGCTGCAGGAGGCGGTGATGTTGCCGCGGCACAAAATGAAGCTGGTCGTGAACATGGCACCACTCGATTCGGCAACATCTATGTGTTTCGCGGCAAGTATTTCATCGGCCCGCACTGGATGTTCAGCATCTTCATGGGGGGCTTCATCGTGATGGCAGGATACATCTTCACGAACGTCGTGCTGATCCCGAACCACTTTCCCTGGTACCACTACATACTCATCCTTCTACTGGCGGTGTCGACCGAAGTCTGCTTCCTCCGCTGCAGTTTGGCGAATCCGGGCCTGTTCAGGCAGTGTGAAGGTTTGATTCATGATTGTTCACCTTGTTTCAAGACATCTAGCCCACATGTGCATTTGAAACCGTTTTTCGGGGAAAGATTTGATTCTTCGGTTGCGTTGTTGCGGTACAGTGCTACTGGAAACATCTAATACAGGAAGTAGTGGGGCAGTTCAAGATGATTTCGGTCGTTGTCAGTGGACTTCAGAGCACGAGCAGAAAAATTCAACATCGTGGATTTCAAGTTGCGCTCATTTATGGTATCGAAAACACCCAGGTCGTTGCACCGGCAAGGGACGTACTTTCTTAGAGACGGCAATGATGGTGGTGACTGGAGACATGTGTTGTGAGTGGGATGGGAATTCAACTGCGGTCCATAATGTTCTTGCCACAAATGTTTCAAACTCTTCGCTGCGGAACATCGTGGCGGTGGTGCCCATGATGATGGGTGGTGGTGGCGCAGGCAGTACGCACGATGTTGAATTGAACGATGGACAGCAGCGTGCGGGCGGATCAAGTGAGCTGCTGAACGCCGATCGACCGATGGGCGGGCGCAGCCGGAGCGATCCTACATTGATGCGCGAGTCTCTCTGCGTGCCTTGTGATGATGAAGCAGGTGGAATTTCCTCCAGAATCGATAGTGGTGGATCTGTGGCATCCGGCGCATTGAGTGCTCGAAGCACTGAGGGCAACGCGAGCACGAACAGACCTCGCGAGCAGCTGATGCCAAGTGCGGGCGACCGCTACTGTTTCATGTGCAACATCGTGCAACCACGAGGAACCCTACATTGCGAGTATTGTGTGTCGAAGCAGAAATTTTTTATTCTTATGTACAGTGAGGCAGTGAGCTTTCGTATTTCACGCAATGCCTACGCTACCAGAAGAGTGTTTCTATGTAGAAAGCGGTGTTGTAAAGTTCAGATTCGTGGATTGCAGTTCAGCGTCGATATGCTTCACCACTGCACTGATAGATGGCTGAACTCCAGATCCAACATCGCAAGATCGGGCTCGAACTCATCGACGTGATATCAGAGGAGGAGTCAATGTTAAATGAATGAGCGGTCAGCATGCCGGCCCCTACTGCATTCAGCGTGTGATGCCGGATAGTGAAAAGAGGAAAAAAAATGACAGCGTGTGCGAAACGTGCATCGCGGGCTACGACCACCACTGTCCTTGGACGGGTAAATGCATCGGCAAGGGCAACCTCCAAGAGTTCTACAACTTTCTTTTCATCGGGTTGTTTTCGTTTCTGTACATAATGGTGGCGACGGCGTGTGTGCCCCTGATGCGCGGGAAAGCACCTCACCATGCTGCGTCTGCTGGCGTCGATGTCACGCCGCGATCTGCACCTGGTCCAGAGAGCCTGAAGGCGTCATCGGATGCCGCGGTAGCAGTGGTTGGCACGGGGTCCGCAAGCGGTGGTACAGACACTTTGCGAGGGCCCACTAGCGCCCGTTCAGAACCAGGGCTAGACAACACACATGAGACAAATGCAGCATCTATGAAAGCGCCAGCGGCAGCCGGTGCAACAACAGAAGAAGACGCCGGCAACAACGGTTTTCAAACTAAGAGCAGAAATTCGTTGATCGATGGTACGAAAAGTACGACAAGCGACGCCGATCAAACGATCTGAGAGTTGAAATTTGTCAACCAACTTATTGTCAGTCTGGGTAGCTTAATAGATCAGCGCGTGCAACTGTGTCTGGGACTCTGGGACCCGACACATGCAGAGAACTTCTCGTTTTCAGAATGATATTTGCGCGGGTGCGCAACGAACATTCGACGCGGGGCTACTTGTTGGATGTGAGACACGGACTGTGGACATCATTAGTATTACACGGCGACAACGGTGAGGTCATTGGATGTGGCATTGTATTTCGTTCGAATCTTGGAGTCAGAAAAGTTTCAAAAAACGGCCGGTCGTGGTTGCGCGCCCTTTTCCGTGTCTCCGTGAAAACCGTGTCTTCAGAGTAGCGGTCAGAAAGGCTCAGTGTTCGAGAAGCTGCAGGCCTATGTGAGTGTTGATTCTCGATGACGTCGCATGTTCGCAATCGTGTTCTCTCACCGAATATTTAGAGCACTGAAAACCTTCAAAACAGAAAAAAGAAAATGTGGAATGTCATGAGAAAGTGTGGTGCGCATCTTGTCGAAAAGTCCGTTTAGTTAGAAATGGCCGGTACTGATTCCGTCATTCTTTTGCGCAGGCAGAAACTGATAGTTGCATTGCATGGTCTAGGGCATGTCAGTAATGACTATTATGTGTTGATACGTTTTCTACGTCGACGCATGCTTTTGCGCATGGAGGTGCGAGAAAAATACGATGGCAATGACACGTGGAAAATGTGGAACCTCAGTACCTGCAGAAGCGGTGGGGCCGTGGTGTTTGGCAGGCGTTCGTGCACTGCTCACTGGACGTTTACCTACCATCTCTACCTTGGCTTCCTCCAACCTTGATTTACCGCCTCTTGAAGACCGTTGGTTGGCCCTCCGAGCTTGACAAGCGCACTGCATTTATTCGTCACAGAGTCATTTCAGGCCGAGTTTTCATATCCTCGTTTCCTCATCGAGACCGCTATTGTCAGCATTTTTTACCCACGTTTCGCGTTTCTTCGACCCAGCAATATTCGTTCATCGAAGTTACAGGACGGTTGACACCCACACCCAAAAGGATCAGCGACGACATCCGGTGGATACAACAGATCATCGACAACACCCCAGAATACTAATCATTGCTCAGGCAACCATCTACAGTGGCTAGCAAATTCTGTATCGCATACCTGTAAAGACTAAAGTTCGGACAGCTTCCAAAAAGATGCCGACTGGACAGAGTCGTATCTGGGTGGGCGGGCTACCCAACGATATCAAGGAGGACGAACTTCGAAAAGAGTTCGGGAGATTCGGCAGCATCAGCGACGTAAGAAATTTTCAGTGCTTTTAATTCTGTTTCCAGCCAATTACCGCTGTCGTGTCTGAAGACACAGCTAATATTGCATCGGAGATAGTGCACGTTGCTTTTATCCGTTCCCTCTTTTCACGACGGAAGTCCATGTTTTTTCGGATGAGCAGTTGTGCTGCGATATCTGAATGGTGAGAACCGTCTCAGACAGACATTCATCGGAGGCGCGATTAAATAACGAAATTGATTGATCTGATTCGCGATTCCGCGTCTTTGGTTGTTTGTGATGCGACGTCGACGCCCGCCTCGACTATTCGTATGACATAATTACGTCGAACACAAAGCGGCGGCATTGGACGTGATGTGCGCATCGGCATGTTTACGTCGCCGCAACGATTTGCTCAACAGACCCCAACAGCGGCGACCCCATATTTCAATTTTTTTTTTTTTTGCCGTTCGTTCATTCATTCGTGGCGGGCGCCGGGGCAGTGTCGTCAATTGCGGATACTATCGACAACCATTATGGAATTTGCGGCGCGCTGCGGATCATTGGCTCGGCCATCGACATTATGCGTTGCTGGCCACGTTGCATCAACTACCGACGGCATGCGTGCAAATTTGGAACACAAAATGCAAGTCGCAGACCCGTCCTTCGCCACGTCGACAACACAGCATCCACTCCTCGAACTGGGTAGTGCCATACAAAACATAGCACGGTCCTCCGCATGCGTGGTCCAACGCATCCGATCGGCAGTCCCAAGCGCGCATCGCGTCATGCAGTGATGGGTCAGGCAACTCTGCATCCGCCGCCAGCCACAGTGCTCTATGGATTTGCACCGGCTCACCCAAGATGGTCAATTCGCGATGCGACGTCGGCGTGGCAAAGTTACGAAACCCGAGGGCGCCCATGTTGAACGCTATTTCGCGTTCGCGGAAACGCGCAAACTTGCGCTCGGTCGCGTTGATCCAAATGCTCAGCCGTTGACCTTCGAACCGACATGGACTCACACCTCGCGCACACAAAGACGCTTCTCCGACGCTATTTCGAACGGTGAAAACCCGCTCATCTAGCAGGTCGAGCGGCGTCGGCCAAGGAGCATGCTGTTGCGAATCCTGCGTTCTATCGGGCCAGCTGTGCCATCGATCATGAACCACGACGTCGCGCAGAGTAAGGCGAGACAATATTACTTGCCGTTCTAGCGCAGTGCATTTGCGCATAACGGCATCGACGTAGTCATACAATGGCGACCCGGTTCCCAGCGTAGCATGCATTGCCTGTAAAGTTTGCACATCACATAGATCAGTTTGGAAACAGTGCAAACAGGCAGCGCGCGCCGCAGCAGCCCCAGCAGACTCCGAAGATTGTTAGGCAGTTGTGCTGCGATATCTGAATGGTGAGTGGGGGACGAGCGCTCATCCGCGGAACTAGTGGAAATCAAAATAATTATCTTCGTAGATTCGCTTGAAGATCGGCAGTGGGCGCGGACCTCCATTCGCCTTCATCGAGTTCGAGGAGCCGGGCTTGGTATCAACGCTTTATCATTCTTTTTTCGATCACCAATTCTGAATCTCCAAGGACCTTCACAAAGTTGTGGGCGTCGAAAAGATATTGACTACTCTTCCATGACTTTAATTTGAGCTGCCACCATGCATGGAAAGGACGGAGCTTTCGACAGGATGAGCTGCTTGTTCGCGTTGTGAAGACAGACACATGACAGACCGTCGTGATCATGTGGACCGAGAGCGTGCTCGTGAATTGGCATTAGAAAAGTTTGATCGACTTATTGGCGCCGCGCTTCTGAGAACACGTATTGAACGATGATTCTGAAACACTCAGGGCGGTGAGATCATTCGCGAGATGGACCAATCCAAGACCTTTGGAGCGCCGATCAAAGTGCAATCTGAGCATGGGCCAGGAGAGGTTCAAATTGGAGTGCGTTATTTTTCCTGTGGTGAAAGGAACCATGCAGGAGGTAGTCTCTCAGTGTCCATATCGTTTTCATCGAATGAATCGCTGTATTCCTGGAGGCGCAAGCGCCAACACAGTCGTTTGGCTATTTACTGGACCACTGCTTTGACAAGTGGCCACTCTAATACGTCGGTCTCGTCATGGCTGAGAGACACTGACGCTTCGTAATGACACATAGTTTCCTCCTGCTTCCATCGTCCCACTTGCTGGACGATGGCCCGGCTCGTGTTAGCCAGCAACGCCGACTGTGCACCACCGATTCGAAGTGAGTACAAATTGTATTCTCGACGCTCCCCGGCCTGGAGCTTCTTCTTTGTCTGAATCCCGGAGGCGTGTAGCAACTCCAGGAAACTGTTCTGGAACTTCGTGTAAGAAAACTTGCTGAATGCCTCGAATTCACCGTCCGTGCAACAGTGAACTGGACAAAGGTGAAAGTTTTTAACGAGTGTCTGCTTGCAACAACACGTCAATGTGATGGAAAAGCCCTTCTCCTGCTGATCCACTTTCGAGCTAGCCAACGTGAACGATCTCCTCGCTCCCGTTGTTTTCGCTACCATTTTCGGCACCTCCTCCGGCCACATCATCACGAACCAGACTGTTACCCAACATCTTACGAGAAGCTGCTTCGCAATTGTCAGCTGTCCCCAACTACTGTCGATTTCTTTCCAAGCTGATGGAAGGATGGGCTTCTCTTGCCGAGGTGGCACTGCTGTCGACTTCAGCATCTTGAACACCTCGTTGTACTCCTCCAGCCTCTCTGCAGGGAACAACTGCTTAGAGACGAGTTTTGCTTTCACGTTCGCCAGCGTCGTAAATGATGATCGCCCTAGGTCCGAGCACTGACCTAGAACTTCGCCGAATGCTCGGATTTGGTTTGGTGAAACCACGCTCTCGGGATCCCGCTTGTCTTTATTACAGAAAGCTGTGTACCTTTCGAATGCTTTGTTCTGGGCTACCAAAGTGCTACTGGCATATTTCTGTTCCGAAAAACTAGTGGCGAGTCTCTGAATGACAATCTGAGCATGGGCCAGGAGAGGTTCAAATTGGAGTGCGTTATTTTTCCTTTGGGTAGTAACTCACGTAGTTATTCAGTAGGTGGAGCACACAACCCATGCAATGCGCTGGGAAGTCAACATTTCGAGTCATGCCTGATGCCGTTTCAAAGATTAAACCGTTTTCATCAGTGAAGCGTCGAGAACATGATTCGAAGTGGAGACTGATGAGTGGGCCGGTCCAGCCAGTCTGCGCCTTTAGAATCATGGATTTACTACAGGGTCCTCCTCGACGCGAGCAGAAGGGTACTGGCAGGCACCGATTCGACTCACGCGAGCGCCGTCGCTCAAGGCGTCGAAGTCGCAGCCGGCGAGGGGGAAGGTAATATGCAGATCATTTGAAAAATAGCGGCCGAGTATACTAAGCCGATCACAGTGATCGAGTTTCTCATGCTATTACTTGAAAATGCCGTGCGACGTGCTCTCCTTCGTGCACTGGTCATTGTGCTCAGAGGTCAACACGGCTCATGCGTGCGTGACTGATATCATGGGTGCGCATGGTGCGTCCGTAATAGTTCAAACTAATATTAATGTTTTCTGAAAAGGATGCAAGTTCCGAAATGCACATGATCGCCTAGAGCACTGCGTGTGACATGATGACTGCACATGTTGACCACCTAAGGTTTGATGTTGACTGGGCCCCTTGGGAGCCGGTATCCATCATGATTCTACCTGGCACCTGTTGTATCAAAGTGTATCCTTCTACCTGGTGGGTGAGTGTATCTACCTACGCGGGGTGAATATCAAGAAAGCCCGCACTGTTGAACTACGAGTATGATCAGTTCATGCGACGAAAATTACCTCTTATCATTGGACCTCGTCCGAAATCCGTATCTCTACGACGGGAAAGTATCATGGCTCAAGCACGCGCGACCCTGGGAGAGTATCATTTCGCGATCTCCGGTCACCACGATGTTGTCGTTGTGATTGCGCGAAGAGATCTTTCGCGATAATATCCTTCTCGGGTTCTTGCATTCTTGGTAGGACGGTGGCGTGTCTGGCATTACTGGTGAGTGAGTATTGCGTATCTCGCTATCCTGGCGCACAACAGCGCGTGATGCACCAATCCGCGACGCCACGATTAACAGCATGGGTCGTGCCCAGAGTTGGTGCGGCTCTCTTGCAAGTACTAGTACGGCACATACCGTACCAGCACCGAGATAGGCTCTCTACCATACCAAGAAGTCGGACCCACGCCCACGATCGCAGTATTTGGCGGAGAGGTGGCGACTAAGTGTGCTGGTTGGGAAAGATTGCCACGATGACGTGGAGGGGGGTGATGGTTTCACGTGAAGGACCACTGCGGCCAATGTGGGATGTGGCAGGAATACGGCCATGCCCGCCGCTTGATGCAGTATCTGGGAGCATGTCTGACTCTAACGATTATGGCAGGCGTGATTCGCGCGACCGAGGACGCGACCGAGACCGAGGACGCGACCGGTCGTTTGACCGAAGACGCGGTGGGAAGGGAGGCATTCCGCAAGGAAGGTAGTATGCCGCAACTGAAACTGCAAGTAGTCCAATGTAATGCAATACAGCCCGGCGCATCCAAAATTTTCTGGATGGCTTTTTGCGATCGTATCAGCCTGCTGAAGACAGACAGAAGCACGACGAATTTTTTCGCCAGACTGGCTCGTGGCTCGTGCGTGCGATGTCAATGTTTGTTAAATGCCACGTCTAATTCTCGTGCGACTATATCGTACGGTCATCCCACTTAGCTGACCAAATGCAAAGCATGTCTATTGGCGGAAGGCTCAGTGCCAGTGTCTGTGCGCTCACGGATTCCTGGTGCGGCAGTCACGGTCATTTCTGCCGGACTGTCGTAAGATGGATATCACATGGATTTCTCCACGCGACATGGGATTTCACGTCCTAAGGACTCGTATCAGAATCCTTGGCTTGCTTTGACATCTGATCACAGATCTGATTATTTGTCATTTCAAGCTAGACGTGAATGGCATGATAACCATCCATGTTTGAAAGGGTCCCCAAGAATTCGCGAGCGCTCTGACACAGCACTGACCCAGACTTCGACTGTATGGCCAGGTGGGATAAACATTACAAATATAACACACGCGACAAAAGCCGTCGTCACACGGTGCAGATCGTACCTTTATGATGCTCCCTGTGTGATACCATGCCCCTTCAGGGGTGGCTCTGTCGTGATGACGCAAACAACAAATAACGCCGCCCACGTCAGTGGCTAATTTGACAACAATCAGGCAGGGAGAAGGGCTCCCATGTGATGTGTGATTCACTCCCTGATCTCAACCCGCTACACTGAAAGCGGGAGTCAGAGCGGCACCTGCTAGGGTGCCAAACCACGGAGCAGAAGGCGCTGACACTTTAGACATACGTGATCCATGACTGCCTCCGTGTACCTAGTATGACTGGCGGCACACTACCGCCACTCATCGCTGCGCCGACAAGGCGTCTGCGCGCTTCCTGCTTACTGTCAGAACTT
>JACLAC010019649.1_pt1 | contig 13143 bp, 16 predicted proteins | sample 8027881 | NCBI WGS metagenome assembly JACLAC01 (sample SAMN15725517, study PRJNA655200) | protist metagenome | isolation source: fluorescence activated cell sorting (FACS) single amplified genomes of... | place: Spain: Blaines Bay Microbial Observatory, Mediterranean Sea | collected 2016-01-19 | reverse complement strand
TTTGCGGCAGTAACATTTTCTTATGATAAGTATGAAGAGAACGTAAGGAATGGGTTGGATAATGCTAACATTGAGATTACAGGTATACATCAATATGATGATCAGAAGAAAGCAATAATGGAAGCTGATGCCATTATGGTTGGAGGTGGAAATTCATTTAAATTATTAAATGAGGTTTATGAAAATGATTTGATTGAAAGCATTCAACATGCTGTAAAAGCTGGAACGCCATATATTGGTTGGAGCGCAGGTTCTAACCTTGCCTGTCCAACAATTAAGACAACAAATGATATGCCGATAATATGTCCTCCGTCATTTGATGCGTTGAATTTCATTCCCTTTCAAATTAATCCACATTATATACATGGTAATCCTCCAGGTCATAATGGGGAAACGAGAGAGCAACGTTTAACTGAGTTTTTAGAAATTAACCCTACCCTTTCTGTAGTTGGACTGCGAGAAGGTACGATGCTAAAAATAGAAGAAGATTCAATTTGTTTAGTTGGTGATCGAGATGCTAGAATATTTAAGAATCAGCAAGATTTTTACGAATTGAATGCTCAAGATGATTTTGGGTTTCTACTGTAATTATTGGTCTAGATAAGATTTCATTTGTCTTATTAATTGATTTTTCAAGACTTTGAATTCCTCCTTATTTAATTTGTGATCGACTTCTTGTGTGACTAGTCTTAAAAACTCTTGGTGTAGCTCTTCAGATTTTTCATCTCTATCAAAAATGATTTGTTTGATTACATCACGATCAAGACTGTCTATTAAATCTTTGTATTTGTAGATTTCGTCCAGTTTAAATATTGCTTCTTTGTTGTTTATAGTTTCCATAGGTAGTTCGTTTAGGCTGTTATAAATATAGTAATTTCTAAAATTCTTTTCTCTTTAATAAAACCCTACTTTTGAATTAATGATGAAAAATATTGAATTAATTAAGTGTGAATCCCCTGCTGACTTTAGTTCTGCGATAGTTTTGGCTAAAGATTATATGGAATGGTTGGGGTTGGATTTATACTATCAGGGAATCGAAAAGGAATTTGAAACGTTTGATCGCATGTATGGCGATTCTACGGGAGCTTTTGTCTATGCTAAAGTAAATGGTGAAATTGCTGGAGGTGTTGGTGTTCGATTTTTGGAAGATGGAATTTGTGAGATGAAACGTTTATTTGTTTACGATCAGTTTCGAGGGCATCAATTGGGATTAATTTTATCCAAGGAGCTACTTAAGTTAAGTGTTGATTTGGGATATGAAAAAATGAGGTTAGATACAATTCCTCGCTTGAAAAGTGCAATGAAACTTTATGAGAACTTAGGGTTTTATGAAATTCCGAGGTATTACAATAACCCTGATGAAAGTGTTATCTATTTTGAAAAAAACCTTACTTAGGCTGATGTTTGTAAAGGTGTAGATTGTACCCTACTAGCTGTTTAAAGTTAGTTACTTTCTTAAATCCATACTTTTCATAAAATGGGAAGTTTCTTTCTGTTGAAGTTTCCAAGTAAATGGCTTTATCGCCGCTGTCTTTGATGATTTCTTTGAGCAATTCTGATCCTAACCCTTTACCTTGTTCTTCCGACTTAACACCTATAAACCACAGGTAAACATAAGGTGAGTCTGGATAAAATTTTGAAATAAGACTTAGTCGTTTTAGAACGCTTAAAGCATTCTTTAATCCGATTACCGAAAAAGCCAATTTAACGTTCCATATTATTGAAGTTAATGTGGTTTTCTTTCTTTCAGAATCAATCACAATGGCACTGGCCGACATCTCTTTATTTAAGTAAATTTTCCCAAATGCTTCTCCCATAAAAATGGAATATTCTATGAGGAGTTCTAGTCGTTCTTCTCTCTTAGCATCCTGTTTAACAATGTCTTGTATAGATTTGTTATCTAGAAAAGATTCTACTAATATTTCTTTAACTGAGCTCATGATCTTGAGCTGGTTAAATTATGAAAGATTGCTATTAAAAACTAGATGTTAATATCATATTGTTAGGGCAATTTATACTAATCCTAATTCTTAATAGTTTTGTTTGTGATGAAAAGATTAATTATAGCAATATTCGTTCAGTTTATTGCATTGAGTATTAGTGCTGCAGAGTTTTCTGATAAAGATACTGTAACAACTAATCGTGGAGATGTATTATCGATTAAGGCAAAAGCAAAAAAGCCAACTGGACCTTTAATGGTAACTAGTTTGAACGCTTTTGTGGATTCAATAAATAGTAATATTCCGGATAGTATTCCATTGTTTGATTGGATTACGGATGATATCCATCAAAAGAAGTTCAATTTTGGTAGTATTCAAGATACCATGATGATTGTGTTGAATGATAGTTGTGATCACTACACTCCTCCCGTTGAGGGCAGAATAACTTCTGAATTTGGAAAAAGGAGATGGCGTTATCATTATGGAACTGATATTGATCTTAATACTGGCGACGAAGTTCGATCAGCATTTAATGGAAAAGTGAGAATATCCACTTATAGTAAGACTTATGGTCATGTTGTAGTTGTTCGTCATGACAATGGTTTAGAAACACTTTATGCACACCTATCCAAAAGAAAAGTAAAGGTTGATTCTGTTCTAACTTCGGGTACTGTAATTGGTCTAGGAGGAAACACTGGTAGATCTTATGGAAGTCATTTACATTTTGAAGTACGTTATTTTGATGAGGCTTTGGATCCTAGAGATTTAATTTCATTTGAAGGGAATTGCACGCATTCAGATACTTTGGCTATTTCGGAATGTAATTTTGTTTACCGAGAAGAGCTCAAAATTATGAGCGCTATCAAGTATCATCGTGTTCGAAGCGGAAATACACTTGGGCATATTGCAAGGAAATATGGAAGCTCGGTAAGTAAACTTTGTCGTTTAAACGGAATTTCACGGAACTCAATCCTACGAATAGGACAACGCATAAGAGTTCGATAAACCAATCTATTCATCAGTTATGAAAACAACTTTACTAATTCTTGTCACTATCCTATCTTCATTGAGTTTTGGACAAGAAAAAGGATCAAAAAAAATTACCGTTACAGATAGTTTAGAATACAATGAAGAATACTATGTAATGAAAAAGAATCCTACCGTTAAACATGGTGATTACTTTAAGAAAACGAAAAAGAATGGGATTGCCTTTGAAAAAGGGCACTATAAAGATGGTAAACGAGATGGGAAATGGACCATTAAATTACAAGGGAATTCTAGAGTATACTCTACAGGAAGTTATGTTTTAGATAAAAAAGTTGGTCAATGGACTTATTACTATGATGGTAAAGTAGATCAAGTTTATGATCATACTGCGAAGAAAGTGGTGTCGTCTAAAAGAGAAGCCAATAAATTGGACTTTATAGGCGGAAAGACATTGATCCATACTTTTGTTGACCAAACGATGGTTTACAATGAGAGTGCAAAGAAAAGAGGAATTAAGGGGAAGGTTTATCTTTCTTTTGATGTTAACGATTTAGGGGAAGTTCACAATGTGATAGTCACTAAAGGTGTGCACGACTTATTGGATGTTGAAGCCTTAAGGGTTATACGCCTTCTGCCTTCAAATTGGGTGTTACCATTAAAAAATGGATTTCCAAGCAAAGGATCGTTTACTTGGGAAATTAACTTTGGATAAAAACTACTTTGCTTTGTAAAGTTTGTATAACCTAAAGCAATGTATCCCCATAAAACAAAGAGCTCCAATAATTAGTGGCATCGCGTCAATCATTACTCCATAAACACAGTAAACACAGCTCGACATTAGATGAAACCATCTAAACCTAAGCATATTCGTCATGTTTACGGAGAGTAAACTAATCACTAAAGCAGTATATCCGAAATATTCAGCCATTTATAAATAAAGTTCCATGCGTATATCCGCTCTTTCATAAGGTGTATCCTCGGGAGTTGGAATCTCTTTAAATCCAACTTTATCATAAAGCTTAAGTGCAGGTATTAAAGTTCGATTAGAATCTAAAAACAATCTTTTTACACCATGTTGTCCGGCGTAATCGATACAAGCATACATTAACTTCTGACCAATACGTAAACCTTTGTAGTTCTCGGTTACGGCCATTTTTGACAATTCAAAAACACCTTGATCCCTTTTGATAAGAGCAACTGTTCCAACAGCGTTCCCGTCAATTAAGGCGTAAAGAATTTGACCACCTTCGTTTAGAATATACTTTTTCGGATTAGTTAACACTTCTCTATCGTAATCTTCGATGTAAAAGTATTTCTCTAGCCACTCAAAATTTAATTCAGCAAAAGCATTAGCATATTGATCATTAAAAGAAACGATCTCTACTTTTTGTTCCTCCATAACATTCATTTTTTCTTTGATTTTAGTTGTTTAATTGTTCTTTCAGCAAACCCTTTTTCAAAATAAGTTTGTTCCAGACTGTCAAGTAATTCCAAGGCATTTAATCCAGAAAGAGCTTGCTCCACTCCTTCTTCTCCTGCGTTCCATATTTTTTGATAGTCAGGTAACATCTTTATTGAACGTGCAGATAAATCTAAAACTCGTTTTCTTGAATCGGTTTTATCCTTTTCTGAATTTAAATATCCTTTCTCGATCATTTTATTGGTAAGGGCAATTACAGAAGGATGTGCCATCATAATACTCTCCGAAATGTCCATAACACTCATAGCACCTCTTGATTGAAGTAGTTTAAAAATTACAAACCAGTTGGGTTCAATATCAATATCCAACTCGCTATACATTCTTCTCCCCTCGTGCATCATCGCGTCACTTAAGCGTTTTAAGCGCACAGTAAAACCGATATATCCCAGTTCTTTAAGAAAGTCGCTATTTTCCATTTGCATTCTTTTTATGTAGTTAACTACGCAAATATACGAAATATATGTAGTCAACTACTTAATGAGTGAAAAATCAATGGAATAGCCTAGAATTGCTTTCTTTGTCTAAGATTCGTACCTTTATAACTATGGCTACTCCAAAAAAACTAACTGATATTCTCAACATTGACCACCCTATCATTATGGCGCCAATGTTTTTAGTGAGTAATGTTAAAATGGTAGTAGCGGCAAGTAAGGCTGGTATTACTGGATGTATTCCTGCTTTAAATTATAGAACGATCCCGGAACTTAAGTCGGCAATTGAAGAAATTAAAGCGAATAGCGAAGGCCCTTTCGGTATTAACTTGATTGTCAATAAATCCAATTTTCTTTACAAAGATCAATTAAAGGCATGTTGTGAACTTAAAGTCGATTACATTATTACTTCATTAGGTTCTCCTGAAGAAACGATTGATATGGCGCATAAGGCTGGTGTTCAAGTTTTTTGTGATGTGGTTAATCTGGACTATGCCAAAAAGGTTGAAGCATTGGGTGCAGATGCACTAATTGCTGTGAATAAGGAAGCTGGCGGTCATTTTGGCCCTATGAGCTATAAGGAATTACTCCCTTTATTAACTCAAAACTGCAATATTCCTGTAATTTCTGCTGGTGGTGTCGGTACCTCGTTAGAATTAAATAATATGATGTCGCTTGGCGCTGCTGGTGTTTCAGTTGGGAGTTTGTTCATTGCTTCAGAAGAAAGTGATGTTTCACATTCTTATAAAGAAGCTTGTGTCAACTATGGTGCTCAAGATATTGTTTCAAGCAATAAGCTGTCAGGTTCGCAATGCACCATCATTAATACTCCTTATGTCCAAAAAATAGGAACGCAACAAAATGGACTTGAACGATTTTTCAATAACAATAAAAGGCTTAAAAAATGGTTTAAGGCATTTACTTTTTACAAAGGGATGAAGAAATTCGAAGATGCTGCTTTCAGTGCAACTTATAAAACGGTGTGGTGCGCAGGTCCTTCGATTGAACATACAAAAGCCATCCGACCAATATCTGAAATTGTTAAGGACTTAACTTATGGATACTAGGCGATTGATCAGGAAGATGAGATGGAAAATTTTTCTTTTAGGAAAATTTAGAATCCCAATGATTGGATTTACCAAACCTTATTTGATTGCCTTAAATGATGCGGAGGCTGTCGTAAAAGTTAAGCTAAGGAGAAGAACGAAGAATCATTTAAATTCAATGTATTTTGGAGCTCTAGCTATTGGTGCTGATGTAGCTGGAGGTGTTCATGCTTTTTACTTTGCTGAAAAACACAATGTTAAGGTGTCTTTTGCGTTTAAAGGAATGCAATCTGAGTTTATTATGAGGGCAGAGTCTGACTGCATTTTTAGGTGCAACGATGGATTGAAAGTTGAAGCAGCAATTTTACGATCAAAAATAACTGGAGATCGAATTAACGAAACTACTGTAGTAGAGGTAATTAATGAGGAAAAAGACCTAGTAGCAAAGTTCAATATGATCGTTTCGGTAAAGTGTAAATGAGATTAAATTTTATTGAAGTTTTGTGGTATAGCTGGCTTTATTATTATTTTTTCTTATCTTAGCAGGATAATTTTGTGAAAACAAATAAGAGAATTATGAAAAAACTATTACTTATATTAACTGTAACCACAATCGGTTTTGCATCTTGTTCAAAGGATAAAGAAGGTTGTAATGATAGAAGAGCGAGTAATTATGATGATAAAGTTGTTGTAGATGATGGTTCTTGTGTTTTTACAGCGTTAACGTTTTATGCCAATGCTTCTCAATATATGGCTGCGGGCGAAACGCAAGCAATTACAATTACTAATATTGAAGTAACTGTAGATGGAACTGTTATAGGTTCATTTAATGGGCACTTTAATAATGGTAACCAGGTTTGTGGAGCTACTAATACAGCTGTCTTCAATACGAATGGAGAAAGTTCTGTTGCTTGGTCAGCTAAAGTTTATCGTCAAGGATTAACTAGTCCAATTACTTTCACAGGTGTATATACTGGAATTGATGGTGAAGGATGTGTTATCCAACAAGTATTACAATAATAAATTTTAAAATATAAGAAAGAGCCTTTCAGTTTACTGAGAGGCTTTTTTTATGAAAACAATTTGATGAAACTGCAAGCCTCTAAGAACTCACTTGATCACAACCTCCATAACTACTTTCATGAAATAAAGTCATATGCTAGAAAAAAGGATTTTACTGCTTCAGAGTTTTATGCTCAGCATCAGGATGAATTAGAATCTGTTATCAATGGTTTAGAATGGGATAATTCTAATTCTAATAACTATCCTTCCAAGAAGATGTTGAGAGTTGTTTCATGGAATATAGAGCGCGGTATCCAATTAGATGGATTAATCACTTATTTCAAAGAAAACGAGGAGCTTTCAAAGGCTGATATTATTCTTGTAATCGAATGTGACAAAGGAATGGGAAGGACTTCAAATAGAAATGTAGTAAAAGAAATAGCAGAAACATTAGACTATAATTATTGCTTTGCCCCCTCCTATTTGGTTTTAGGAAAAGGTGCTCTTGGTGAAACTTCCCACTCCACTAAAAACACTACGGCATTACATGGGACGGCAATATTATCAAAATACACTATTGAAAATGCCCAAAGCGTCAATGTTCCTATTGTTAAAGAAGTGTTTCATAGTTCAGAAAAACGGTTAGGGAATAAAAAAGGATTGATCGCTCAAATCAAAGTAGCTAATCAAACACTTGCCATAGGTGCAATTCATATTGATTTAAGTTCTACAGCTACAGATAGAAGAAATCAGCTAGAAGCACTAATAAAAGAATTACCAGAGTCAGATATTTATTGCATCGGTGGCGATTGGAATTGTGGGACTTTTAACCTCAGAAGAAAATGGGAAATCTTAACTCAATCAGTAGGGAAATTAGTTTCAATAGGCTTTACCAAGGCTATTGAACATTATATGACTCCTGAACTTAAATATGAAAAACCGCTCTTTAGCATGCTTGAGAAAAATGGTTTCGATTACAATAGTTATAACGACAGGTCTAAAGGAACAATCTATTTTGATGTAAATAATATGCTAACCAATGAGAAGACCAAAAAGTTTGTTCCCGGATTCTTATTAAAAGAATTAGAGCGCAGACTTAGGCCATGGAACGGATGTGTGCCGTTAAAAATTGATTGGCTGGCAGGGAAAGGTGGTAAAGTATTCAATGCTCAAACTATTGAACAACCTAAAGTGAATGATGTTCTTTTATCAGACCACAACCCTATTTATATTGATCTGGAGATAGCTTAAGCGATTAATATGATAAAATCTATAAGTATATTAGGTAGTGGTTGGTTAGGTATTCCAGTGGCAGAAGAATTTATCTCTGAAGGCTATTGTGTGCGATGTTCAACTACTTCTCAGGAGAAGTTGGCTAAAATGGAATCTAAGGGAATCACTCCCTTTCTTATAGACATTACTTCTGCATATGATTTAACGTCGGAATTCTTTACTTCTGAAACTTTGATTGTTGCCATTACATCAAAAGATGTAGAAAGTTTTAAGCAACTGGTAAAAAACATTGAAGATTCCTCAATAAATAAAGTCATATTCATTAGTTCAACTTCAGTTTATGCCAACACTAATAGTGAAGTTACAGAAGAGTCTGTAACCTTGGATTCTGCATTGTTTCATATTGAAGAACTCTTCAGAAAATCGAAAAAATTTCAAACAACAATAATTCGTTTCGCAGGCCTTTTTGGTTATGATAGAGATCCGGGAAATTTTCATAAACCAGGGCGATTAATTAAAGATCCTGAAGGGTATGTAAATCTCATCCATAGAGATGACTGTATTGCTATAGTTAAAGCTTTACTAACTCAGGATGTGTTTGGTGAAACCTTTAATGCTTGCTCGGATTCTCATCCTAAAAGAAGAGATTTCTATTTGAAAGAAAGATTGAGGTATGGAAATGTAGAAACCTTATTCAATGAAGACTCTAACAATCAATATAAGATCATCAATAGTGAAAAACTAAAAAATCGAATAAACCATTCTATTGCTAAATTTAACGAATTGTACTTTAAATTAAAAGGTGATGGCATGACTTGAATACCAAGTGCTGGATCGAATTTTTGACAATAAATTAGTTGATAGCAATAATTAATTTTGTTTGCTCTAAGTTTTAATATAATTTCGTTTATTCACACCGCTAACATTCTATCATTAGTTTGATGACATTTTTGCATAAAATAACAAGACTATTCCTAATAATTGGTTTTATTGGGTTTTGCCTTAATTCAACAACTGCCCAAAAATCTAAGAGCAATACAGAAAAACAGGCCCTTTTCATTTATAACTTTTTCAAATTTGTAGAATGGTCGAATTTTGATGAATTAAAGAGTTTTAATGTAGGTGTTATTGGTGATGAAAAAGATTTGGTATTTAATGAGCTAAAAAAAATATCGAAAACAGAAAAAGCGAAGAAGCTTCCAATAAATGTAAAACGCTTAAAGAGTTTGTCGGATTTAGATGGAATTCAGCTTCTCTATTTTGATAAATCAGCTTCATTAAAATTTGATAAGATTTACGCTGCAATCGGTAATAAACATATTTTACTTGTATCTAAAGGGTATCCTTATGGAAAATCGATGATTAACTTCGTTATGGACGAGGATATAGTTCAATATGAATTGAATGAAGCAAAGTGTGAATGGGCAGGTCTAAAGGCAAGTAAAGTGTTAACATTAGTTGCTGTAAAATCTGAAAAAGAATGGAATGGCATTATTAACAAATTTGAAAATTTAGCCAACACAGAAGAGAAAACTGTAGAAATTAGTACCGATGAATTGAATAAAGTTGTTCGAGAACAAAAAAGGTTGTTAAGTGAAATTGGAACAAATTCAAAAAAAATAGAATTACAAAAGGAAAAGCTAAAAACACAATCAGAAGAGCTAACAGTTAAAGAGAATCAGCTGATAAACACCCAGCATGATATAGAACTCCAACAAAATTTAATTGCCAATCAATTAGATAAAATTGAGAAACAACAATCTAATTTAGATTCGCTAAACGAAAATGTTGAAATTAAACATGAAGAATTAGTCGCTCAACAAGCGGAACTGGAAAAAGAATCCAAGCACCTACTTGAAATTCAGAAGGAATATAAAAAAATAGAAGATGCATTGAAAAGTAAAGAGCTTCTGGTTGGTTTACAGGGTCAAACTATTAATGCTCAAGGAAACGAGATTGTTACGAAATCGGATAAGATTGAAGAGCAAAAGTCAATTATTTGGCTCTCTATTCTTTTCTTATTAATTGTTTCTGTATTGGGTATAATGGCGTATAGAAGTTACCGTTTAAAAAATGCAGCGAATATTTTAATTTCAGAACAAAAGGCAGAAATTGAAGGACAACATGATGTATTGGAAGAGCAGCATCGAGAAATAACGGATTCAATTAATTATGCCAAGCGAATTCAAGATGCGATTATGCCTCCACTTAGTTTGGTTCATCAGCACATTCCTAATAGTTTCATATTGTACCAACCAAAGGATATCATAGCGGGAGATTTTTATTGGATGGAAAGCGTTGGTGATCATGTGATTCTAGCTGCAGCAGATTGTACAGGTCATGGTGTTCCTGGAGCAATGGTAAGTGTTGTTTGTCATAATGCGATGAACCGAGCTGTTAGAGAATTTGGACTAATTGAGCCCAATAAAATTCTTGATAAAACCAGAGACATTGTTGTAGAAACATTTGAGGAAGGACAAGAGGATGTGCGTGATGGTATGGATATCGCATTGTGTACGTTCGACTTTAAATCAAATTCTTTATTGTTTTCGGGTGCAAACAATGGACTATACCTGATAAGAGATGAAGAGTTGATACAGTACAAGCCTGACAAACAACCTATAGGTAAATACGACGATGCCAAACCTTTTACGCATGAAAAGATTGAATTGAAAAAGGACGATGTTATTTATACTTTTTCGGATGGTTATGCGGATCAGTTTGGTGGTGTAAAAGGAAAGAAGTTCATGTATAAGAAATTTAGAGATCTGTTGCTTTCAATTCATAAGAAACCGATGGATGAACAGCATAAAATCTTGATTGATTCTTTTGAGAATTGGAGAGGTAATTTAGAGCAAGTTGACGATGTGTGTGTTATTGGTTTAAGAGTATAGTAAGTTATGGAGAATAAAAACATTTTTGGAGAAGCATTAATTTCTTGCAGTCAGGAACCTTTAACAGGTTATTTCAGAGATGGATGTTGCAATACTGATGATACCGATTTAGGAGTTCATACAGTTTGTATAGTGGCAACAGAAGAATTTTTAACCTTTTCTAAACTAATAGGAAACGATTTATCTACTCCTATCCCAGAATATGCATTTCCCGGCGTAAAACCAGGAGATAAGTGGTGTTTATGTGCTGTGCGCTTTAAGGAAGCTCTTGTAAATGGTGTTGCTCCTAAAGTATTGTTAGAAGCTACGAATGAGAAAACTCTTGATATCGTCGATATGAATGACCTTATTGAGCATGCATATTATACAAAGTAGGTCCAGTTTTAATACCTAGGGTAAGCATGGTCCTTATTTCGTAAAAAATCAACATCCGTTAATGTTTTAAGGAAAATCACCAAATTCCTTTTTTCATCCTCAACCAATTCCATTCCATCTTTTAATTGAGGTGATAATGTTTTTGAGTCGGTGATGTTATGTGTATAATGAAATAATACCATTTGTAAGTTTCGATACCTACCATCGTGCATATAAGGATAAGATACTTCGATGTTTCGAAGAGAAGGAACTCTAAATTTTAAGGAATCATTGGCATCTTTTGTTATTTTATATCTACCATAATCATTTAAGTTAGTGTCTACTGATAATCCGTTGTTCTGAAATGAACTGTTTGTAAATAAAGGTTCAGAATGGCAACTTGCACATTTTTCTCTAAACGTTTGAAGCCCTTTTTCTTCACGTTCAGTGAAGTGAACTCCCTCCTCTTTTCTCATTACTTTATCATACTTAGAATTATAAGTGGTGAGCGTTAACATGAACTGGCTCATTGCTCTAAACATATAATATCCACTTACTTCAGCACTGTCTCCAAAAGCTTGCTTAAAAAGACTTCTGTATTCAGCTGATGAATCCAATCTGTTCAATAGTTCATCAGGATCGACATCCATTTCAAATGATGCTGTGAGCGGAGCTAATGGTTGAACATCTAAATTCGTTACTCCCCCATCCCACATAAACTTATCTTGCCAAGCAAGATTCATTATTGCCAGTGTATTTCTATTTCCTATTCTATCCTCTATACCATGACTTAGTTTATGGTCGATGTGTGTAAAATTAGTATAGCTTAAGTGACAAAATGCACAAGAAATTGAGCTGTCACGCGAAAGAATATCATCGTAAAAAAGTTTCCTGCCCAGTGCAATTCCATTTTTTGTTAATGGATTTTTAACAAAATCATACAACGGCTGTGGCCATCCATCTGGAGTATTAAAAGTTAGCGTATCATCTGGAATGTATTCACCTAGCACATAATTATGTTCATTTTTTTGAAACGACAAAGTAGCAATGCCTAATATGGTTAGGAAGATTAACCCTGGAAATACCTTTTTCATAATTTAATACTAAATATTGAAGTGAGTTTTTTAGAGAAAGATTTAGACTTTTCTGAAGGCGACATAATGTTATTTAGGCTATCAATATTTTGAGCTTTAAATAGATTATTAATATCAACAACCATTTCTATTTCTAAATTTTGAGATGTGATTTCCTTTTCTAAATTGGTTTTATAAACTTGAATAGACTCGTAGGGCGCAATAAATCCTCCGATATGGTAAGTAAATTCTTTAGCAGTTTTACAATTCAAACACTCTCCTTCTAACTTAAAATTAATAAATCCAGAAGACCAGGCCCAATACATTCCTTTAAGCGGATCTAAGTCTCCATCCATAAGACCGTTAGCATTGGTTAAACTGTCTACACCTATCGAGAATTCTAAGTTAGTTATTGTACCTTCTGGAATATCTTTTAATTCTAAAATTAACGACTCAGATTGCTCTTGATCTATTAAGTGGTAACGAACGACATCAGTAAAGGATTTGCCATCATTATAATTGAGAACAATGTTTCCAATGTAATATTTTAGTCGAGAGAAAGTAACCTCCTCATTGTTGGCAGTTTTATAGGTCTTTTCGTTTAAGATGATTTGTTCATTAACAAATTGATGTGACAACTTAATTTTCAGGTTTGCTGAAAAGCAATTCCCAACAATTAGCATGAAGGATATGATTAGATATT
>JACLAC010006991.1_pt1 | contig 13143 bp, 10 predicted proteins | sample 8027881 | NCBI WGS metagenome assembly JACLAC01 (sample SAMN15725517, study PRJNA655200) | protist metagenome | isolation source: fluorescence activated cell sorting (FACS) single amplified genomes of... | place: Spain: Blaines Bay Microbial Observatory, Mediterranean Sea | collected 2016-01-19 | reverse complement strand
TCTTCAACAGATGCAAATTGGAATGGCCTCTCATTCACCGTTCCTGTGACGGTGGTTGATCAGGCCAGCCCTGCACCTCAAGTGCTTCTTGGTTTTGACAACAGAACCATTACAGAAGGCAATTCAGGCACTCAGACCCGCACCCTGATTGCTACCCTTGATCGTATTCACACCGCCAATGTGACTGTTAATTTAGCCTATGGCTCAGGGAGTTCCTGTACTGCCACCAGTGGGAGCAGTAACGATTTTGCGCACTCCTCTTCTACCATGACGATTTCCGCTGGTCAGTCCCAGGCCACACAGAATGTGACTGTTTATGGCGATACCACTTTTGAAGACAATGAGACCGCTTGTATTGATATATTTAGTGTGACCAACGGGTTTGAGGACAGCACCCAGAGGGCTACCCTCACAATCCTTAACGATGATAATGTAGCAGCAAATAGTGTGACCATCACTCATTCTGGTGGAAGCACAACGGTGAACGAAGCTGGCTATGGTGAAGGTGTCTATGACTGGTCAGATCTGATTGGAAATTCAGGTGATGACAGGGCTTACGCAGTCACTCGAGATGCAATCGGGAATGTCTATGTTGGTGTCCAGACGACATCGAGTTTACAAGGTAGCAATGCGGGAAGTCACGATGCCGCATTAGTCAAATACAACTCTGTTGGTATCAAGCAATGGACAAGACAAACCGGTAGTAGTGCTGCAGATTATGTGAAAGCAGTAGCTACTGATTCAGAAGGAAATGCCTACATCATTGGGGATGTGAGCAATGCATCTTACGATGGTCAAAGCGCATCGGGAGATCGTGATGTATTCATCACGAAGTATTCCAGTAATGGCACCAAACAGTGGTCAAAGCAATTTGGAACAGCACAAAACGATCAAGTAGCCGATGCCGTTATTGACAACAACACCCTCTACATTATTGGCAGTACCAAGGGGACAATGAGTGGAGCCAGTAAAACATCGGCTTCTGCTACCTACCAAGACTCCTTCATTACTCGTCTGGATTCTAGTGGAAACATTTTGGGATCAGACCAATTCGGAGTTTCTGGTACAAACAACACGGTTGCCAGCGATATGGCCTTCGATGACAGTGGGAACTATTATGTAGCTGGTAGTTCTACGGGAGCATTGGATTCTGAATCTCACAGTGGAAATTCAAAAACGGATATGTTTATCCGTAAATACAACAGCAGCAATGTTCGACAATGGACAAAACTCATTGGCAACAGCACTCATGACCAAGGAAACGGAGTTCATCTTGGCCTCAGTAGCAGTGGGGCAACAATCTATCTCCAGGACCAAACTGGGGGGACCATTAACTCGGTTTCTGCACCAACTTCAGCCAGTGACCATTTAGTGATTCATGCAATCAGAGCCAGCGACCGTGCCTTCGAGTGGACCAAATTCACTAGTCACCGAGCAAATACTGTCAGAGGAATTGGGGCTGACTCCTCCGGCTACATCTACACCCTACATGACAGTTCTATCAGCCCTGCTGGCTATGATGATGACCTTGACGGCAACTATCAAATCACCAAGTTTAATTCTTCTGGTACCGAACAGTGGGCCAGGCTTACAGGAAGCGGGGACAGTGGTTTTGATTTTCCACTGGGCATGTATGTGACAAAGGGTGGCCAATTGTATGTTGCAGGAACTACGCAGGCAGGGGTGCTCAATAGTTCCTCGACATGGGATTATAAATTTCATGGAGAAACATCATCAGGAAGTTTTGATGCCGTGATTTTTAAAGCAAACGGAGCAAATGATTATGTGGGGAGGGATAACATCACCGTTGTTTTGAGTGCAGCGCCATCGGCAACTGTAACAGCCAATATTGCTGGATTTTCCACTGAATTTACCGTGGAACCTACTCAATTGACCTTCACCACAGGCAATTGGAACACACCTCAAACCGTCTACATTCATGGGATCCAGGACAACACGACCGACGGAAATCAGACAGAAAATCTGACCATCACCACCTCTTCATCAGACAGTAACTACAATGGACTTACTGTAAATACGCCAGTCACCATTGCAGAACAGACCCCGATTGCTCCAAGCGTGGGAATCGGTTTTGACAATGCAACGGTGACGGAGGGCAACTCGGGCACACAGACCCGCACTCTCACGGCTTACCTGGATCAGCTTCACTCTTCAAATGTCACTGTCAATCTAGCCTATGGCTCAGGGAGTTCCTGTACTGCTACTAGTGGAAGCAGTAACGATTTTGCGCACTCCTCTTCTACCATGACGATTTCCGCTGGTCAGTCCCAGGCGACCCAGAATGTGAACATTTATGGAGATACGACTGTTGAAGACAATGAGACCGCTTGTATTGACATTTCGTCAGTGACCAATGGAGTTGAAGAGGGAACCCAGAGAGCCACACTGAGGATTATAAATGATGATACCGCATCATCTGCTGCGTTCAGATACAGTGCAATAGGTGGCTCTACTACCGTTTCTGAAACAGGTACTACAGACAACCTAAACCTTTATCTAGCCAGTGCTCCCAATGGAAATGTTGTTGTTGATGTGACTGTCTCTGACTCCACTGAAATCAGTGTCAGTCCTACTCAGTTGACTTTCACCAACGCCAATTACATGAACACCCAAAACATTACTGTGACGGGTGTTGATGATGCTCTTGATGATAATGACACTGTCTCTCAGGTCACCATTGCAATCAATGGCTCCACTACGGACACAACCGGTTATGCCTCGCTAAGTCCCAGTTCCCGGAACGTAACCACTACGGATGATGAAGTTCCTCCAAGTGGAACACCGAGTCTTACCAACGCTGTTGCCGCTACTCAACAAGTCACATTGAGCTGGTCTACTTTATCAGGGGCAACCTACTACAAGTTCTATTACAAACAGGACTCCACGGTAAATTATTCTATCAATGTGGCGAATAGCTCAACTTACGATGGCACATTCACAGTCAATGATGGATCAGCTACAAGCTATGTCCATGCGGGCTTATCTGCCGGTCGTTACCACTATACAATGGTGGCAGGTAATGTCGCAGGTGTTTCTTCCCAGAGTAATATGCGGGACGCTGGGTTAGTATCAAATTTTTCCACGACTTCCTGTAATTCAGATAACGACACAGATTTGTTGGTTCATTATGACTTCGATGGAAATGCCAATGACAAGGTAAGAAAATACAGTGATGGGAGGTATAATTTAAGTGTGGCCAGTGGAGGTACGATTACTTTTCCAAATAGCCGGTGTACTGGAAACACCGCTGCTTATTTCAATGCAGGTAACGGCTATGCTTATAACAATAGTCTAAATGATGACAATGAAAGCAACCTCTTCAGCAGCGGCAACTTTACGGTCAGCGTTTGGTACTATGCAGATCCAGACATGCCAGATTTTAGTAGCTTAATGTCCTCAAGGTATGTTCCAGCTAGTGGAAATGACGGAGGGAACTGGAGTTGGCAATTAGACAGTGACGGAGGAAAACTCAGGTGGCGCAGTGCAATTGGTGATACAAATAACAAGGTTCATACAGTTGCCAGCAGTGCGTACCCCACTAACTCCTGGAACCATGCTACTTTTGTAAAGCACGACAATGGTACCTCTCAAGTCTATATGAATGGAGGCCTCAGTCGAACTTCTTCAAGTGGTACCAATCAGCATTCACCCATGGAAGCTCTTAAAATTGGTACGAACCGACGTGGGGAATTTCCTTGGAAAGGCTACATTGACGAGTTTAAGATTTACTCTCGAAGCCTTACAGGTAGTGAGGTATACAATCTTTACAGCAACGACACTCCAGGCTCATCTTCGGGTACATCTTGGACCAAGGCACTCGATTTTGATGGTTCAACCTCTTCTTCAACAGGAGATTACGCGCGGAAAGCTAATAATTCAAATGGTCAAAATCCTCTGCACCGTCTGCAAAGCAGCATCACACCAAGTGATTCTGTAACCAACGGTCAGACTGCTGCAAGTGGACAGCCTTGGGCTGTTGCTTCGGTTTTCAAACCTACAGATCTCAGCACTTCACGTACACTCTGGAGTCAATCGAAAGTTGAGGGCGACAGTCGACATAACGATAACATCAGAATTGAAATCAACACTAACGGTGGAATCTTTTTCAACTACGGTGATCAGTACAATGCCCTCCAGTGGACTTCTGCAAACAGTCTGATCTCTTCAGGCAATTGGTATGGGTTATATGTTGATTTCAATGGCGGTTCTACAGGAGTCAGTTCTGGCTATATCAATCGATATTACAGTCGCTTCCAGTTCAAGTTAGTCGATCTGTCAAGCGGGTCAGTTACAGATGTCACATCAGGTGGAAGTTGGTCTAATGTTAACTCTAGCTACGGTAACAACCAAGATGTAGGAGGCCGTTTCCACGTTGGTTCCTACGTTACATATACTGCCAACCGTTTCAAAGGCCAAATTGCTTCAACTGTGGTCACTACCCTTAGAACCGGTAGAAGTTTACCAGACGACACGGAAGTCTCCATGATAGTACGAGATCCCGTCAATTGGATGACCACCTACAAACTTGGAAATCCCTGGCGTAAGCCAAATGAGAATGCTGATTACAGCAGCAATTTTGCAACAGGTTCAGCTAACGGTGAACAGGGTACTAAAATTTGGTTGATGGGTGATGGGACAAGTGATGCCCATTCGGACATTACTAGCCAAGTCAACAGTTCCAACAGTGTTCAGCATCTCCAGATGAAGAATATGTCATCTTCGAACATTGTATCTGTTAGTATTCCGGGACTTTGAGGGAGAGTCGCAGTCAAATTTTCTATCATTAATCCAATAGGATTTCGTTTTTGAGAGATTGGTGAATCAGTAATTTTTTTCTCAAGGCATCCACATGCTGATCAGCGCTGATCTCACCCCACTGAAGAAGCTGGCGCAGGACCACCCAACCGCCCGGGTGATCGACCTCTGCCAACAACTCCAACTGACTCCCTATGTGCATCTGGTCAATTGCCGACTCAGTACCTCAGGGACACTGAACAGGCAGGTTGCCGAACTCGCTGAAATCTACCTGCCATTGCCACAGAACCTCTGGAACTCGCTGGCAGCAGCCCCAGAATCCGTTCCTTGTTCCTTCAATACGGCCCTTGTTGATGAAGGGACTTCCCTGGCATCTGGGATCTCCGAAGAAGAAGGCATCGTTCACTTTGAACCCGTCCTGCAAATTGATCCACGCTCCCTCGCTCCTCTGCAACTGACTAAATTCTCTAGAGCCCAACTGGAAAGCGCCCTGGCAAATGTCTCCGAAGAGAGTGAAAAACTACACAAGTGTATGAATGCCATGGTCAACAAGGGCTGGGTTGAATACCTCCAACCGAATGAACAGATAAAATTAGGTCGAAGGTGGCAATGGCAGGTCCCCAATGATTACCCCAAGGCTGCCGCAGATCTTCTCTTCAGAAACGGCCTCATTGATTCCAAGCAAGACTTTCTGCTGATCTGCCTCAGCCAGCAGGGCAAGCCCCTGAATCCCAAGAGCACCTCCATCGCCGATACCAGCAATGCAATGGAAATTGTTGAAAAATTGCTCAATCCCATCCTCAGCGCCTAATTAGCGCCTGTTTCAATTCCCTGCTTCAGCCTGCTTTCTAGCTGGTGTAGCGGAGAATTAACCGCTCCGACTTGCCGCTTATTCCCCGCCTATACAAATCATTGGCTCCTGTTCAAAATGCAGTTCTTGGTTTCAACAACTGATTCCAAGTAATTTCCATAATCTCCATCTAGGAGTCTTTGATGACACACGACAAAACTGATCCAGGAAACTGGGTCCGCCTGGCTGATTACATTCGTTCGGGGAAGAGTCCCATTGATATGCGCTGGTTGGTCTTCCACCGGCGTGAGGCAATGCGGCAGTTCGGATGCCTACTCAAGTTGGGCAAAGGCATCTTAATCGACCACGATCGACTGATGGCCTATCTCGAAGAACTGGATCGCCGCGAAGAAGGGATCGTGCCGAAGCTCAGCTAGGGCGCTCTCCCCGAGGAGCGGGGGTTCAGTTATCAAATGGCCCCGGGTGATTAGAGTTTTGTAAACTCCAGCGCCTGGGGTCGTGCAAGCGGATGAATATTATCAGGTAACGTATGAATGTTTTTGACAAAAAAGTCCCAAAGCAAGGGCAAAAGAGCTGGTCTGATCCAGCACTACTAAAGCCTGAAGACTCCTCAGTCGAGTCTTCTGCCAAGCTAGCAAAAAAACGGGTGCATGCACCCCACTCTGATTGGCGTCAACGACGAGACGCAGCGATTAGGCGCTATCATCAACTTGGCCTCTGCCCCATACCACTCAAAGGCAAACGACCCTACCAAAAGGGCTGGCAGGCACAAGAGCAGTACCAGGAGTTGAGCGCTGAAGCAATCCTTCAACGCTTTGGACCCAGCGACAATGTTGGGCTGCTGCTGGGTATCCCCTGGAGGCAGAGGGGACTCTATCTACGTGGGATTGATTACGATGATCTCGATCTATGGAAAGAGCATATGGATTGTGCTAGCGATCAGAAGGGCTACGGCTGGTTACTCAGCGGTCCACTGGTGCGGACCGGAAATGGAAACTCCCATCACTACGTACTGAGTGACTCCTCTGAAAAATTTGTCTTTCAGGGCAAAGAGAGCACGGAGCACGGGGGCGAGATCCAGGGGGCAGGGACTCAACTGGTGGCCCCACCTTCGATCCACCCTGATACCGGCGAAGAATATCGCTGGATTCATGAGGACTGGGAGGACTTGGTACTGGTTTCCCAGCAGCAACTGCAGGAGAACTATCACCCCAAGACCAGCAAATCAAAATTTACTGTGGCAATTCAGCCGGCCCAACGCAAGCGACCACTCTTCAGCAGCAGTGACGCTGGAGACTTTAGTGCTCCCCCAACCCTCTACGACTACAGCAGTATTGACTGGATCGCACTCTTCGTTGAGCGCGGTTGGTTTGTCCGAGACAATGGGGACCATGTGACTGTCCTATGCCCCAACAAGGCTCAGCACACCAATGGCAGCGATGGGACCTCCTCCACCGTCATCCTGCGTACGCCTGGTGGGGGGCAAAGATTCAATTGCAAGCATGGACACTGCGAACACTTGAGTGACCGCGACCAGCTGATTGAGCTACTCGGTGGGCCCTCAGGTTTAGAAGGCTTTGCGAAGAAATTGTCAGCTAATTCCGAATCGACTGCGATCGAAATAAAGCTTTCGGTTACCCACTGGCTCCGCCTTGATCCACGCAACGGGCTCTATCACATTCGGCAACCGGAAGCTGCCAAGGCTTTCCGGGCTACAGGGGTCCAACTCGATGACCCTGAACTCGAGCAGAAACTACTGCACTTTCTGGAGAAACCACCCGGGGGAGAGCCTGTCGGTGATACCCTGAGTGCAAGAATACTGGCCGATGTCCTCAAGCTGGTGCGTACTGACGGTGGTTGGGGGACCAGGTTGAGGCTTCAGAGTGCCAGCAAACTCCCGTTGGAAGCCATTGACTGGCTCTGGCAGGGATGGCTGGCCAGGGGCAAGTTTCACCTGCTGGCTGGCTCCCCTGGGACAGGCAAGACCACCCTGGCAATGGAAATGGCTGCCATCATCAGCAGGGGTGGGACCTGGCCGGAAGGAGCCAACTGTGCCCCAGCTAATGTTTTGATTTGGTCTGGTGAAGACGACCCGCAAGATACCCTGGTCCCACGACTGGTGCTTGCCGAAGCGGACCTCGAAAGAATCTACTTCGTCAATGAGGTCCATGATGGCCAGGGAAGCCGCAGTTTTGATCCGGCAACAGACCTAAGGCTCTTGGAGATGGAACTGAAGCAAATCGGAGGGGTCAGCCTGCTGATCGCTGATCCAGTTGTCTCGGCGGTCACCGGAGACTCCCACCGTAATACCGAGGTGCGAAGAGCCCTGCAGCCGCTGGTTGACTTGGCATCGGTCTATGGCTGTGCGGTGCTGGGAATCACCCACTTCTCCAAAGGGACACAGCTACGAGAACCACTGGAGCGGGTGACCGGGTCGATTGCCTTCGGCGCGCTGGCTCGCATTGTCCTGGGGACCGTCGTGGTGCCTGGAGATCTGGCACAAGCCAGTCAGCGGATGTTGCTCAGACTCAAGAGCAATATTGGTGTCGACCAAGATGGCTTCAGCTATGACCTGCAGCAGGTGGAACTGCCTAATCATCCGGGTATCTCCAACACCAGGGTTGTTTGGGGAGCAGCTGTTGTGGGTTCTGCACAGCAGATCCTCGGTGCAGCAGAGGAGCAGAGGAAGGAGTCCGGGGCCGGCCAGTCGGCTCTAAATGAGGCAAAAGACTTTCTCAGGGATTTATTAGCTGCTGCCCCAATGACAGCAACGAAAGTCAAGCAGGCGGCCCAAGAGGCTGATATAGCACCAGCTACCCTGCGTAGAGCCCGTCAGGAACTTGAGATCAGTGTCGATAAAAAGGGTGGACCTTCCCAGACATCTTGGTGGGAATGGAGACTTCTGCCCCCCGGATCTTTCAGGGCTTGCTGAAGATGCTCAAAACTCTTAGAAGATGCTCATCGCTGAGAGTGAGCATCTTCGCTAAATTTGAGCACCTTCGTTGAGTAGTGGGCAACAAATAAGCAATTCAACAGGAGTAACGATGCAGAAAAATGAGATTAGGAAGAATGATTTACAGGCAGAAGTGTACCGGGAACCAAGAAAGCATTTGAGTTGTATGGTGCATGGTGATCTGATGCAACTGCTGCGGCAAGTGGCGAGACAACAACGATGGAGTTTGTCCCGGACCACTGATGAAGTTCTGCTGCGTGGGTTCCGGGTGACCGGACACCTGCCAGAGGAGTCGTAGAGCTGCTTGGGCAGCAATGCTGGCGGGAAAGATGTTGGGTTTTGAAGGCTAGGAAATACTTACTTTCCGGTATTTTCTGGAAAAGGTTCAAGAAGGGGGGGCTTGGGGAAAGATTTGGAAGCGGATTACGACTTTTTTGCTACCATTTCAATTTTTTGGTATGTCCTAAGTCTATTCATACCAGCTAAGTCACTGATTTTGCTGGCGCGCCCACCAGGACTTGAACCTGGAACCTACTGATTAGAAGAGGGTGTCAATTGGGCATTTGACGGCTACTGCCAAACTATGAATGCAGGTTTTTACTGACTATCCTCTCTGTTTACAGTCATTCACAGTCTCCCACCTTCAGCCAATATTTGGCAATTACTCCACCATAACTCCACCATCAAAGAAACATCTAAATTAACCTCACTTTGTCCCGTCACTCCACCACAATTCCACCAAACTTAAATAACTAGCGATTTTTTCCTGATTTTTACTGGATAAAAATCTAATACAACCACTGATTATATTTCTGTGGATTGTACATTCATCTATTATTTGCCATAGTTTGCCAACTGCCAAAAAATTCTAAAATTCTAGTTCAATAATATGGGAACCATAACCAAACGAATCAGCAGCAAGGGTAAGCTTCGCTATAGGGCGCAAGTTCAGATCAAAGGTTATCCAGCCCAAAGTAAGACCTTTGGGCATATGAAGATTGCAGAGAAATGGATACGTGATACTGAAGATGCAATTCGATCCGGTACTCATTCAGCACTTGCAGAGGAAGAACGCCATAGTGTTTCTGATATGATCAACCGATTCATCATCGAAGAGGTGGGGAAGCGCAGGTCAGGCCATAATACTCAGAGAGAACTTGAGTGGTTTAATTCACGAATTGGAAATCTTCGTCTTTCTGCTTTGACTCCTGCAGTTGTGGTTGAGTGCCGGACAAGACTTCAACAGGAAGAAAGTACAAGGGGTAAACGCTCACCTGCCACCGTCAATCGTTATTTGGCTGCATTGAGTGTCTGTTGCAGTTTTGCACTCAAGGAATGGATGTGGATTCAAAGCAATCCGTGTAGCAAAGTGACCAGACTTCAGGAAGCTAAAGGACGAACTCGTTTTCTTAGTGATGAAGAACGCCAGCGCTTGCTTAAAGCCTGTGAGCCGATCAGCAAATCGCTATATCTTGCTGTCATTTTGGCTTTATCTACCGGTGCCAGAAGAATGAATGTCTGGGCTTTGAACTGGGACGACGTCGATCTGTCCACAGATAAAGAAACTGTTACCTTTGCAAGAACTAAAAATGACAGCACCGTAATTCTGCCGCTGGCAGGAAAGGTGGTTCAACTATTATTAGATTACCGCAAAGTCCGCAGACTGGACACTAACCTACTATTTCCTTCCAGAGTAAATCCGAATCACCCGATTGACTTCAAGGCTCCGTTTGCCAAGGCACTCAAACAAGCAGAAATTGAGGACTTTCGTTGGCACGATCTAAGACATTCAGCAGCTAGCTATCTTGCCCAACAAGGAGTCGATTTGAGAAGAATTGCAGCCATCCTTGGACACAAAACCTTATCCATGAGCTTGCGCTATTCTCACCTAAATGTGGAACACCTCAGAGAAGATTTAGAGAAGATGACAGGTAGGTTATGAGATTACGTTTCATCCAATAGTCGTCTGCTTAGTAACTAATTTAGTGAGAGATCTATGTCGGGACCTGCTAAAGAGAATGAGAGGTTATCACTCGGTGACTTTCTTCGCGAAAAAGATCTAACCAGTTCACAAAAGCGTTTCGATCGAGCAAAAAGAAAATACGCGCAACTTGTTGAAAATTTCCGAATCGAACAAACGGAATCTAACTGGATTAAATTTGAAGACGGAGGAAAGGAATTTTTAAATGCCAGCGAGAGAGTTTACAAAAGTAGTTCGGCTCACCAACAAAATTGGGATCTGGTCACAAGCGATTATGAAGAACTCTCTGAACTCAAGGAAAAAAACACTTCACTCAGTTCGACGAATGTAGGCAGAACAGCGGAGCCGTTGAACTGGCTTGGCAATCAACAAGAGCTTTTGGTACTGATTGATCTTTTGAGGGATGCTGGGCTACTTTCAAAAGGAAGGATGCCCCATCAAAAGCTTGCAGCTCTGTTGACCCAAAAGAACAAACCTTTGAAGGAGGACAGTCTTTCTACTACCTGGGATAATATAAGTGGAGATCGTGACAATCTTTCTAGAAAGAAAGCAAAGCTAATTCAAACATTGAGTGAAAGCCAAAGCAATTAGATCAATATTGATCTCAATGTAAGTCTTTTAGCACCTCCACTAAGTTCTTCATCAGCAGGACGTACCATTCATGACGTCCAGCGTTTTTTAAAACGTACTGATGGAGAACAATGTCAGAACAAGACTTTCGACCAGGACTGGTCAAGAAATCTCGCTACGAGCGAGAAGCTGGAATTAACCTACGCCATGTGATCTTTCACAAGCATAGGGAACTGGAGCAAGCTGGAGCGATCTGTAGATATGGCCGTCATTGGATGGTCGATCCTAAACGCCTTGAAAGCTTCATACGAGATGGTGGTTGCACTGAGATTGCACGATGAATTTGCAATCAAGTCGCTTGGATCCTATCTTTGAAAATCAAATTGCTGTCACAAGCGGCAACGGTTCTTCATTTAACACTAGTCTGAATCTAGGGATCAGACGTACAGGTGGTGCTGAGTGTTTGCCCAAGAAGAATCCGGTGCCGGTTTGTGTGGACTATGCTTCGACCACCAATCGAAGTTTATGGTGCCCTAGACACCGTCCGCAGGAACCGGCTCCGAATTGCCGATCCCTCCTGCGTGACGGTGGCCCAACCAATTCTCGGGTTGGCGACAATGTATCTTCTACTCGACATTTCAGACCTTTCACAGATCTCGCAATCGGTTTGCTTGCATTTCCGATAACGAATTTCTGCGTCAAATTTTTGGATAAGTCTGATTTTGCTCAATTAAGTCAATAACTAAGGCTATTTATGAATAACAACTATGCTGCTTCAAGGCTGAAACACGCTTTTTTTCAAGTTATTAAGAGCTTGGAAATACTACCCAGAGAAATCAATCACCTGCCTCGCTTAATGTCTGACGATGAAGAGAATGAAATTTCACACGAAAAATTACTTACAATCGCGATAGAGGGCTTGCGGATTCATTTAGTAGAAACAGACACCTATTTGCTAAGTCAAACTCTTACAAGCCCCACGATGATACTCCATTCTGAGTGACCAAATGAAAAAGCCCAACCTCCAGTGACAATGGAAATCGGGCTTTTCAACTCACTTCAATTAGAAGCAGTGCAGACACAAAGAACCATAATCCTAGCGAATATGGGTTTGTACTGCAAGTGGACGAACTCAAGCACTTTGCAGGATAATATTTATGTCAGATATAAAGTATTCATTTGCTCAGAAATTAGAAATTCTGATTGCTACTTCCCGGAGTATCGATCGTCAAAGGAATCTTGAACGTGAACAGGATCCTGAGTTCAAAGCACTACAACAGTTGAGAGCAGATCTTGATTCTATTCGAACAGAATCAACTCCGACACCCACAGCAGAAGGAGGTTTGAGATGATTCCTCAGGAAGTTCTACTAGAAGTGTTGCTTGAACATTCTGACTTCAAAGACTTTGAGAAAAAGGGTAACGATTATCGCGATCATTCAGGCGCACAAAGTCTTACAAAGAAGGGACTCAAAGATTTCAAGTCGGATGAATTCACCGGCCTCTTTAAACTCGCCAAGAGTAGAAACCTGTTAGATAAGGCAAGAATTCGTGCGGGTTTGGATGAATTCAAATCAAAGCAGCTAAAAGCAAAAAATTTTCAAACCAGTACTGAAAACTCAGATATTGCAAAAAAAATCTGGGAACACGCTGAGGTCAATACAGAACAGCTTAGAAGCGAAGCTGAGCAGTATCTGGGAGAACATCGAAAGATCCCACTCGGTGCTTATGAAGATCTCATGGTATCTGGTTTTTTACGTTTCAACGAGAAAGATAATTCGTTGATCTATCCAATCGTGAACTCAGAGACCAAATTCAAGGATGTACGAAAAATTCAGCGAATTTATCTCAATGATAAAGGCGAGAAGACATTAAAGATGATGCTGGGCAATAGTGGTAAAATTTCCATCATACCACCAATAAAACAGGCTTTGTCGGGGGTTGTCCCAGCCTTTCTTGCTATTGAAGGACTGGAAAGCGCGCTCTCCGTCCGTAGCCACTTTGAGTCTTCAGAAATTCTAGTTACTAATTGTAAAGCTAACCTTAAACACGT
>JACLAC010023328.1_pt1 | contig 13144 bp, 8 predicted proteins | sample 8027881 | NCBI WGS metagenome assembly JACLAC01 (sample SAMN15725517, study PRJNA655200) | protist metagenome | isolation source: fluorescence activated cell sorting (FACS) single amplified genomes of... | place: Spain: Blaines Bay Microbial Observatory, Mediterranean Sea | collected 2016-01-19 | reverse complement strand
CTTATGTTGATCTCCAAAAGGGGCGACCTGTTTTGGTTGGAGCTCACATTTCTAGCTACGGCAATGCTTCGCACGTTCATCATGAGCCAGACCGAGACCGTTTTCTGCTTCTAAATAAACGGGAGATACAGCGTTTGGAGAAGGATACGCAAACGAAGGGGTTTACGATCATCCCTTTGAAAATTTATTTTAGTGGACCTTATGTTAAAGTGGAGATTGCTCTCGCTAAGGGCAAAAAGGTTTATGACAAAAGGCAAGACATCAAGGCCAGAGAGGCCTCTAGGGATATCAGTCGGGAGAGTAAGTACAGTCGATGAGAGTTGGAATTGTTGATTACGAAGGTGGTAATCTGGCTAGTGTGGCACGGGCAGTCGAGCACTTGGGTTTTGATGCAACGGTGACTAGCGACCCTGACGTTTTATTGAAATCGGACCGAGTTATTTTTCCTGGTGTCGGAGCAGCGGGTTCGGCTATGGCAGCATTGAAAAAGGCTGAGCTGATCCCTTGTCTGAAGTATGGCTTAAAAGACGCGAAAATCCCTTGTCTAGGAATATGTATAGGTATTCAAGTTCTATTCGATCACAGTGAAGAGGACGATCAGGAGACATTGGGTTTGATCGGCGGGAAGGTGAAGCGCTTTCCTAGTGATGCAGGAATAACGGTCCCCCATATCGGTTGGAATCGGGTGCAGTTCCGTGATCCCTCGGATCCGTTGCTGAAAGGTTTGTCCGAGGGTCATTTTTATTTTGTGAATAGTTATCATGTTGTGCCCGATGAAGATGCGGTTGTTTTAGGTGAGTGTGAATACGGTCCCATTCGTTTTGCGGCCATGGTGCGTAAAGACAATTGGGTGGCTAGTCAGTTTCATTTAGAGAAGAGTGGTCCCTTGGGTTTGAAAGTCCTCAATAACTTTTTGTGTGGTTGATGGACTAGAGCAGCAGCTCAATCGTGAGATTAGCGCTTGCTCGTCATGCCCTTTGGGAGCAGGGCAGAGCTTTTTGTCGCCTTTGCTGGCTAAAAATGTGGACACGGTTTTGTTGCTTGAGGCTCCTGCCCTCAGGTCTTGTGAGGAGAATAACCCCTGGGAGGCAACGGGTGTTCCCTTTCTTGGTCGAGCTCTTCAGCATGCTGCTGGGGGCGATCTCTCTAGGTTCCACGTTACGTTTGTCAGTAAATGTATTCCTCGCTTGGGTGGTTTTGCGTGCTTGGGTTTCGGTGGTGAGGTCAGTCTTACGGGTGCAATCGCCTTATCCCATTGGTTTGGCTTGAGCGACAGGGTGATCGGTTTGACTGTGATGGCTATAGGGACATCGTTGCCCGAATTGGCCACTTCGCTTCAGGCGGCTCGACAGGGGGAGCATGAAATCGCCGTCTCGAATGTCGTCGGTTCGAATATCTTCAATGTTTTTTGCATATTGGGATTGTCGGGGATGCTGGTTCCCCTTGTTGTTCCAGAGGTGATGTTGGCTTGGGATATGTGGTGGATGTTTGGTTTTGGCCTATCGCTGTTGATGCCTATTCTATGGGGGAGACGCACCATCACGAGGGCCATGGGTTGTTTTTATTTGCTCGCCCTTGTTTTTTATACGGGGATGTTATTGATGTATCCAGATTTAGGTGCTTGAACTCAGGAGTCTTTTAGAGAGTGTATTTTGAGTGCTAAAAGTTCAGCCGTCAAGATGGTTTGTCAAAACCGTAAGGCCCATCATAGCTATTTTATCGATAAAAAGATGGAGGCCGGTATATCTCTTCTGGGATCAGAGGTGAAATCGCTCCGATTGGGAAAAGCTCACCTAACGGACGCTTATGTTGATCTCCAAAAGGGGCGACCTGTTTTGGTTGGAGCTCACATTTCTAGCTACGGCAATGCTTCGCACGTTCATCATGAGCCAGACCGAGACCGTTTTCTGCTTCTAAATAAACGGGAGATACAGCGTTTGGAGAAGGATACGCAAACGAAGGGGTTTACGATCATCCCTTTGAAAATTTATTTTAGTGGACCTTATGTTAAAGTGGAGATTGCTCTCCCCAGTGCAACTCCAGTCCTTTCATGATTCTAGCAAGACGAAGTCCCAAAAGGTTCAGTTTTTCAGAACACGACCAACCCTCGTGTGAATCCGGAGTCAAAACCGACCTCCTCATCTCACCATCCCCAGACAGTTTTACCTTTTCCAAGAACGTCCCGTAACGGAGCACCTCCACGGATTCGCCCTCCACAGCGAGCACGTAAGGTTGACCGGACAAACAAGCCGAGCTCAAGCCTTCCCCCAAACCATGGGCAAGCTCGAATATCATACGCCCCTGAACGTCATGGTTCGGATCGTGACCGTGAGCAATAAAACTCCAGTCTGGCAGTAACAACTCCTGGATCAACACGGCCATCTGGGCCCCAGCTTGGCAAAGCCCCAGTGCACGCCTTCCCTCCACAGCGGCTTCATTCCAAAGGGATCCCCAAACCTTAGCGCAGGCACCGTTCAGGTCACGATGATCAACCCCCAGGAACGAGCTATGCCAACCCGCTCCGGATTGGCCAATGAGATCCTCGCAATTTGAACTAGAACGAACAGCATAACACTGCTCCTTAGGCAATGCTAAAAAAGGATCACCAGTCAAGCTCAATGCACCATAGCGACGTCCCAACTCTTGCCTCACCTGAGAGCCAACTTCAGCTCGGCCCAACTGGTCGATCAAAGATGACGTTTCGTCAGCCCCCAGCTCAGCGAGCAGACACTCCTGTAACGTCGCATAGGGCAGAGCCCAAGAGCCAGGAACATTAAAGTCCAACTGTTTCGCACACCGCTTCAATTGGGCCACCCCTTGGGCTTTAGCGCCGACCCTATGAAGATCAAATTTCTCTATGGAAAGTAGATCCGACCCGCCCTGAAGATCAACCCTAGCGTATTTTCTTTCGATCTTCTGACCACCCTGATGTACACTTTGGCTATCGATATCGGACTTTTCAAAGTCTTCTATAGAAAATGTTGACGCGTTTAAATTCAAGAGGATTCTTTTCCCCAACCACGACTTCAGCTCCTCAAAACGTTGCTTCGGCAAGCTCAACATGACAACACCTTGCTGACGGGCCCTAATCGCAATATGCGAAAGCCTAGGCACGGATCGGCCAACGACCATCCCCTTGATATCGTTGGTTATCGCTTCATCACCTTCAAGTTGGTCTAGCCAAACTATCTTATCTTCACCTCTTTTAGCTTCGGATAAATGCTCTAGACAAACCGCTTCCCCCACAGCCGTTCCATTGGCTATCGCATCTGCTTCGGGCCAGCCCAAATCAAGCTTCATCCTAGCTTCCGCAAGTGAAGCCAACTTCGACACCTGAAACACCAAATGTCCACGCACCTCCCCCTCCGAAAAAGTCTCTCGAACATGAGAGGGGCAACCCAAAGCAGGACACAACTCATCCGCAACGGGCTGAATATTGCTCACAAGCTCCGAAGCAAATGCCTCACAGCACAACACCACTCTTTGAATCCAAGCGAGGGTTACAGGAGCATTGTCATATTGAGGACAAGCCCCAACGGCAACGACTTGGCTAACACCACTCAAGCCCAAATGTGGAAGCAACTTTTCCAAAGTCCGGCAGGCGACCTCAACTCCTGAAAACTGATGAGCTATGTCTGTCGACAAGCGAGCAAAGAGACACTGCTCCAGAGCGTGGTCCAATAAAACCCGACTTTGGGTCGAACTACAGGAAAAATCGACAACTTGCTCCCTGATTTGACGCCTGAGCTTTAAACTGAGAACGCAACCCTCACATAAATCCTCGGGACCATTGAGCCAATCCATGAACGGCGACACCCCAAGATCTTGATTCTTCAACAACAAGTCCTTCAGTGGTGCCACACCAAAAAAGTCTCGCAATTCACTGAGAAAAATCCTATAGTCAAACAAAAAGCCTTCTGGGACGTGATCCGCACCACTTTCAAAACGTTTGAGAAAACACTCGGCCGTGAACAAGTCCTCCGGGCCGGCAGAACGGTGCAGTTTATTCTGCAGTGTTGTTTTGATCTCTCGCTTAAGCCCCTGATCGATGTCATTGCGGTGTGCAAGATCGCGTATGCGCGTCAAAGGTTCAGCACAGGTGAACGATGCATCAAACGATGGCAACCAAGACGTTAGACGACGCAATCTCCATTCCCCCCATAGCGATACTTTCTGCGACAATTGGATCAATAACTTTTGGGCAGCCTTAGCGACGTGATTCGGTCGATGATGACCACCATCCTCAGAGCAGACAACCTGCCCCAATGCCAATAGTTTTAAATAAACAAAAAAATGATTGAGGTCTTCATTCACATCTGATTGAGATGGCCTCGCCTCCGTCATGGAGAGCAACCTTTTCCTCCAACTGCCGAACTCCCTATTGATACTCACCAAATGAGCCACAGCTGCACTCATCTCTTTTTCATCTTCGCTCTCAAAACCACCCTTACCACCCGTGTCTAGAACATCACAGGATGACAACGTGCGAGTCCCGTTTCCAATACTCCCCAAATCATCTAGAAGTTTTTCTAAGCGTTGTTTCGCCATCACTAGCTGCTCAACGGGTTGGGGCCATTGCTCTAAAACGATAGAACCTGAAAATCGACGCTCCATCATTTTCTTCATCAGCAAACGTAGACCTGCGTCATTTTCTCCCGCTGGTCCCGTAAAGATGGTGAGGTGAGAGTCCCTATCGCCCCAATTTTCATGGATGTGAAGATGACCTATATCCACCGATTTATCCAAACGATCAAGGTAGGCGATATAATCGTTTTTCGTTTTTTCATATAGGTTAGCGTGCCCCATATCAAGACACATGCACACACGACAACCCTCCGACTCCTCGGTGGCAATCCAGCGTTCAAAAAGCTCATTGAAGCTTTCGGGAGATGTTGTAGGCGTGTTCTCTATAGCCAAGGTCACTCCTACTTCACCAGCCGCTCTGGCTATGGGCTTTAGACACTCCACATACTGAGCGATCCCCTTTTCTTCGTAAAGGTGCAAATTGAGCATTTCCGCACCGATATCTCGAGCGAAGTCCAACTCCTCCAGCATGATCCTCTGCCCATCTTTCTCAAAAATGGAAGCCCACCAAGGAGCATGAAGGCTTTGCCGCAAACCTGCCTCACGCGCTCGTTGAAGGATTTCTGATCGAGTCGAACGTGGAATATCTTTTGACTCCCAGCCCGACCCATCTTGCTTCTTATCGGGAAACCATTCATAGGAACGGAACCCGTGCTCAATAGCAAAATCAAAGGGCGCCATCGTATCGATGGCACTATAGGCACTCTGGTTGCCGATTAAAAAGTCTCTCATGCCTCCACTTTAAGGGGAGGCTCTAATAAATCGACTCTTTTTCTACTCAGAAATAAGCATTGGGAGCTAAAGACCCATTTGAGCCCGTGTCTGGACGACCGTGAAACGACCATTGCTCCAAACACCTTCTATATCTTGGGGAACACCATCGCATGCGCACTCTATATCAACCCCTAAACGACCTACCCCTTCCATGAGTTCATAACAAAAAGACAGATCAGTGAACAGCCTCTCTTTACGATAGTCCAATACTTTTTCACATCGATTTCCCTCTTGCAAGAAACTATCGTAAAGACCGGCTCCGGCATAGTTCTCAAGATCCTCACCATTGGAGTCCGATCTAAAGATCAAACCACTCCCGAAAATCCCCTTCCCCTTGCTTGGGAAACTCAAAATATGGCAACGGCCACTAGAGCGAGAATACGTGAACGACAAAGCTCGACCAGGCTCCCCAGAAACGAGCGTTTCACCAAGACCAAGCACCAATTCCGCATAGACTTCGTCTTTATTTCCAGTGAATGGATTAACCGTATGAATCACATAAGCGTATTCCGCGGGCACCACCTGCTGTACCAACACGGCCAAGAAGATGTCATTGTGCTCCATTCGGCAACTGCGACGACTGAGGTAAGCTCTCCAGTTCCATTTCGACGCCCAAACCCCAACAATTCCCGACCAACACTTGTCCCAGTCCTCAATGTCACCCATGCCTTCCGCAGCAATCACTCGCGCCAAGGTATCCCTAAACCCATCCGGTGCCTTCAACTGTAAAATCGCTTTACGGAGCTCCAACAAAGCGGCCTCACTACACTGCTCCGGCAATTGGGCTCCTAGGCGCAGAATATCCCGGCAAACATCATTGTTTTCACGACAAGCCAAAACGTGTTCATAAACCCCATAGGGTATCGCAACCGAAGAGGGCAAAGCCACATGATCTGGCAAAAGATCCTTCAAAGCGATTAAATTCAGCGACTTACCACCAACCCTGTCGAGGCAAAATTTTGAAGCTGGAATCACCCAATCTTCAAAACGCTTTCTCACACAACGAACCGTCACCTCAACAGGAGCACCTTTATTTTTATCAGCAGAGACCATCTCACCCAAGGGTTCCGCGAGCAGATCTCCTGAAGCCGTTGACTTCGCCCTTATGCTTTGTGTCGCGAGCGCTCTCAACTCAACAATCGTTTCGGGATGATAGCAAGTTGCAAACAGCACACCGTAGGTACGGGTTCTAACGGAAAGGTGCGACAGAACATCAACAGCACAAGGCGTCAGAATCCCCACAACACCTCGCGGCGGTTCTTCTTCTCCACCAACCTGATCAACCACAAGTACCGTGGGCTGATCAAAAACTTGATCCTGAACCATTGCCAGACTTTCAACAACCAGCACTTCACCCTTCACCTCTCCAGGGCTGATGACCTGCCAATCGCCGAATTCCGCCCACTGCCTGAGTTTCTCGTCAAGTTGGCGCTGCACCAAAGATAGGGCAAACATCTCACTACCACGGACCACAGCATCAATAAATCCATTGATCACCCATTCCTCAGCATCAAAAGCCTTACCCATCAAAGAGGCCTTATCACCCATCAACTCCTGAGTCTCATCAATCATGTCCATTAGAACCCTAGATATGCGATCCGAAACCGACTTTACCCTCAAGGCCTCAATCCTCTTTAAGCCAGATTCGTTGCTTAGGGAATGCCAATGCTGTAACGCCATCGCCAACTCTTTATCTTTGTATGTGAAAAGCACATTGCGCACCAAAATCTCCAGAAGGCGCGTCAATTGTTCATAGGGCGTGCTATCACCAACAAAACCTTCGACAAAACGGCGCAACATCTCAGATAATGATAAATCCAAGTAGATCAGATCGCGCACCTCATTGGGCTCAGCTGCAGAATCAATCTGCTCTTCTAAAATCCCCCTAAGTTCGCCAATCTTCTCACCCATGTCTAGAGCAATATGACTGCCGTGATGAGCACGGGAACGTACAAAGTCTAAAAGATCATTGGCTCGCTGTGGCAAAGGCACAGCGTTTTGTTCTATGGCCGAACACAAGTCTAAGGAGTCGTGAACCCTTTGTAGCGTCTTTAGATAGTTCTCAAAGTCCCATATTAAACCATCTTTAATATGGGGTAAATAATCGGGATCGCTCAGAATAGGTCGTTCGAAACTGCGCAAGCGCTCCCTAGAGATTCCACTGTTGTCCAAATGACCATAAAACTGCCCTAGGTCACCCTCAGAGTATAAAAACTTTAGGTAAGCTTGGCAAATAACAACATCATCCGGTGTCGTGTTGTTGTGGAGCTTCTGGTGCCACTCCTCCATGAAGTGTCCAGAATTCTCCTTGATATGGTGTCGATGCATGATATTGAGAATGTCATCGCGAATGGCTTGACCAGCTCCACCTTCGCCCCCACGACCCAAAGTAGAGAGGATCATCTTCAACAACTGTCGGCGCCTGGGCATCTTCTCAGCATAAGCACCGGCCAGGAAAAGAGTCAATCGGTTCTGTGCATGGGCCAGTTCCCTAGGTTTCGTGTTGTACCTTCGCTGCCAATCGAGTTGGCGCAACTCCGAATACCTGAGCCAGACAAACATCATCGCTAGCAGTCCCTGACTCATCTCGCCCTGACTCAGCAAGTCATGACAAAGGTTGAAACGGTGCATCAAGGTCCAAGACCCTTTATGAACCTCGCTCTCAATGATGACATTAGCCAATTGATCAAGGGCCTCATGGCCCAAATCGATATCGTCCTCTTCGCAAGGGTCTAGGGAAATGCAAAAATCATTGCCTTCGTTCTTGTACCACTCTCCTTGCTCTGCATCAAAAGGAATGAAAAACAAATACCGGGGGAGGGCCGACTTCGCAAAACTGAGCCTCAACCACTGAACGGCCCCTTCACGATTCCATAAACTCTTGGCTGCTTCTTCACTCGCTTTGATCGTCTCCTCAGGCCACGATTCTTCACAGGGACACTGCCATTGATATCGGCGTTTGCCCGACACTCCCCAGTGCAAACTCAAATCTCCCTCAATGTCACTCGCCAAGAACACATCGACGTGATCTTTATGGTCCAGCAGACTCCAATGCACCAAGGTGACGTCATCTTCCAAGACTTCCCTAGACTTTATGGGTGTGACACCTTTTAGACGAGCACCCACCCACGCTTCTATATCTAGCTTTGGCTTTTGGGGGCCTAGCTTGACCACATAATTTTTCCCACCACGGCTATCCCAAAAGTCGGATTCTGGATAGTACAACACAAAGCATAATTCTTTATGATCACCTTGGGGAATCGAGAGCTCTAACTGAGTCTTTGTTTTCTTTACAAATGGAGTTTGAACAGCCTTGGCATCACAAGCTTTCGTTCCTTTAGGCCAAAGCTCTTGCTTTGGGGCCTCCCACTCATGACCCTTTTGCTTCAACAAGCCCCAATGCAAAGAAACAGCACATTCGCTCTCCAGTTCAATGGAGATCAGATTCTCGCCTTCATCAAATCTTTGTTCAACCTTGAGCGACTCTTCCTTTGATGTTTTATAAGTTAGTACACGAGCTATGCCAGCAGCCAAATCCATGGGTATTCAAAATCAACAATAAGATACAGAGGATTTCTTATCACCCAGAACTATTGTGCAAAGACAATTTCATATCTTTTTGACCGACCTATTATGATCACTCAGTTTAACACAGTAGGATAACACAAGAACTATGTATCTGCGCTATAAAGCCTTGATGAAATAGGCTGTCTTTCAGAAAAAAGATTGGCCGCTTTTAAACAAACAGGTCGTTAAAGCTACTGGTCGCAGAAACCAGCACGACCCTTTTTTCTATGTATTCTATTTTGATTCTTCAGGAGGATGTTCATCCTTATCCGAGATCAACTGAGCAAGCTTTAAGAATTCAGGCCTCACGACCAGAGCTCCCTGATCAGGAGGGAGACTGAAGCCGTGGTCTTCTCCATCATCGCTCTCCCATTTCCAACCAGCCTCCTCAAGATCACCCATCTCTTCATTGCCAACATCTCCATCTTCCGGCAAATCACTAGGTCGCCCAAGCTGTTTTGCTAAACGACCATATAGACTTTGCGGAAAAGGAGTCATGGCTAATTGCTCATAACCCTTCTTACCAAAGCTAACCAACATATCGGTCAAGGAAGCATAAACAAGCTCCTTAAAGTCTAGCACATCCACCCTGCCATAAGCTAGCCTTCGGAAATGAGCTCGCCCACCCAAACGCTCTATCCACTGGTATGAGAGTTGACCTTCAAAAACATCCATCCAAGTGAACTCAATCTGCTCACTATCGCTGCTCGCATCGACAACAACTTGGCCTCTCCAACGATCTAAGTCAAGACACCCATGTATAAGATCACAGATGAACACATTGACCTTAGAGACAACATGAGACAAGCTCTGCTCTCCGTCTGTCCAAGACAATTGAGCAGAGCCAGTACCCATAAGCTCAAGTTGAAGCATCAAAGCCAAAACATCACCGCATCATCAAAGTTTAGCAGCAGCTCACTTTTCCGAGTCACCTTGCTTGGGGTCAAAATCGAAAGACACATCATCGTCGAAATCAAGCTTCAAATCATCAACGGGGAGACTAAACTCTTCATCCTCTTCAATGAGAGTTGATTCCTGCTCGGAAATATCAAGTTCAGACTCAACCTGCAATATGGGGCCTGTAGTCGAAGCAACCGTCTCCAAACTTTGATCCTCAATGGAAAGTTGACTCTCTTGGCCTGAGTTGCCCTCGATCTGTAAGTCGAGATCTTCTCCTTCACTCATCTGCTCCGGTTCGGACAAACCTTCTATTGATAAATCGAGATCATCCTCCTCACTGACATCTTCGGACAAATCCAATTCTTCGACATCATCTAGCTCTTCAGGCTCTGAGGATGCCTCTAAGGAAAGATCTAGGCCTTCGATTTCACCTGCTCCTTCAGGATCTGGTGATCCATCAATGGTCAGATCCAAGTCTTCGGACTCTTCAGATTCTGATGACCCCTCTATAGAAAGGTCTAGGGCTTCGACTTCACCTGCTCCTTCAGGATCCGATGATCCACCAATGGACAAGTCCAAGCCTTCGGACTCTTCGGATTCTGATGACCCCTCTATAGAAAGGTCTAGGGCTTCGACTTCACCTGCTCCTTCAGGATCTGATGATCCATCAATGGACAAGTCCAAGTCTTCGGACTCTTCCTCAGGTTCTGAGGATTCATCTACAGAAAGATGCAGGTCTTCGACTTCGTCTATACCTTCAGATTCTAATGAAGGATTAGAGCCCTTGAGTTCTTCTTCGGTGGACGAATCGTGCACTTTTATCTCTTCAGGCTCAACTTCACCCAAATGCAATGAGCTTTTATCTTCATCTACAGCATCGACAACGTCCTCTTCGACAGAGGCACTAGGGCTATCCCCTAGTCCAATCATATTTTGAGAAACCGGAGCCGCCGCGATATCCTCATCGGAAAAGGTTATACAAAAGACCTTTTCACACTTCACACAAATGGCTTCGCGATTCTCCAACTCCTTGAGCAAATAGTACTCAACCCCACAAAGAGGACACGCGCACAAGCGCTTGCCTTCAGTTGTAGGCCTCTTATCCCTATCCATCGAATCCAACGAATGGTCTTTTTCCGCAGACTCAATCAAGACATCTTTTCCCCCATCGGGATCAACATCATCGGCCTCACTCACCTGCACTGCACGATCGTCTTTTTCTAGGGAGCTAACTCGCTCCTCCTCCACACCAAGGTCAGGGAGAACGCTTTGCTCCCGATCAACGTCTTCGCTCACAAGGTTTGAATCAGCACTAGGTTTTATCTCATCTTCAAGCGAAAGGGATTCCTCTCGATCAAGATCTACCTTTGCTTCATTGTTGTCATCAAGAGTCAGTGACTCATCATTTTTTGCATCTTGAGTCTCACCATCCACTTCAGTGGCACTAGGTTCAGATTCAGATTCAAAATCCAATTGAACCTCCCCCGGACCATCAGCATCAAGCTCGCTCACCATCAAAGATCGCGTTTCTAGGGCAAGATCGCCTTCTTCCCCAGTTTCACTCAATTCATTTCCAGAAAAGTCCTCGGGCGAGCTTTCACTCTTCCGACTTATAGACTTTCTCCCCACACCCGATTTCTTGCCGCCACCCTTTTTAGGGGACAACTTCAACGGTCTTTTTGCCATTTAAAAGGTCCGCAACTCGCTGAAAACATAATTATGAACGAGGAAGCGTCGTGTAAAGCTCCGACAAGGACTCTCCACAACCTCTATATCAGCTCGAATAGATCCAGCTCAACAGAGGCATCCGGAGGGGACAACAGCCCCCCACATATCTTATTGAGTCTTGACAAGAAAAACTCCCCCTCACTCCCGGCAAGCCCTATCTTTTGGAGGCGAGATGGAGAGTCAAAAAGATGTGACTCTATCAACAAAGGTTCAAGAAGCATGCTCTGCCCATTGAGATCACACCACTTGGACCCCACGTTTGGAAAGCAAACCCTAACCACCATTTCACCAAACATCAAGATCCTCCTTGGGGAGATCGCTTTGAGTTCTCGGTATAAGTGCTGGCTAGCACAAACGCTCGCCCAGTCTCTCCTTTGACGCCTCGGTGGCGCAAAACCACCCAAGCGAGGAATACATTTACTGACAAACGTAACGTGGAACCTAGAGAGATCGCCCCCAGCAGCATGCTGAAGAGCTCGACCAAGAAAGGGAACACCCGTTGCCTCCCAGGGGTTATTCTCCTCACAAGACCTGAGGGCAGGAGCCTCAAGCAACAAAACCGTGTCCACATTTTTAGCCAGCAAAGGCGACAAAAAGCTCTGCCCTGCTCCCAAAGGGCATGACGAGCAAGCGCTAATCTCACGATTGAGCTGCTGCTCTAGTCCATCAACCACACAAAAAGTTATTGAGGACTTTCAAACCCAAGGGACCACTCTTCTCTAAATGAAACTGACTAGCCACCCAATTGTCTTTACGCACCATGGCCGCAAAACGAATGGGACCGTATTCACACTCACCTAAAACAACCGCATCTTCATCGGGCACAACATGATAACTATTCACAAAATAAAAATGACCCTCGGACAAACCTTTCAGCAACGGATCCGAGGGATCACGGAACTGCACCCGATTCCAACCGATATGGGGGACCGTTATTCCTGCATCACTAGGAAAGCGCTTCACCTTCCCGCCGATCAAACCCAATGTCTCCTGATCGTCCTCTTCACTGTGATCGAATAGAACTTGAATACCTATACATATTCCTAGACAAGGGATTTTCGCGTCTTTTAAGCCATACTTCAGACAAGGGATCAGCTCAGCCTTTTTCAATGCTGCCATAGCCGAACCCGCTGCTCCGACACCAGGAAAAATAACTCGGTCCGATTTCAATAAAACGTCAGGGTCGCTAGTCACCGTTGCATCAAAACCCAAGTGCTCGACTGCCCGTGCCACACTAGCCAGATTACCACCTTCGTAATCAACAATTCCAACTCTCATCGACTGTACTTACTCTCCCGACTGATATCCCTAGAGGCCTCTCTGGCCTTGATGTCTTGCCTTTTGTCATAAACCTTTTTGCCCTTAGCGAGAGCAATCTCCACTTTAACATAAGGTCCACTAAAATAAATTTTCAAAGGGATGATCGTAAACCCCTTCGTTTGCGTATCCTTCTCCAAACGCTGTATCTCCCGTTTATTTAGAAGCAGAAAACGGTCTCGGTCTGGCTCATGATGAACGTGCGAAGCATTGCCGTAGCTAGAAATGTGAGCTCCAACCAAAACAGGTCGCCCCTTTTGGAGATCAACATAAG
>JACLAC010020290.1_pt1 | contig 13145 bp, 11 predicted proteins | sample 8027881 | NCBI WGS metagenome assembly JACLAC01 (sample SAMN15725517, study PRJNA655200) | protist metagenome | isolation source: fluorescence activated cell sorting (FACS) single amplified genomes of... | place: Spain: Blaines Bay Microbial Observatory, Mediterranean Sea | collected 2016-01-19 | reverse complement strand
CTTCTGGTTGAAAACATTGGCTCGAAAACGAGAGAGACCTTTGACTCCAAAAGAAAAATCAATCTCGAGATCCTCTTCCAAGCGGTGTTTTTGGGCGTCGGTCAACACGGAATAACACAGGTGCTTGGTCTCGGTAGCATTGAGGGGAGGTGATTTGAGGGGAATCAAACGCCCGTCAACCCGGATTTGGGGTGGCGAGTTAGTTGTGATATGGAGATCTGAGCCGTTTTGCTCGACCATGGTTTTCAATAGTTGTGAAAGCGTAACAGTCATTGTCGTCCCCTTTTTTAAAGCACTGTTTCCTTGACTACTTCTTCAATAGAGCTGACACCCCGCAGGATCTTGTAAATACCACTTCGCCGAAGGGTGATCATTCCTTCTTCGACAGCTTTCTCCCTCAACTCGATTGCATTGGCCCCGGTCAATACCAGATCTTTAATAGCATCGGTTATTTCCAACACTTCATAAAGGCCTACACGCCCTTTATTCCCGGTTCCGTTACACGTGGCACAACCCCGGCCCTCCATGATTTCCGCGGTTTCCGCTTCTTCCGGTGTGAGCCCGATATCGATCAGGGCTTGCTTGGGAATATTGACCACATGTTTGCACTCCTTACAGACCCGGCGAATCAGGCGCTGGGCCGCGATACAATGGACTGAAGTGGCCACCAGGAAGGGCTCGATCCCCATATTCATCAAGCGGTTGATAGTACTGGGTGCATCATTGGTGTGTAAGGTACTCAATACCAGGTGGCCCGTCAGGCTGGCTTTGATGGAAATTTCCGCGGTCTCGAAGTCTCGAATCTCACCCACCAGAATCGTATTAGGATCCTGCCGTAGAAAGGATCGCAGGGCCGCGGCAAAGTTCAAGCCGATATTTTCTTTCATTTGGACCTGGTTGATCCCGGCCATGTTGAATTCGACCGGGTCCTCCGCGGTCATAATGTTCGTCGTCGGCTGGTTGAGCTGCTGGATGGCGCTGTAAAGCGTATTGGTTTTTCCGCTTCCCGTCGGGCCTGTTACCAAAACCATGCCCCAGGGACGTGCGATGGCCTCGTTGAAGATTTCAAGAGAACGGGGTTCGAAGCCAAGTTTGGTCATGTCCAGCATGAGGTTATCCTGGTCCAGGAGACGCAAAACAACTTTTTCACCAAATAGGGTGGGCAAACAGGAAACACGGTAATCCAGTTCCTTTTTGCGACCATCAATGCTCATCTTGAGCTTGATCCGGCCGTCTTGGGGCAATCGCTTCTCCGAAATATCCAGCTTGGCAAGGATCTTGATCCGGCTGATGATCGCGTCCCTCATCTTCAACGGTGGGGTCATCTGTTCATGCAGGATGCCGTCGATACGATAACGAACTCGGAACTCCTTTTCATAGGGCTCCACATGAATATCACTTGCCCCTTTTCGCACCGCGTCGGTTAAAATGATATTAACCAGCTTGACGACCGGTGCTTCCTCCGAGGAATCCTGAAGCGTATTTACATCGATTTCATCTTCCTCTTCGATGACCTCCAGGTCCGGGTCTTCCAGTACCGCCTCTTCCTCAAATTGCATATCACTCATGACCTTTTTGAGCTCGATCGCGGAATGGGAACCATAGTATTGTTCGCTTGCTTCTTTGAGCGCCATTTCACTTGCAACCACCGGTTCTACATTGTAGCCCGTCATGAACTTGATGTCGTCCATTGCAAAAACGTTGGTTGGGTCGGCCATCGCCAGGGTCAGCGTGGCGCCCTGTCTACTGACTGGCAGAACCAGATATTTCTGGCACACTTCCGATGGAACTAATTTGATAATGGAACTATCTATATGTAAATTAGCGAGATTGATTGCCGGCACACCGTACTGCTTACTCAGGAACTGGGTGATCTCATCCTCTTTCACATGGCCGAGCTTGATGAGGGTGAAGCCCAGACGGCCACCTTCCTTGTTCTGGACGCTCATGGCCTGATCAAGTTGCTCGTTGGTGATAAGACCAGCGTTTACAAGAAGTTCCCCTAGCTTTTTGCTCACTAACCCCCCTAATTTCAGGATCCTCATCAAAGACTAATCTTTGAATCCTTGATTGTCAATCCTAAGATGGCAACCTTGTTAACTATATCACATAATGGGGGTTTCCTCCCAGCTTACGGGGGGTGTTTCAACGTGTGAGGTGGAGCCTGGCTAAGGGTTGGGAGTGATCTTCCAGCATGTGGGGGCAATGGGAAGTATGGGAGGCGAGAAGGCTTTAATAGGATTAAGTATCTAGGTAGGTAGACATCGGAACTGAACTGAGGAATATCCGAAATTGAAGGCCATAAGTAAGGCTTCTTGAAATCGTGACATAAAGTCAGGGTCAGGTGGAGAAGGCAAATCAAACCGAAGAGAGCGTGATTGAAGAGTTGCGTTTGGGTAAACAGATTGGGCCAAGACACAGGAAAAACGAAAGGAAGAAGAGCTGGAGTATCGTGGAGGTGTTATAGTTTTTATCAAGCAGTTCTCGAATGAGGCTTGCACGCACCGTTTCCCATACTCCCGGTTCCCATTCCCTCAACGAGGACGATCAGGGTCCACACACTGTCCCTTGGCTAAAATACAAATCACGGAGTTATTTTCACGACTGGGCCAACAGGCTCACCGAATGATCAAGGGCGAGGCTGCGGTCGTCCCTATCACTCTGGACGGTGGGTACCAATTTCCATCAAACCAAAGACTATATCTCCACTTTTTCATACGGCCACCACAAAAACGATTTGAAACTGCGCTTTTGTTTGATGTGTAACCTGCTGTTAATGTGGTGCTTGTGAAGTAATTAGTGTGCATGTGTTTATTTTTTGAGCTAATTTGCGATCCAATTCCGCATGTCCTTATAGGTGAACACAAAATTCATCAACCCCCTGCCCCGGAGAATAGGACCCTATGGAGATGAAAATTCTGTTTCAAAGAGAAATAGGGTTTGCTCATTGCCTGCCTAACCTCTTGGGTTGGAATTGCCAATTCTGTCGGACGGTTTTTCCGTGAGGGGTAGTAATTCACTAAAACCTGTGATGCTGCCAACCGATCTACAGGACAAACGACAAAAAAATAAGCAAGGAAATGTAATCTGGAGGCCACACCAGAAACCATTGTTGGAATATAAATTCCTACACCACTTTTTCTTTCAGATGGAAACATGGGAAAAAGTGTTGACAGCCCAACGACTTTTTGGTAAGTTCACCTGTTGAACATTACTTCAGACTCTCATATGAACCTTTACAAATCCGCAAAGACACATCTTAATTTCAGGAAAGTCATCATGGAAGAAGAGAATATCCCGGGTGGTCATCACTTCCGGGTCGTACCTTGCCAGGGGTCACAGCCCTGTGCCCTTTACATGAGGCCTCAGTTCTCAGTTCCTAAAAATGAGTTGAAAGAAGAATTAGGTCTTTCACGGAAACTTATCCGGGATAACTCATTTGGCGTTTTTGGCCAGCCCTCCTTCCTTTCCTTCCTGAAATTGGACCGACTTTCCCCAGGAAACTTGGCGCCTCCAATGGACTTATTTGGGAAATCATCCGTTTTCCATAATGAGGAATCATTAGGGCTCTGGTTTCGGCACCTTAGTTTTGGGGATATGATCATAAAATTTCGGTTTCATGACCTGACTAGTGAAAATGAATTTTGCCAAATCAAGGCATTAAAATAGGAGGAGACGAGATGTTCGCCAGGAAACAATTAACCATGGATTGGGGGAGACGAATCGCGCTGGCCTTGGCTGTCGTGGTTTTTATTGCCTTGCCCCTCGGTATCTTTCACGGCTCAGCCGGAGCCAGTGTGGTTGAAAAAATCACCAAATATAATGAATCCCAAGACCCATTTTGTATGGGCTTGGGTGATGGCTGTGCGGGGGGGGTTTGGGAGCAATGAAAAGTTTTATCTTAACCACCTTGGTATTTGTTACCCCACTTTCATTATGGGCCGTATCACCTTTGACAAATTCAGATGCAGTCAATGAAAGTATCGGAGATTGGCCTTTTCTCGCATCTCCACTCGTGCATACAGTGGGGAATCGTGTCCTTATTAACGGAACGAACAAAAAATTGTTTATTTATGATTTAGACGGTTCTCTTGTAAGGGATCTCGACCCAACGCCCGAATACGGTTTTGCTCGGATAGGAAGTGTACCAAAATATAATGCAATTGTCGTCGCAGAGCTCAGCAAGAAAAGGGAAGACGGGTATTACCGCCGTAAGGCTTACCTTATCGATACCGATGGAAACTACATGGGACCGCTGGTAGACCCCTACCTCCCGGACCCATATGCGGTTTATTTTAATGCACTCCTGCCCATGGCAAACGATTCAGAGCGATTACTATTCAGTGAATTCAAATTTAGCTTGGTGCACCCCGATCTACCACACAATCGTGTTCGTTCCTTACGTGAGGTCAGTATTGACTATGTGGATGACCTATCAATTATCTTGTCATCGAATGAAACGGAACCCGGGTTCATTATAAATTACGAAAGTGATGTTTTTCATACCAGGGTTATGGATGGAAAAAAATCTCCACAGTACTTTCTGAAAGAGTGGGCGATCTACAAAGCTGGTAAATTCCACTATGTCGATCAGGTGGAACGGGAGGTGAATATCTTCGGGTTTGACGGTCCCTTGTCCCGTAAGCGTGGAGTGATTGCTTTTGAGTTGGATAATGATATTAATCCCAAGATCGTGACTCTTAATAAAAAGAACCACCAGAGTATTTTTGACTACTGGGTTTCTACGACACGTCTTACTACCTACCGAGAATACGGTTCTTATTACCTTTTTACATGGGAGGGACCAACGCCTTCATCTCACTTAACGGGCAAGAAGTCAGTGGGTGAATTTCAGTTTTATGCTCAACTTCGGAATAGTGTTGGGCAGCCCATCAATAATAAAATAATCAAACGGCCGGAAGGTCTATATGCTGGCATAATTGATGATAAACTAATACTTGTGGGACAGTCCGGGGATAGAGGTAAAAAGAAGTATTGGATCGAAGCAATTCCTATGTTGCAATTGGAAGCTGATTAATACAACCTAATCCTGAATGAAAAAACAGGCTTTGTTCCTCTGGCCTTTTTCTTGGAATCATAAAGGCGGTAGGGGCGAAGCCTGTATTATTTATTATACAAACTATTCAGATATGGAGAAAATATGACCCCCAAAAATGATTCCAAGGCAAACATTAAGGAAGAAGTAGTTTCTGTAGTGCAGGGTTTAATGGCTTGGTTAATTCAAGTCTTGTATGGAATACAAATTCAGCCCTTTGCTTTTATTATTCGATGGGTTTTGAAAATCATATTTAAATTCTCCAAAAAAGGCCCTGAAGATTTCCTGTCATCTCCAGACATGGAAATGCCGCCTCAAGGAGCCAAGCCCTTTCAAGAGGATCAACACCAGATATTTCGTGAGCTGGAAAGAAAGGGCCAAATACAGAAGTTGGTTGGACATCTTAACGATCAGGAAAATTCGTTAATTGTCGTCCGGGGCAAACCTTACTCAGGCAAAACTTCGCTTCTCCGAGCAGGTCTCCGAGGGTCACCAGAGGCAAATGATGCATCTGTTTTATCGATTCTGGCTACATTTTCAGGATCGAATGCTATGGATGAGTTAGTTCGAAAAATCAAACCAGATCATGAGGAAAAAATCAGGTCCGGAAAAGACTTGCTGGAGCTTTTAGCAAAACGAAGGGATGGAAAAAAAGTACTCCTGGTTTTGGATCAGTTCCAACAAATTTCTCTCGGTAAGAAAGAGAACCTTCCACTTGTTCAATTTTTGGGGCTCTTGGTCAAGAAACCCTTGAATTGGATTACCTGTTACATCGGTACCCTTCATGATGATCCAAATTTAGTTGTTTTTACCAGAAATATTGGTGTGCCAGAGTTTCTAGATTTAAAATACTTATCCAGGACAGCAACTAGAAATGTCCTTAACAGGTTGGCCAATGCTTCCGGTATTATATTAGGTGATACACTGATCAAGAAAATCTTAGACGTCCGTGGTAAGGCAGGGCCACAGCCTCCCCTTTTTATCAGCATTCTCATTAAAATGTTATGGCAGATGGCGGAACGCAGAGGAAATCATTCAGTTTCCTGGGAGTATGTTGAATCTCGGAAGGGAATCGGATATCTCTTTCAAGAATACTTGCGAGAGATCATCAAGGGCTACCCCGTAAAGGATTTTAGGAAAAAACTGAATCACCTCCTCATCGCCGTTGAGATCCTCCCCGTTGAAAAACTAACCAAGGCATTTGACTTGAATTCAGGAGACTTATCCTCGGTGCTTAAATATCTTACGAGAAACGAGGTACGGGTGCTGCGAAAGGAAGCCAGATCCGGCCGGTATTGGTTTTCGCTTAATATTTTCAAGGAAGAGGCCATGCATCTGGATGGGCTCTTGAACAATCAAGAACAAGAAGCCAGGGACCAACTTCTTGAAAGTTACGAAGCTTGGTGTGAGGTGGATCGGCCAACACAGGGCCTCCTGACCGGCCGCCGACTAAATGAAATACGGAACCTACGGCACCTTCCATATCTTCTGGAAATGGATGGGCAAGATTCCGAAGACTTGAACCACTTCATTGAGGAAAGTATAAAAAGACATAAATTAAGGCGAAAAATATTTAGTCTCAGTGCTATAGCCTTTTCATTTCTTTTGATTTTCGGGTTTTGGGTTAATTACATATACAAATGCAAACAACAGCTTAGTGAAGATGGTTTACCCAGAGACCTTGTCTCGTGGGTTCCATTGGTGAAGAAAAGACCTATCAAGATTTTGGAGTTGAGTGATGCCACGCCTCATTCCTGCTGGTTGGGAAAAGATGTGGAAGAGCTTGTGATTACCGGGGAAAATGATATTGATCTTGGGACGCTTCCTGATTCTTTAAAAAAACTTCAAATAAGAGGAGTACCTCTTGAGAATATCGAGGATATAGGCCATCTCAAAAACCTGGTTGAGCTTACCATTATTAATAATAATAAACTTTTCACCCTCAAAGGCATACCTCTATTGGAAAAATTGCACAAACTACAACTGGAAGATATACCTCATCTCGTTGACCTCGAGAAGGCCAGCAGTCTAAAAAACCTTCGTGAACTATATCTTTACGACTTGGGAAAACTATCCATCTTTGGAGATTGGAACGTGCCATCTCTAGAAAAATTGGCTATAGGTAAAGTCGGCTTGGATGTCGTGCAAATAAAAGAATTTCTCCACAAGCAAAATTCACTCAAATACCTTGAACTAAATAATATTTCCATAAAAAGAACTTCCTGGCTGGCTAAATTTGAGAATCTCAAAGAGATCAGACTGGGCTATAATCTCCATCTTAAAAGTCTGATGGGGCTTAATAACTTGAAAGGGCTCCAAAAATTAACTATCCAGGATTGTCCCCTTATAGAGGAACTTGATGGTTTGGCTGATCACCCTTCCTTGATGGTACTATCCCTAATCGGTAACCAGAATTTAACAAATTTTCATGCATTAAAAACCGTTGGAAGGCTTAGGAACCTGACATTCATTGATACACGCCTGGCAGCAATAAAGGATGCCGTGGGTCTCGATAGTAATGTAACCAAGTTGAGACTTGAAAACAATCACTGGTTGCAAAGCATCGAAGGCATAGAAACACTCGATCTTTTAAAAGAGTTGTACATCACAAATAATATGCTGCTTTTTGCTCATTCCAATGAATTGAGAAGCAGGAATCTTGAAGTTATTTCCCAGGTGCGAACACTTCGTATCTTGGCATTGGGTGATGTTCCGAGCCTGGGCAATTGTAAACCAATACAAAACATGGTCCAAATGGAAGAGCTCTATCTTCACGACCGTTTGGACCTCATCAGTTTCGATGGCCTGGAAAATCTAAAGAACCTGCGGATTTTATCGTGGGAGGCGAACAAAGAGGTCGAAATCGCCGATGCCTTGAAGTTCATGGGGAAACTAAACGAATTGTACCTCCTGGGAGAGTACTCCTTAGATTTCCTCAAAAACATTCCTAAACCGAAGGAATTGGAGGTGATGTCCTTGAGGTCCAATGCAAGCTTGACCGAGTTGCTTTCATTAGGGGCATTTTCTTCATTGAGAAAGCTGGACCTGAGCGGTTGTTACAATCTCAAGAGTATCATAGGCATTGGGGTGTTGAACAAATTGGAAGAAGTTGACTTGATAGGTGTTCCCATAAAAAGTCTGGACGGATTACCCAAGACCGTTAAAATCTTGAGAATCGGTAAATAATTGAATCCGATTTCATGATCGTCCGGGAAGTGTTGTACGAGCGTTATCGGCCTGCCTGGTTATATTTCCCATTGCCGACCGAGGTACTTCCTATTTGGCTTACCTGAGATGGCCATGCGCAAGTCTGACCACCTCGGCAATTTACCCCAACCCCCAACTGATCATCTGAGGTGGGGGAGCGGTGCTGTGTATTATCATGGAGCTATTTTGACCATTAGTAATGAAATGAACAGACCCAAACTATTCCGGGCATGGGTAAAGAGAAATGACCACTTTTATTTTCCCCGCCTAATATGGGTTGTGCCGGTTTCCACCGGTGTTGTAACGCTTCACCGACAATGCCTGCTCCAGTCTAATCCAGAGCCTCCGCGATTTTCACTCCTCTTTTGCTACTCGAACAAGTAGAATGATAGGAAAATGGGATAGCGCGGGTTTGAGCGCCCTGGGATGGGCGTACCGGGCACCTTTATCTTTTCCCATCCTGGAAGCAACATGGCCCAAAACTGTATCGACGAACCAAGGATACCCGGTTTTTACGAGACAGACTTCATCAAGACTAGTTGTAAGCCCTTCAAAATCGTCCGGAACCACCCACGGGCCATGATGTTCATCCATGGCCTCACAGGTAGCCCTGCCGATTATCGGGCCTATGCTGCGCCTTTCGTGGCTGCCGGTTACGATGTCTTTGTCCCCTTGTGGCCCGGACACGGAAGCCATATCAGCTTTCTGGAACACTTGGGCTACCGCGAATTGTTCATCCCCTTCGCACCTTTGATGAACTATCTCACCCGGCACTATCAGGAAGTGCACATCACGGCCCTGAGTTACGGCGCCATCATCGGGGCGGACCTGGCACTGGGCCATTCCCTCAACACGATCAGTTTTCTGGCACCCGCTTTCCTCCTCAACGACGTCCAGGAAAGGAATATGGCATGGGTGAAGCGGTTGAAGATGTACCGTTACCGAAGCCGGGTCACTAAAAAGAAGATCAACCCCAAATTCACGGGGGATGGTACCACATATAATGAAATTGCACTCCTGCCGGCAGTCGAGCTTCACAAACGTTGCGCACGGATTAAAGGTACCTTGAAAGGGCTGTCTCTTCCGGTTTTTCACGCTCATGGTGAGGAGGACGGGACAACTCCGGCCCAACCCAATCATCAATTCCTCAAAAATACTTTCCCCGATTACCGGTTCCTTCTGGTCAAGGGCGCCAAACATGTGCTACCCGTGGAACCCGGTTGGGAAGACCTGGTTTGCGAACATCTGAAGTGGTTGAAGGGGCCCTAATTGATCAAAGTCGAGAAACTCTCCAAAACCTTTAATCACGGTGATCATCCTCATCCCGTGCTCAGTAACCTGAACTTTCACCTGAGCCGATCCGAGTTTGTTACTATTGTCGGCCGTTCCGGTTCGGGCAAGTCCACCTTGCTCGACCTGATCATGGGCCTCATCAAACCTACCGAAGGCCGGATCATCCGCCAGGACCTGACCATGGGTTACGTCTTTCAAAAACCCGCACTCCTGCCCTGGCGAAACGTTCTTCAAAATGTCGCCCTGCCCCTGGTCATCGAGGGGGTGGCCAAGGAGAAACGCAGGGAAATGGCCGTGGCCGCTCTCCAGCAAGTCGGTATGGACTACGCCACCCAGTGTTACCCCTTCCAGTTGAGCGGCGGGATGGCCCAACGGGTGGCCATTGCACGGGCCCTGGTCCAGGATCCCGACCTCCTGCTCATGGACGAACCTTTCTCCTCCCTTGATCCCATCCTGCGGGACAACCTCAACATCAATCTCCTGAAATTATGGGGACGCACCAAAAAAACCATTCTCTTCGTGACCCACAGCATCAATGAGGCGGTCATCCTCTCCGATCGGATCGTCATCCTGGAGCAAGGCCGCTTCACCCGGGAACTCACTATTGATATTCCCAGGCCCCGCAGCTTCGAGACCTTCCATTCCCCGGAGTTCAACCACATCGTCGGGTTGATCAGGGAATATTTGCCCATTCAGCCCAATTTGCCCAGGCAGGTGGACTAGATGAAATGGTTGAAGCTGGTTCTGCACAAGATCCCGGTGCTGATCGCCCTGCTGCTCTCGGTCCTGATCGTTTGGCAGCTCATCGTTTGGTGGTTCCAACCCCCCGCCTGGCTCTTCCCCCCACCCGCACGGGTTTGGAGTCGGTTCTCCGAACTTTTGAGTGCCGGCGCACTGCTCCATCATGTTCGGGTCACCGCCATTGAAATACTGGTTGGTTATTTCCTGGGCCTTTTCGCCGGCATCTTCAGCGCCTATCCCATTTCCCAAATTCGGTGGTTGGAAAAAGTGCTCACACCTTACCTGATTGCCGCCAACTCCATTCCCCTCGTCGCCTTTGCGCCTTTGCTACTCCTTTGGTTCGGCAACGAGATTGGGACCAAGATCATCGTTGCCGCAATGATCGTTTATTTCCCTGTAACCATCAGCACCATTTCCGGATTTCATCAGCAGTCCGCCATCCATTCCAGGCTGATGTTCACCCTGCGTGCCAACAAATGGCAGCGTTTCATTCACCTGGAGTTGCCCAGCGCCGTGCCGGGTATCCTGGCGGGTATGAAGATTGGAGCGCCCCTGGCCGTGGTCGGCGCCGTGGTCGGTGAGTTCCTCGGGACCGGTGAAGGACTCGGCCACCTCATTCTCGAGGCCAATGGGCTGATGGATACACCCCAACTTTTCGTGGCCATCATTTTCCTGGCACTGATCGGGATTATCTTTTATCTCAGTACCCTGGGGCTCGAATTCCTCCTTATCGGGCCCTGGCACCATAAGCGGAGACGTTCATGATGCTACCCCTCTTGTTTTTGCTCTTGACTCAGCCCCCTGAGACCGTTGTTTATGCCGCAGGCTATATTCCCAATGTACAGTTCGCTCCCTTTTATGTCGCCCTTTCGAGAGGTTATTATCGTGAGGAGGGGATCGACCTGAAAATGGATTACACCATTGGACCCGATGTCTTGAAGCTCGTGGCCTTGGGTCGTGTTCAAATTGGTTCCGTCGACCCGGATGCGTTTATTCATGCCGCTGTTCGCGACTTGCCCCTGGTCCATATTGCCACCCTCTACCAATCCTATCCCATCGCCCTGATTGCCCGTGATGATTTCCTTGACGGAGCCGGACTGAAAGGGAAGCGTATCGGGATCAGCGGCGCCTACGGCTCCTCTTACCTGGGACTCAAAGCCATATTGTCGGAAATGGGGCTGACCCCCGCCGATGTACACATCACTGCTATTGGTTTCACCCAGGTTGCAGCCCTGAAACAGGAAAGGGTTGATGCCGTGGTGGGTTATATCAACAATGAGCCCCTCCGCCTGAAGGCCTTGGGTGTCGAGGTTCACTTGCGTACCTTGAGCAAGCGGAACGGGATTCCCGGCGTGGGGCTCATGACCGGCAGAAAGTTTTTCCAGGAAAAGAAACCCCTCCTCTACGGGTTTCTGAGGGCCACCTTTCGCGGTATGCACGATGTCATCAGCGACCCGAAAACCTGTTACCGCCTGGTGGTTGATAACTACTTGCCCGAACTTTCGGCCAAAGACCGTTACGATGCCGAGTACCGAATCCTAACGGCAACCCTGCCATTCTGGCAATCAGCCTATGTGGCTGAAAATGGTTACGGGCAATGTGATCCACGGGCTTGGGAAAACCTGGGCGAGCACATGCTACGGGAACAAAAAATCAAGGACTACGCCAATTGGGGGAAATGGGTGGACCTGGAGTTCACTTGGAAACCAAGCCCTTGAAGGTTCATTTCCAGGGAATGTTGAGGTAAGATGAGGTGTTGTGTTTAGGAGCGCTGGAAAAGCCGATCATACTTGATACCTGAAGGAGCACGCCCATGGATATCGCCTTTATCATGGACCCGTTGGAAAAGGTGAATGCCAAAAAAGACACCACCTATATGATCATGCTTGCCGCCCGGCAACGGGGCCACCGGGTCTTCTTCCTGGAACAGTCCCAACTGTTCCTTGTTGAAAACAAGCTCTTCGCCAATGTTATGGAAGTCGATGTCCACGAAGACATCGAAAAACCATTTTCCCATCTTGGACAAAAGGAAACAGACCTGGCCGCAATGGACCTCGTGATGGTCCGCACCGATCCTCCCTTTGACCAGGCCTACTTCTACACCACGATCCTGCTTGATCTCTTGCCAACCACAACCCGGGTTCTCAACCGGCCCTCCGGGCTGCGGAACTGGAACGAGAAACTGGCCTCCTGTCTTCTTCCCCAATTCACACCACGTACACTGGTCACCCAAAGCCATGGGAGGATCAGGGCTTTTGCCGAGTCCATGGGTCGTATTACATTGAAGCCCATTGACGGTTTTGCCGGTAAGGGAATCTTCTTCGTTGAACCCGATAATCCCAACTTTGACCAGATTATCCAAATGATGACAAATGAGGAGCGGCGCCGGATCGTAGCCCAGGAATACATTCCTGCGGCCCGGGATGGGGATAAACGGATCTTACTCATCGACGGGGAACCCATGGGTGCTGTGCTGCGTCTCCATCCTGAAGGCAAGGAGTTGAACAATCTCGATGCGGGGGGATCCGCACATCCTACCGATTTGACCCAACGAGATTTGGAGATTTGCCGGGCCATCAAGCCGGGTCTGCTGGAGCAGGGCATCTTCTTCGCGGGTATCGACATCATCGGTGGTTTCCTGATCGAGGTCAACGTCACCAGTCCCACCGCTTTACAACAACTCTGTCAATTCTCGGGCGTGCCACACCACCACCATCTCATCGAGGCTCTGGAACAGGGCATTTAGGGCCCCTTTTTGATCCGGACAGAAGGGCCGTAACCTCGAACTGCTGCCTTCCAAGTGGGAGTTGGCCCTCGAGGGCCGGCCTCTTTCAGGGCGCAAAACCGT
>JACLAC010021611.1_pt1 | contig 13146 bp, 11 predicted proteins | sample 8027881 | NCBI WGS metagenome assembly JACLAC01 (sample SAMN15725517, study PRJNA655200) | protist metagenome | isolation source: fluorescence activated cell sorting (FACS) single amplified genomes of... | place: Spain: Blaines Bay Microbial Observatory, Mediterranean Sea | collected 2016-01-19 | reverse complement strand
CAACTAACCGATGGCGACCTGCCTGCTTCACATATTTATATGGAAGCACAGATCTTCGCCCCCGACTCGTCTCGTTTCCTGCTCCATGAATCCGCCACGCCACATGGCTCCAACCCGCAGGACCCCAAACACCGCTATCTAGTCTGCGAACTGGACCACCACTGCAAGCTCTTCCCTATCACCGATGAAATCGGAGCGACCGCTCCATCCGTGTCACCCGATGGTCGCTATATCTACTATTTTGTCGACCAGACCGAGATCGGGGCCGGGTCACTGACTCTCAAAAGGGTTTGCTTCGACGGCAGCGAACGTGTTAGCATCCTGCACCTTGACCATCCGCTACCCGGGACGCACTATCGACCGAGTCGCCTCTACCCTCTCTCGACCATTCGCGCAGACGGCAAGCGAATCGCCCTCTCGTGTTTTCTCGGCGATGGTCAGAGCAACGAACTGCCCTGGGGCCTCCTAGTCTTCAACCTAGAAGTGGGATCGGTGGATTTGGCCCTCGAAGGGCCGAGTTGGTGCAATATGCACCCCCAGTATTCGCGCTCGAAGAATGACGCAGATCAACGCGATATTCTGGTACAGGAAAATCACGGCAACACCGTCGGCCCAGACGGTGCGATCCGCAAATTGGTCGGAGGTCATGGCGCAGATATCCACGTCATACGCGATGATGGCAGTAATTTTCGCAACTTGCCCTGGGGCCGTGACGGCAATGAATTCTGTCAGGGACACCAGTGCTGGCGTGGAACCTCATCCTGGGCCATTACCAGCACCAGCACCTCAAATCCCGCCGCACAACAACTCATCGAGAGCCGCCCTGTCGCACACACCGGCCATATCGGCCGCACTGCAACAGAAGCCATTCGCAATCACCTGAGCCGTTCGTTTCCCCAACCCTGCTTTTATCACTTCGCCACCGACATCGCCGGCCATAAACTGGTAACCGACACCGGTCCCAATGACCAGGGAGGGCGTATTCTCTACGCCGAATTCGGTGCTGAAGGATACGATGCACTCTCTTGTTGGACCCCGTTGGCCCATCCGCGTTCGTCGTGGTCTAAAGAAGCGCATATCCATCCCTTCTTCTCTCCCGATGGAACCAAAGCCTTTTTCAACTCGGACGAATCCGGCGTTTTGCGGACCTATATGATCCGCAACTTCCTTTAGGAGCCCAGCTATGCCGACCCAAGTCCAAGACGTCAATACCACCGATATCGCCGATGCCATCCGCCTCGGTTGCCGCTCCATGCACCGCGCTTTCAACGCACAGGATGGCGAAATCCCCTTTTTCGGAGCGAGAGTGCGCCCCTTAGCTGAACTATCGGGCTCGAACGAATCGCATATTCCCGGTCGTCATCTCAATGCGCTCCTCGAGGCCGAGGATGTCTTGGACCTGACCCTTTCCGAGGACTGTATAGACAAACATGCCCGGGCCGCCTTTTTCTCCTATTCCCATGCGCCCCTGCCCCTGCACAGAGTTCACCAAACACAAAAGGGCGAGGGGATACCGAACGAGCTTGCAGACCACGACCTGCGCGAGGGCTTTCACGCACTGTACGCCCTAGCTAAGTACCGCTTCTCGGATCGGGCTCAGGAACTGGCCGCTGCCAGTATCGATACCATCTGTACATACTGGATCCCCGACGAAGAATGGCAAGTGGACCGCATCGGGCGCGAGTTGGCGATCACATTCCAGGATGGCTACCAGACCTTTATTCAAAGGCTGGCACGAGCGATCGGCCCCCTGGTCAAATACTATCGTGCCACCGGCCACGGACCTGCGCTGAAATTGGCCATCGCACTTAAAGAAAAAGCGCTGCGCGAATTTTTTCTCCCCGACGGCAGCTTCACCCCCGAACGCTTCGGCTCCCATGCCCACTCTACGACCTGCGTACTCTCATCTTTAGCCCAACTGGCCGATCTGCTCCAGGATGCCCCACTGATGCAGCGGGTCAAAATCTTCTACGACAACGGTCTCTGGGACATACGCGACCAGATCGGCTGGTCGATAGAAGTGGCCGATCGGGAAACCAATTGTCTGCGCGGTGAGGCCAATAATACCGGCGATATCCTCGAAACCGCACTGATTCTGGGTCAGTGGGGATACACCGAGTACTACGCCGATGCCGAGCGCATCCTGCGCAGCCATCTCCTCCCCTCCCAACTCCGCGATGTCTCCTTTATCGTCGAACCGGACAATCCCTCTAACCTCGATGGCAGACGCAACGTAGCCGACCGACTGCGTGGAGCCTTCGGCTTCCCTGCGCAATACGGTCATGAACCCGTCGGTATCTGGACTTCGGACAAGCCCCGTATCGGCTTCAACCTGGACATCGTCGGCGGCTCGGTGGCCTCACTTTGTGCAGCTTATCGCCACGTGTCTCGCTACGACGATAGTGGACACTGGGTCAACCTGCTCTTCGATCGGCAAACGAATGCCATCGAAATACAATCGCCCTATACCCACCCACATCTCGCCCTGCGGCTGAAAAAAAACGGCCCTCTACACCTGCGGTTGCCCCCCTGGGTCCGCCCCGAAAAAGTCACCATTGACGGTCCCGCGGGGATCCCCCTGCATGCCAACGGCTATCTTATTTTTGCCACTCCTGCGATAAACCGCTGGCTCCGTTTCGACTTTGCACTACCAGTCCACGACCAGACGCTCACCTGGCGCGATCAGGCTATTCGGGCCCGTTTCCGCGGCGACGAAGTAATCGCGATGGAAAATTTCGCTCAGGATCTAACCTTTTTTGACCCTCTGGACTAAATTCGATGAAAAAACACCGCATCGGACTCATCGGCTGTGGCTGGATTGCCCGCTTTTACGCCCATATCTTGCCCAACCTCCAAGGCCGAGTCGAAGTTGTCTGGGCCGCCGATCCCGAACCTGCTCAGGCTGAAGAAATAGCCCGATTGACCGGAGCCAGGCCACTCGAAGAGTACCGCGAAGGACTCGACGAAATCGATGCTGCTTGCGTGCTGGTACCCCACCACCTGCACCACCCAATTGCGGTCGACTGCCTCGCCGCAGGTTGCCATGTCCTCCTAGAAAAACCAATCGCTCGAACGCTGGAAGAAGCCGACGCCATTATCGCCAGTGCAACTCGGGCACAACGCACCTTGATGGTCGCCTATCCCCACCGCTATCGCCACAGCATGCGTCTATTCAAAGAAGCGATACTGGGAGGAGATTATGGATCGCTCTTCATGCTCGACGCGATAATGGATGAATCGATACAGGGCTATGCCAATAATTGGATGGCGCAAAAAGAAACACTGGGTGGAGGGGTATTCTTCTCCGCTTCGCCCTATATGCTCAATCCGATGTTCTGGATCGCCGGCGAAGTTCAATCGCTATCGATGGTCGGCACCCGCGCTGGAAAGAAGATCGAAGGGGAGGACACTGCCGCTTCGATCATCAAATTCAAAAGCGGCGTAATCGGCGTCACTCGCCACACCTGGGCTTCACCGCGCCCGCGGATCTGGTACACCCTGAACGCTCTCTGTACCAAAGCCCAGATCACCCTCACGACCCAACCTCTGGGCGATCTGGGTAGCGAGGGACCAGATTGCCGCTGGCATACCCGGATTGTCGCACTGGACCAGACCGGCGGGGAAACGATCCTGCATCAGAGCGGCGAAGGGCTGGACTTAAAACCGGAGATCGTCCATTTCCTCGATTGTTTGGATACCGGTCAGACCCCCGAGACCGACGGCCCCACTGCGCGAAAAATCGTCGAGTTGACCCAGAATGCCTATCGCCAGGCAGAGAAAGTGGGTGCCAACACCTGAACCCAAGGTGTCCATCTCAACCCTGCCCTTTATTGCGCTGAATCCAACCCCAAAACAGATTGTCGCGTTGATGGCCCGCCGCCAGATACTCAGCCTTGAGCCGGGACAATTCGTCCCCCGCGTAATCGGCAACCGGCTGCCCCTGTTCATCCAATTCTAAGCCGTATTGGCCGGCGGCATTGATGCCGAAAAACGCGTTTTTTATTGGACCATTCGCCGGGCCAAGCGGCGCGAGATCGAGTTTGTCCTGCAGATCTTCAGGGAGTTCGATCCGACGGAATGCCTCGATCTGCCACTGCGGCGAACCGAACCAGATCGAATCCGTCCCCCAAAGCACGTGATCGACTCCAAGGCCTTTGACCAATTTACACACCATCGCTGCAGCCAACCGCGGATGGGTTATCGCCAGAGCCCCAAAAGACAAGCCGATATCGGCATATACATTCGAGACCCCGTATTCCTGCGGGATCGCCGCCAACTCGTCGATCCAGTCCAGCCGTCCGCTGCGTTCAAACTCCTCACTAACCGCATCGGCATCCCGCCACATCTTCAGACCAGCGTGATAGATATGAAAGTTCAGATCCGGCCACGCCACCGCCGCCTTACCTAGATCATCCACCTTGGCGTATTCCCAATTGGGAATTTTTTCGTATTCAACAGGTAAGACGCCTTTGTGGATGCAGATATTGCGCACGCCAAACCAACGCGCCTTTTCATAGATCGGCCAGGTGAGTTCTTCGTCATCGAGCCGCCATGGCCGATCAAAGGTCGGATGATAGCCCAGTACATCACCGATAGTGTACCCCTTCCAAGCATCGACCTTCAATTCCATTGCCACCGGGTCCATCAATTCTAGAAATTCCGGCACACTTGACCAAATGACCCCATGGGCGAACATCCGCCGCGTACCGGCCATCTCATTAACCCTATCGCGCGTGGCCACCATCTGCCGATCGGATAAAAGCGTCTTCTCCGGATCGACCGAGGGCGAGGTACTGAGTAAGGCCAGCGTGGTATCGCTATCGAAGAACATATCTTTGACATAGTAATCGAATTTGTAGTACTTCAGATTGAGTTCCTCTTCGACCAGAGCCGGGTTCCAGGCGGTCTGGGCCTGGTTTTTACCGCGTGCTGCATCGCGCAACCAGAGCTGGCCTTCCCAGGTATAGTCTTCGTGCACATGATGCGTGTGGACGTCGAAGATAAACTGGTTGCGAGTTTCGCGGTGTCGGTCTTCGGCCGCGGTCTGATCTTCCGCTTCAGCCGGATCCACCTCATAGAAATCGCCGAAGATCTGATTCATCGCCATAAATGCTGCAGCCATGCCGCTCGGCGAGCGGAGGTAGTGGTGATGGTGGATCCCCTGACGTGCAGCATAGACCTGGGATTGCTCCTGCATCAGCGACTCGACTTGAGCCTGACGCCGCGATTGGGGTGGCGGCATACACTCCCCGCTTGAAACGACCTGGGTCGGCACCGGCAACTCTGTTTTCTTTCGATATCCTCGCTGCAGGTTCCGCAACTGCTTTGGAGTGAGCCAATTCGACACAATGTCCCCTTCCTTTAGTCCTCAACTAGAATCAATACTCGATTGCGCTCTAGGCGGTGTGATTTAATAGTTCGATCCCTCTTCTTGCCGGCCATTGCTACAATATATCCCATCCTCCCCTTCCACGCATGAGCTTACAGTTCCGCAACGACCGACGGTTATTTACATGAATCTATTATCTCTTTATCTTAAAAATTTTTCTTTTTAACCCTCAATTAGCGCGATGGGGTAATGCATGAACCTAATCCTGATGGGCGCTCCCACCTCCGGCAAAGGCACCCAGGCCAACCACCTTGCCCGACACTTTAGCCTCAGGCACCTGTCCACCGGCGACATGCTGCGTCGGGCCTGTGCTCAGGGAGACGAATTGGGCATGCGAGCAAATACCTACCTGAGGGAAGGCCAGCTAGTTCCCGATGATCTCGTCGTACAACTCGTCCTTGACAGCCTCGAAGAAAATGGCCAAGGCGTTATCATGGACGGCTTTCCCCGCACGATAGCGCAAGCTAAAAGATTTGATATCATGCTCGACCAACGCAATATGCAGCTCGATGGGGTCGTCCTCATCAAGGTATCCGACCCCATATTGATTAAGCGCAGTACCGGCCGACGCTTCGACCCCGAAACTGGACGCATATACAACCTCCACTTCGACCCACCTCCCAACGAAATCCTCGCCCGACTCGAAATACGCGAAGACGACAACGAAGAAATAGTCAAAGAGCGCCTCAGGATCTACAGAAATCAAACCACCGCGCTCATCACCCATTACCAAAAAAAGAACCTGCTCACCCAAGTCGAGGGATCGAGAATGCCCGAAGAGGTGTTTTTTTCGATCTTAGAGCAACTAAACCACGCTCAACACCAAACGGAGCAATAACTCATGGCCGAAGAAGACAAAATCACGCTCTATAAAAAAGGTATGAACAAATTCGTCCAGCAGGACTTCGCCGGGGCATTGGACACCTTCGGCCAGGCACTTGCACTAGACCCGCATTTTGCCGATGTCCACCAGTCGATGGCGCATTGCTATGAGAAATTAGGCGACTTGGACCAGGCCCTCGGCGCAGCACAAAAAGCGGTCGAATACAACCCCAACGACTTTCTCACCCATACCAGTCTCTCGATGTTCTACCAGCGCAAAGGCATGATTGCAGAAGCCGAAAAGGAAAAGGCCATCGCCGACCAATTGCAGCGAGAAAGCCGGGATTAAGAATTTTCGATCTCTATGAAAATCGGACCGTACCAACTCAGCCCCTTGAGTCCGGAGATGCCCATCCTCACCCTGGCGCCGATGGCCGGGGTAGGCAACTGGGTTTTTCGGCTTATCTGCGCACGGCTTGGCGCACGATTGGTCGGAGTCGAATTTATCAACTGTCGTGCGATCGGCATCCGCTCGCGCAAAAGCCAGCAGATGCTCGATTTCTCAGACGCGAAAATCTACGCCGACACCGGGATTGCGCTTTTAGCCGCCCAGATTTACGGCAACGACATCAACCTTCTCGCCAATGGAGCCCGAGAATTTGAGCGCCGCGGAGCCCAAATAGTCGATATCAACTTCGGCTGTTCGGTTCCACGAATCGTCGAAAAGGGCTGCGGCGCGGCGTATCTACGCGATCTCGATCGGCTCTACCTGGCAGTCAAGCGCTCTGTCGAAGCGGTTTCGATCCCCGTTATCGTCAAGACCCGGATCGGCTGGGACGAGGAGCAAATCAACATCCTCGAGGTCATCCGCCGCTGCGAGGATGCGGGCGCCAAAGCCGTAGCCATTCACGCCCGGACCGTAGTGCAGAAATACAAAGGCCGAGCCGACTGGAGTTGGATCCGTCGCGCTGTCGAAGTCTCTTCAATTCCGATCATCGGCAATGGCGACGTATTCGATCTCGACACGGCTCGCCGTATGCAACAGGAGACCGGATGTGACGCTGTGATGATCGGGCGGGCGGCAATGGCCAATCCCTGGATCTTCTCGGGCCGCGATGGCGCAACTCTGGCGGAGCGCGTCAACCTGGCCCTTGAACAACTGCGCCTAATGGCCGAATATAAAGGAGAGCGCGTCGGAATTCTCGAGACGCGCAAACACCTGGCACTCTATTTCAAAAATCTGCCTCGTGCCTCGGAGTTGCGCCGTAGGCTGCTGACAACCACCTCTCTGGTCGAATTGACCGACCTGCTAGCAACCTGGGAAGAGTCTGCAAACCTATCTAATGAAACCGATCTCACTCTATCCACATCCGAAGCCGAAGCCCTCGCCTGGGGCGGCAACGGGTGATCGCAAGGAGAGAAAAGCGTGGTATACGGTCTTATCCTGTTTTTTTTAACAGTGGCCTGCAGCGAAAAGCCGCAACCCCTTTCTATACAAGTGCTGCCCGCTCGCCTGGCTAGCGATGCTCGAGGACCGCAGTATGCCGACTGGGATACGGTGCGATTCTCCGGGGGAACCCGCACCAAGGCCGCAACCTACGTGGTCGCTCCCGAACCGCTCTTCACCGAGTGGAATATCATCGCCTTCAACGCTGCGAACCAAAACGATAGCTCGTACGCAATCGCCGCCCGACTCAACGCCCATGCTAAGCGCAAAATGCAAGATTTCAGTGCCGACCCATCCCGACTCAAAGATCCTCTCGGCCTGAACGGACTCGGATGGGATTGGACGACGATCGGCGACCTTGAACCCCAAGGACTCTGCGGCTCCGGGCTCATCGAATTGCTCGCCGAATTGCGTCGCCATGAACTCATGAGTCCAAAGGGAGTATTCGCCGACAAGAAAAGGCAACTCGAACTCGTTCCCCAACGAGGTATCACTTTCTCACGCCTCGATGCATCAAACCTGGCACAAGCTAAAGCCGCCAATTTCTGCGGCCAGTACATCGTCTTGCGTGCCATCGGGCTCGACCCCGGAGCAGTACAAAAGCTCTACCTCGCAGGAGGCTTCGCCAACTACGTCGATATTCAGGCTGCGATCGAGATCGGTTTTCTTGCCCCCGTGCCCCAAACTCGGATCGCCAAAGTCGGCAACGCCGCAGTCCAGGGCGCCCGCGAGGTGCTTCTATCCAAAAGCAAGCGCGATCGGATAGAAGCACTGGTCAAGCAAATTGAACACATCGAGTTGGAAACCACAGCTGATTTCTTCGAGCTCTTTGTCGATGGATGCCAGTTCAAACCCATGCCGACTACGCTCTAAACCTATCGTAGAGAAAGAAAAGACGCCTCATGAATATTCCCAATATTGATGACCCATTCATCGTCATCGGCGAAAATATCCACACCACCCGCGTAATCCTGCGCAAAGGCAAACTCATCGGCAACGACTCCGAGGGGATCGAATCGGTGCGCTTTCGCGATACCGACAACAACCGCCGCTTTCTGCACATCCCCGAGGCAGTAAAAAAAACCCAGGACTACGAGGAAGGCCGCATCAAGCATCTCAAAATCGCCATACAACAAGCGATGCTCGGCAATGAAGACGGCTTCGACTATATCCGCCGCCAGATTCAACGTCAGGAAACCACTGGCAGCGACTTTCTCGACCTCAATGTCGACGAGTTTTCCCTCAAAGAAGAAGAGCAGAAGGGCGCCATGCGGTGGCTGGTGCAAATGGTTAGAGCGAACTCGGAATTGCCACTTTCGATAGACTCATCCAAAATCGAGATTCTCGAAGCGGGACTCGAAGCGGGAGCGGATCACCCCAAACGCATGCTACTCAACTCGGCTTCCCTCGAACGTCCTCAAGCACTCGATTTGGCCAAAAAGTACAATGCTCAGGTCGTTGTCAGCGCTGCCGGCGAATCAGGCATGCCGGCCTCTGCAGAGGAACGTGTCGATCACGCCAGCCAGATGATCGAAAAAGCCCTGGCCCTCGACCTCCCGCTTGCCGACCTCTATATAGACCCGCTGATCTTCCCGATTTCGGTCGATTCGCAATTCGGCCATCATTCCTTCGACGCCATCCGCCAATTGCGCGCAAAATACGGTTCCGAAATACATATTACCGGCGGTTTTTCCAATGTCTCCTTCGGTCTTCCCTGCCGCCATCTGATCAACGATGTCTTTCTATTCCTTGCCGCCGAGGTCGGTGCCGACAGCGCAATTATCGACCCCACGACGACCAAACTCGAAGACACCTTCAAGATGGATCGCGAATCGCGCCCCTATCAACTGGCCGAAGATATGCTCCTGGGCAAAGACGAGTACTGCGCTTCTTTCCTCCGTGCCTACCGCAAAGGCGAACTCGCGAGCTGACCCTGGCTTTCTATACTCGCAGGTTGTACATTATTAGTCATCATTTTTTACTAATACTGCGGCTAAATTTTAGCCTGAATAAAGGTCGGAAAAACCTGGATGACCACTTTTCTCGAACGCTTAAATAGCCCATATCCACTGCTCTACGATGGAGGTTTCGGTTCGCAACTCTTCGCCCGCCAGATCGAGCTGACCAATTCGACGCTAGCCAACGAAGAACACCCGGATGCCGTAGTCGATGTCCATGCAGATTATATCGCCGCCGGAACTGACTGCATCGGCACCAACACCTTCGTAGCCTCTGAACTCCACCTAGAAATGGCCGGCAAGGACCCCTCCCAGGCCGGGCACCTGACCCGTCGCGGTGCCGAATTGGCCCGCCAAGCCATCGAGCAAAGCGGCCGAGCAACCTTTGTCGCCGGATCGATCGGTCCTTCGCCAGGCGCAATTGAAGCCGACGCCGGCAATACCGATTTCGGCATTCCAAACGACCGGGTCCGCGAAGCCCACAAACGGGTCATCGACGCGCTCTACGAAGGCGGAGTCGATCTTTTCGTTATCGAGACTCAATTTTCGGCAACCGAAGCAGCAATCGCCTGCTCGATCGCCTGCCAGACCGGCCTGCCCATCGCAATCAATCTCACGCTCAAGTACACCAAGGATCGCAAAACAAATCAGGTGGTCTACAAAACCGATTGGGGGCATTCCCCAGCCGACCTGTTGGACATTCTCGCTTCAGGCGAGCACTCCCGCGGTGAAAACCTTCTCGACCACGTCCAGATCCTGGGTCTCAATTGCGGGGCTGAAACCCGCCGCGACGATCATACCGGCATGCCCTATGCCATCAGCGGTCTTCAACAATTCTCCGCTGTAATTCAAGAGCGCGGGATCGAGAAGAAGCTAATGAGCTACCCCAATGCGGGCATGCCCAAGCTCAACAGCGCCCAACGCACTATATATTCGCAAAGCCCCACGGAAATGGCCGAGCATCTACCCGCACTGATCGCCGCAGGCGCTCAAATCGTCGGAGGCTGCTGCGGCACCCGCCCCGACCATATCCGCGCCTTCAATCAGGCGCTCAACCGCCCAGAGACCTAAAACGATGGTTCATTACCAGATCCTCTACTGGCGCGAGATCCCGGTGCAGATCAAGGTCTTTGCCGCCAAACGCCCGCGTTCATATCAACTTCCCCCTCGATTCCAGATCTGGATCGACCGCATCGCCATGCAGGAAGGACTAACCGGCACCGACGCCTATCTAGACCAGTGGCATTGGTCGAAAAAACAGCCACGCGAAGGAAACGCCGAAGAAGTTAGCGACGCACTACTCCGTGAGCTCGAAGAGGAAGGCGACCGATTGATGGCCGCCTATAAGCAAAAATGATCCCCTACGAGAAAACCTACGAAGTCATCGTCGTCGGCGGCGGCCACGCCGGCTGTGAAGCGGCTCTCGCCGCAGCGCGTATGGGCGCTGAAACCTTGCTGCTGACGATGAACCTCGACACCATTGGTCAGATGTCCTGCAATCCAGCCATCGGCGGCGTCGGCAAAGGCCATATGGTTAAGGAGATCGATGCACTCGGCGGCCAGATGGCTATCAACATCGACCGCACCGGTATCCAGTTCCGCCGCCTCAACACTTCGCGTGGGCCTGCGGTCCGAGCTTCGCGGGCTCAAGCCGATAAGAAAGACTACCAATTCGAAATCAAATACGCCTGTGAAACCCAGCCGTATCTCGACATCCGCCAAGGTATGATGGAGTGTCTACTGGTCGATGCCGGAACCGCACAGGGCGTCGGCGTCAAAGGCGGTATCGTCTATCGCGGACACACAGTGATTCTCACCACCGGCACTTTCCTCAGAGGCAAGATCCACGTCGGGGACTTCTCCTACAGTGCCGGCCGCGCTGGCGAGACCTCGGCCGATAAGGCCTCCGAAGGCCTGGCCGCGCTCGGCTTCGAAATCGGCCGCCTCAAAACCGGCACTCCACCGCGTGTCAACGGCCGCACGCTCGATTTTGCCGCGCTCGAAGAGCAGCCCGGCGACGACCCGCCGCGGCCTTTCTCCTACGCTTGTGAGAAAATAACCCAAGCGCAGATCCCCTGCTGGGTGACTTATACCAACTCGCAAACCCACCAACTGGTCGAGGCCAACCTAGAGCAATCGGCGATGTACAGCGGGCGCATCGAGGGTATAGGTCCGCGCTACTGCCCCTCGATCGAAGACAAAATCGTTCGCTTCGCCGACAAGGAACGCCATCAGATCTTCGTCGAGCCCGAAGGCCGGCGAACCCTCGAATACTATATCAACGGCCTCTCGATGAGTTTGCCGGAACACGTGCAGCATCAAATCGTGCGCACCCTGCCCGGTTTCGAGAAAACCGAAATCATGCGGCCCGCTTATGCGGTGGAATACGACTATGCTTCACCGATCCAACTCCACCCATATCTCGAAACCAAGCGCGTGGCCCGCCTCTTCTTTGCCGGTCAGATCAACGGCACTACTGGCTACGAGGAAGCCGCTGCCCAGGGCCTGATCGCCGGGGTCAATGCGGTACTCAAAGTTCGCGGCCAAGACCCGCTGGTACTCTCTCGCTCCGATGCCTACATCGGCGTACTCATCGACGATCTGGTAACCAAAGGCACGCAGGAGCCCTACCGAATCTTTACCTCGCGTGCCGAACATCGGCTCCTACTGCGCGAGGACAATGCAGACTATCGCCTGATGGAGCGAGGACGAAGTCTGGGCCTGGTCGGCGATGCACTGTGGAACCAGTTCCAGACCAAGCAACGGCGAGTCGCCGCCGAATTGGAACGGCTCAACCAAGAGCGAATCGGCCCAACCGACAAAGTTAACGACATTCTGCAGCGACAGGGCACTACTCCGATCTCCGAATCGACACTACTGAGCAACCTGCTGCGCCGGCCCGAACTCGGCTACCAACACATCGTGGAATTTGCTCCACCCACCGATGCACTCTCCCCGGATGCGGCCGAACACGTCGAAGCCGAGATCAAGTACGAAGGCTATATCAAGCGACAGGAAATACAGGTGCAAAAGATGCAGCGACTCGAAGCGCTGCATATTCCCTCCGACTTCGACTACGCAGTACCCGAGTTAAACCTCTCGACCGAAGCGCGGCAAAAGCTCGAAGCGGTCCAGCCGCGGACTCTGGGTCAGGCCGCGCGAATCTCGGGCGTCTCCCCGGCCGATGTCTCTTCACTCATGGTGGTACTGCATACCCTTCGCGTCGGTAGCACGGCGCGCGAAGAGGTATAAATCCTGCCGAAGATCTGGCCTAACCGCCACAGCATTGAGATCGGTAGCTCGATGCAACCGTTGCGGCTTGGCATCTCTTTTCAACTTCGACACCCACCACATAGAACGTGCAAAAATGCACCATTTTCTATGGCTCCAGCCCCCTTCTGGCCTGGAGATCAAATAGTGCTTATTATTCGGCTGGTGTACACTCGTCTTCTTTTAGATTTCGTCGACTACGCCAATAAATTTCGCCGACACCAGCCACGACTCGGAATAAACTCCCTGCCGCAAAATAA
>JACLAC010011923.1_pt1 | contig 13146 bp, 14 predicted proteins | sample 8027881 | NCBI WGS metagenome assembly JACLAC01 (sample SAMN15725517, study PRJNA655200) | protist metagenome | isolation source: fluorescence activated cell sorting (FACS) single amplified genomes of... | place: Spain: Blaines Bay Microbial Observatory, Mediterranean Sea | collected 2016-01-19 | reverse complement strand
GTGCAGGCGACCCTATTCTTCCTTTAGCTTGTGATTTGTTTCCTCACAAAATCCGCGATGCTCCTCCACAAGTTCATTGACGCTTGGCTGGGATTCTCTTTAGGTCCAGTGTTTAGCAAGTGAAGAAGAGAAGTCAAACGGGTCAATGATAATCTTTTTAACTACCGTTTGTCCTTCATCTAATGAGTCGCCAAAGTCAACTGTCGTAGGCTCAACGAGTGTCAAAACCCCAGTATCATTTTTGAGTAAGCCGAAATAAACAGGAGGATCGCTTTATCGAATAATCACGCGGATCTATCGAATAGCATTATCTCGTGACATACGGTCTGGTGAACAGATGTATAGAGTCAGCGCCGCGTCATGCTATCAGTCATCTAGCATTAGCAAAACTCTATGCTTTTCCTCTACTAATTGGAGTTACGGTGTATATTTCGACAAGTCATCTTTATCGACGCACAGTCATGAATATGCTTTTCGCCCATAAGAAGTATCTGCAAAGTGAATGACTGACATAGCGTTTGATCGGTGCTCTGAAATCCAGCTATCTATGTCGTACACGAAAGTCTTACCGAAGTCCTACGGTAATGTAAGTTTATCGTCATAGAACACGTTTTTTGTTGGGCTAATGGTCATAGGCTCCCCGCTAGCGGTAGGCAACCGCATGAGCCTTTCGATATTCAAACTAATCCCTCCGCGCTTCAGCATCAGCAAAATTAGGTAGTCTCGCGCGAGCTCGCGAATACGCTTGTCCTCACTACTTATATAAATTATACTACCCTTGCTGTTGCTTCCAATTGTTTCTATTGCGCATTTACAAACTGACGCAACCATCGGCAATTGCAATTCCTCAAGAAAGGTGTTCAGAGGCCATAAGGTTTCGTCATTTCAGTCTCAGGTAGGCAAATCGAAATCAGGTTACCAAATACATATTGTATAGGGCTCAGACGCCATGGAATTATGTAGTGAGGAAGAGTCAGGATTTAAGCCATACACTGGAAAATAGTCTGTGAATGATGGGTCGCGCTCAATTTCAATGACCTTTCTTTTAAGTGTATTTGCAGAAGATTTTGACAGTCTGAAGAACTGTGTCTGATAAAAGCGATCTTGCCAGCAATGTTGCGGTAGTTAGTTCCACTTATTAGCAGATGCAGAAGCAGAACTATGTGCGATGCAGTTTATTGCGATAATTTCTTCGAAGCTAAACATTTCGACGGTTGAGCGGTTCTGTATCTAATTTAAATCACTGTCTCATACTCAAAAAATGCCATTGAAGTCAATCTCATTGAAAGTAGGCTCTGATTGAATTTTTTGTAACGGATGTATTTTGATTTGTTTTCAACTTCCATATATATTCTTCTAGACTTTTGCGATGTACTCGCCGATGCTCTAGCCTCCAACATGAAACCTACCGTGAAACAATTCATTCACCAATCATTTCGTAAAGTAGCCTGGAAGTATTTCTTCCACTAACGACATGAACATCAATTTCGCCTTCAGAACTACAATAGGCCGAGCGACGAGCCAGAACTCGACGCACGACTTCTTACATCTATCTATCTCATTGTGCCAGCCGTTATTGTATACGAACTTTGTCCAATTGAACCATTTATCATAAAAGTATATCTCGGCACGTAATTTGAGCTCCTCACGAGATTTTATGGAGTCCTTACGAAGTGCGTTCATTTGCTCATGTGTAGAATCATTTGGCAAAATAAGCGCCTTTGAGTCGAATTCTAGTTGGGCTATTCGAGAACCACTATTGCCAACGATAGCTGGAATCAAACATCACGGTACAAAGACACTTTCGACTTTCAGTCCTCACTTTGTTATATCGGGATGCACCTCATTATCTTAATCTTTCTTGATAGTAGATGGTGGGATAGCTCCTTGCCGTTTTTGCTAGAAAATTTCTAAACACTTTTAGACACACTTCTTTTTCTTCTAAGACGCAGTAGAGTCTAGTAAGAAAACGCCATCATCAGTAGCTTCAATCGCACAATCAGCTATCTATTCGATTCTCCGCAGCGGAGATGGCCATCCAGCGATAAAGCCTATAGATGTAGTAAGGAAACGCAAATCTTCCACCTTTCCAACGAAGTCACGTAACTCAAACTTATTAGAGGACGACACTCATCAAGCGCCAGTCTTCGCTCAGATTTAGTCAGACGGTGATGGTTGCGTCGAGGCAGCTACCTCGAGCTACTTTGAGTTTTCCTACGAGTTCGACGCGTCCACGGAAACGGATCACGACACATCTGACGCTTTACTAGTATGATATTTTTATTCTATAAGCTAAGCGCCACCTTCAAATTTGGCGTGGGCGTCGATACCTGAGCCGGCAGCACTTCTACCAACTGGTTCTGAAGATTTTGTAGTTTTAGCCTCATCGTCTTCGTCCACGTCATCAGCCTATCCACATAATCTTTTAGCTCCATCCTCACCTTCATTACTTTTAGCTTTTTCAACCTTCAGGACCTGCTATCGCGGCTTAGACGCATGAATCACCTGTGGAGGATTACTTAGAAGTACATTCGGTCGTTTTAGTCTGTTGGCCTTGGCTAGCGGCAGCTGAGATCTTCTGAAGATAACCGTTGAAAGTCTATTTGATCCTATCGATGCTAAGAAACTGAGTCTGGTCTGTTTGAAGCATATTAACGGCATCCTGCGTCTCCTCTTTCTACTTCAGCTGTGCATTCACCTACTCCTGCTACAGCGCCACCTGCTCATTCACCTGCGTTAGACGAATGTTATGTTTCTGAAGCTCCATCTGCAGCTACTGTTCTTGCATGTGCGCCTGATTGAATAAATTTGCGTCATTGTTTTGTTGCGCCCAACTCTTCTGCTGAATAATCTGTGAATTTCGCTGCGAAGCCTGCGCGCCCACACTCTGCATTTATTGAGATACCTGCTGCTGCTCCATGTGCTTCTGCTGAAACACTTGATTACTACTGCGCCAGCTGCTGTTCATGTATCTGCATCTGGCTAGCCAGCGCCGTCGCCTACTCCACCAGAAACCGCTGCACGATAGGATTCTACAGCACATCTGGTTTGTTGAAGTCGAAGACCATACTGCCTAAACTGATCGCATTAAGATGGCTCTGGATCTGCATCTACATCTGATCTTGCACCTGGCTTCCGTCGCCGTTGCACTTCTACTGCTACTGCGACTGGCCTTGCACGTGGTTCATGTTCATGTTCGGACTGTCCCCACTGGGCGCTGCGTCCTGAGCCGGCGGCACATCCACCTAAAGTACCTCACTAGACGGCGACTTCGCCCTTGCCATGCGACTGACTTCACACCAAGTGCTCGTAGCGAGTTTTATCTGCATAGTCCGGGCGCTGACCACAAATCTGTTCCGCAAATTTCACTTCACCGGAGTTCATCAGTCGATCCTATTTTGTCTCGTCATTACTTTTGACCTGGGAATAGAAGGAAAGAGGATAACTAAGAAAAGAGCAAGGAGTGATGAAGCAAGTAGATGAAAATAAATAATACAAGGTTGATACATAAACCTGCCCATGCCGAGTACAAGCCACGACAAACACCAAGACATTACTGGATGCGAAACAAAGCTTACCCCATCCTTGTATAGCTTTCGCTTCCATCCGTTTTTCTGCAAGTCTAGTAAGTCCTGGATCGCTAACTGAATTCGTTTGGAATAGCGAGACTCGTTATTAGCATCTTTCGCACTACTTCAAATGCGTAAAAGTCGCAATGTAAGTACGTATTCTGTCTGCGTTCCCATTTTTTTCTCTCAGAGGCGTCTGCTTGCATAATATTTCCAGCGTGTAACCAATGGTGATTAGCAATTCCAATGCGCACTCGATCTGGAATTCATGAGGGTACTCACTCTCTAGTTTGTCGCCATTGGGGTAGATGAGGTCCTCGATCACGCATGTGATCACCTTCACACTCAGTAACTGCCGCAGGAAGAGATGACCCACGAACCTGGAGGAAAATATTGTTTACCATTAGCTTTATCTGCATGCAGATGCAGCAGTAGTCACATTTCCTAGCGTAAATTTGAAGTCAAACAACCAAAAGGAATTTGCTGTGTGTTTGCGATTGTAATGTAACATTAACAACATCATATGAGCAATGGTCACTGTCTCACTCTCACAACTAGTTATAGTTGAGGAGGAGTAGGTTCATCGTGATAAAAAAAAACATAAACAAGTATATAAACAGTAAAACTCACTGTATGTAAGTCAGTCACCTCTTTTTTCGCTTGGCCATAGTGATGTTTTTTTTTGATCACTGCTCGTTGAGTTCAAGTTGACGCCATTGCGATTGCCCTACCATTTAAGGTCTAGCATCTATGACATTTTGACATCCAATAGGCCAATCTGTCTAAGCCTTTTCGTTTTCATCCTTATCTGAAGAAGGTATATCGTTGATGATTTACACAATGGTTTCGTACTCGAGCTGGCATATGTTCAACAAGTCCCTGGTGAAGGTCCCACCTCCCAAGTTTTTATTGACACCCGTTGCTTCACTGGATTAATGAAAATCTGGATACCTGTTTTTTAATCAGAATACCAGGTCGGCGTATATCTCGCAGTACTTTTCATTGTCCAGCGCTCCAGAGAAAATCAAGCGGATTACGAATTCCTGGGAGAGGGAGTGTTCGAGTTGAGAAGGAAATAATGTTGTTTAGTTTAGTTATAACCTTAGCCACGTTTTATAAGTTTTTACTATAGGTAGTGCATTTAATGTAGTTAATCGAATCATATTGTTCAACATATGTATGTGTATCGCGAACTAGTGAGAAATAATCGCAATTTTAGCTATCACAAATGACATACTATACTTCCTAACTCATACTCACCAATTCGCTTCGATTATTGACTCGAATATCTGCCAGCTTCTCCACGACTTGTACTAAGTTATCTGGCGCTATCTCGTTCAGCAGCGAGCGGACTTGACGTTCGATCCTGTTGGAGTCGTTTAATAAGTGGTAGATTATGATTAAGTAGCTGACGACGTTCAGGTTCATAAATTTACTACTTACACTTACTTCAAGTTCAAACGATTATGTTGCACGTGATTTGTCACTATGAAGTGTCACAAGGACAAGCATGAATGTACAATTAGATCGCGTAGTTAGTCTTACTCTTAGCTGTTAGAGACTCACTCTTCCTCACGATCCAGTTTCTTCTCATTGTCCTTGACAACGTGAACGTAAGCGTTGTCGCCGCGTTCATATTTGATCACCTCATCCTTCATGATAAGATCTGACTACATAGATTAGCCACCGTGGGAGGCTGAAGAACTGGACGGGCCATCATGCCCGTGTCCTGGACTTGCGTTCCGATCTCGTTCGTCGTAGTGCTTATTACTCTGAAGCGTGACGTCTCTCAGTCGCAGTCAGGTCTTGCAGCACCTCCTAAATGAAATTCGTGTCATGTGAGAAAACCTTGCTGATCTGCTCCGACTCTGACTGCTTAGGAGCCTGTCACTCACTGTCTCCTTCACCACCGAGCTCGCTCTGCAATGAACGAAGGCCACTCTACAACCGCGAAGGATTAGAATAGCAGGTCTATGCAGTCCGCTCATCAGTAGTCTCAGCTGCTTAAGTATCGGCGTTGGCGTTGTCTCATTTAGACACAGCTTCGCTATCATACCCTTGCGCGTCCTGCTACATATTTACCAACAACGCCGTTTCTTTCGCGATAATCTGGTCCAGCTGCTCCCGCTCCGCCTCCTGGAGCATCTTTAGTGCGCCCTCGGAGTTCTGGCGCGCCTCCGCTAGGATTTGCTGCTGATGCTGCCTCTCGGTGTTAGAAGGTTCCGACACACCGGTCGAAGCCGCCGCAGGCTTCGCCACGGGCTGCTCTCCTTTGTTGTTGCCGTCTGCGCGGGGGCTAATGTTGGAGGGGCTGCCACCGTCTCATTCTTCAGTATCAGCAGTCTCTTTCGTATTCACTTACGCTGGATCTTGGTCTTACGCCTTTTTGTTTTCGGCCGCTGCCGTAGACATGATTTCGTATTCACTTATGCCCATGTTCAGTAGTCGGATTTCGTATTCACTTACGCCCATGTTCAGTAGTCAGTTGTTGTCAGTGTCACCAAGACCAAAGGGATGGTGGTCGCCGCCAGCATCAAAAGAAGAAGAGGAAGACTGGTTGGCCATAGTGCTAAAGTTCATTGAGCTTGCTTGTTATTATATTTTCTATTTTTATCCCATGCTAATCCATACACTCATACATACTCACACATCTACATACTTACTCTCAATTACTCTAAGACACTGCAATCAGACTGCAGTTGAGTGAGCGTATTAGGCGCTGCGGTGATAACGATTTGCGACATAAACGAAAGCCATATTTACGATACGAGCAAACGGGGACAGACATTGATAGACTACAATAATTCCCACAATTAGCACAATTTATAAATAAAGGTCAACACTCATATAGCCAAATTTTTAAATTTTAAGTAAATGAGTAGAGACGGAACACATGATAAGTTACTCAAATGCTGAACTAATACACTTAATCCTGGTTCTCCAAGTTCGATAGGACACATTCTTTATATATCATGATCAAGTTCATCATTGCCACGATGACGCAACGTCATATTTTTTCAAAATTTGTGTTCTTAGTATATTTTATGACAGTGCTGTTAATAATAAGCAAAAGCTATTTGTAATAACATTGTTGTAGACGCTGTTATTAGCCTCCCTGAGTTTTTAACAGTCGACAAACTCAAAAGACATAGTGCACTTCGGCTTCTTCGTGCTAGCTGTTTCATCGCCGTCGCCGTCGCCTGTTGGCGATACTCCACCCTCTTCCTTTTGCTCTTCTTCTTCATCTACTTCCACCATGTGCCGCCGCCGCACCTCCACCTGGTACTTCTCCTTCTTCAAAATACTGTCCACCGCCTTCGCCACGTCGCGCACTATGCGAAACTTGTTGTGATCCTTATCGTCCAGCTCCACCACGACGTCGAAGATGGGCGCGTCCTCGCGATTCTGTACCGTCTTCTCGTCCCGGGCGTCTCCGCCGAAACCCAGGTTGCGCCGTTCCGCAATATCACGTGCCATCTTGTCACCAACGTCTACGCTCGTAACCCCACCGACTAGGCCGTTCAGCTCGTTGTTCTTCAGCAAGTCGCGCAGGCTGCTCCCGTGCGCCGAGCCGAACAGCCGCTGTACACCGCGCCGGATTGTGGTTCTCTATGCTTCGACTTCAGCCGGTCGACCTATCTCGTCGACGATGATCATCTGCGGAGTCAGGTTCTGCACCACGGCGATCATCTCTCTTCACTGGTCCTCCAGGCTGCGCACCATCGACCGCTCCGCCAGGCCGATCGAGGGGTGCGGTTCGCTGCCGTCGCCTCAGATTTCGTTCGACGTGTCGATGATGTGCACGTTCGGGAAACCTGTGTCCGCTTTCTCCCACGGGCACAACCTGCCTCAGATTTCCCTAATGATCGTCGTCTTTCCGCTTCCGGGTTCGCCGAGAAAAAGGATAGACTTCTTTTCGAACTCTGCGCCGAAGATGAGGTCGCTGAGCATATTGGTTACACCACTCGTTTCGCGCCCGATGCGCATGGTCAGCGCGTAAATACGGTTTCCTTCATCATAGTTTCTGGTCGCGCTGATGCGGTGCAAGGCCCCTGGCAAAGCGGCACGACCGTCGCCGCGAAACCGTAATGGGTGTGTCGTGCTGTAGACCATCGCGTCTATGTCTTCTTGTTTGACCTTATGTCGGCGACCCTCAGGTCCAGGTACAAGACACTTTTTCGAATTTGGTCCAGAATAGATCATTACCGGTTTGCCAACCCCTAGTTGAATGTCACGCACGCCCGCTGGAATTTCAACATCGCTTTCGAGACTCCCTGGCAAACAGCTAGGAATGAGCGCTCTGAGTTCAGCGCAGCTTGCAGCACGAACTTCCGGCTAGGTCGAAGACACCAGTTCCATTCACTTAACGGACACCTCAGGGTTTCATTCACTATGTCTATTCTTACAAGCCTTGCAAAAGTTCAGAAGACACACGATGATAAGTCTGGGGCTCAAATCAAAAACGGCGTCCCAATGAACCGCTGGGGCTACTGGAGTCCACTTCACTACAACTGTTCTGCACCTGCTGGTGCACGAAAGTGGAAGAATGTCAAACTCTATACCTCGATGCGAGCTTAATTGTGTTCAGCCTAAAAGGCGCGGGATCCAGATCACCTTCTTTTACTCGTAATAAGACACAGGAACGTTTCCATGCTATACTCTACTCCCGGGTGTTTAGATTGCACCAGTAATGCCCTATTGCATCACCTAGCAGTAATGCACACATTGCGTCTACTGCCGCTGAAATGAGGCGTCCATGCGATAGCGTGGCGTTCCCCTCCCGCTTAGCTGCATATCAGTCGTACTTGCACGGGTGTCGATACTTTCCCAGGTCGTACAAGCCCATGGCCTCATCAAGTCCCAGAACGTCACGTCTCTGGACGGTGACTGATGCAACGCCAGTAAAAAGAAGCCGCGCCTCGCATTAGATCTGCGTATCTATGAACCAATCAAAACTTCGCACTCCAGATGCTTTAAGGCGTGACACGTCCTGATGCAAATCGTGTACAAATTTTCAGATTTTTTTGTGTTCGATCAGGTAGCGTAGATTTGATAACTCCATTACTGCCTCGCCTATGACATGAGGCTGCCCGTTAGCTAGCTCTTCCGCGTTGTAGTTTGCTTCAACATCTTATTGAATAGAAGCCATGTCGTACACAAAAGTGCAAGCTTGCCATTCTTCCTTTGAACCATCAAATGTTACCCAGAATCCTAGTTGGAGCAGTGCGAGTGGCATGCCGGTCTTTCGGTCTGTATTAAATCCAGTGTCAAGCGAAATATAATTTTTTTTTTTTAATTTTTCTTTTAAACACTTCCATAGCACTGACGTCGAGTTACGCGCCCCTTCTAGTGTGCGTATAACAAAAGCACAAGGTGATCGATACGGATGCATCCACTTGGCAAGCTTACCTACGTGATCATCTCTGCCTGTCGAGGTCTACAACTTGCCCTTGTCTTTCTTACCTTTTCCTTTCTTGCCCTTCCCTTTGAACGCGTCAATTTGGTCTTCTTGATCATCGATATCTTCCAGCCGTTCCAATCCATGTACTTTGCTCCAATCGATATCTCTGCCAGCATTCGTCGATAATGATTGTAGAAGCCCACGATTTAAATAAGGCGGCTCGGCTGGCGTTTTCGCCTTAGTTTCTCGCTCTTCTTTGAGTCGTGCTTATTCCTCCGCTTCCGCCTTAGCGTCTTATTCCACTTTGAGTCGCGCTTCTACCTCAGCTTTCGCCTTAGCTTCCTCTCATTCAGCCTTGAGTCACGCTTCCTCTTCAGCCTCCGCCTTAGCTGCTTGCTCTGCTGTGATACGTGCTTCTTCTCAGAGTCGCTTCTCTTCTCAGAGTCGCTTCTATTCTCAGATTCGATTCTCTTCTCAGATGCGTGCCGCCTCAGCCTCCTGCCGAGGTAGAGCTTCCTATACAGCTTTCCGCGCTTTTTCAGCTTCGTCGCGGAGTTTCTGCAACTCACTATTAATATCGTCAAACTGTCCTGTCAACTCAATATACTCACTTGTAACTTGCTTAGTCTTAGCTTTAAGCCGCTCAATCACCTTATCCACATCTTACTTACCTTTTTCAGTTCGCCCGCTGTGTACACCTGCCCAGCTTTCTAAGAGTGTTGCGTCTCTTTCCATTCCGTCTAAGCCTCCTTGTTACTGATCTTTTTGAGCAATAAAATCAACACATATTGTGTCGAACTTGGTATTGTGATCACGTAGCAAATCTAGATTTCGCTAAATATTTGTTTTCACTTTTGCTGAAGAAATAAAAATTTGAGATACGGTCTTTTAATACTTTTTGAAGCGCGAAACTAATCTACTAGTAGTTATCGCGTTCCTTCCTGTAGCTTTTAACGAGTTTCTTGATCGCACTTACTGCTTCTTCTCACACTTTAATATTCACCTTGAGCTTTTCTTCTTGCTCGACACAGTCACGTTTCTCACTTTTTTCTTTAATCAATCAATCAATCAATGAGGATCAAGGCTGCTCCTTCAGAGCAGCTGTAGCAAGTCGCTCCTCCTCCTCATATTCAGCCTTTCGCCTAGCTTCGACCTCCTATCTAGCCTTTCGATTAGCTTCGGCTTTCAATACGGCACTTTTCACTTAGCTTCAACGCTTTCACTTAGCTTCAACTTCCAAGTCCACTTTACGATTAGCTTCAGCTTCTAAGTCCGCTATTCGCATAGCGCCAGCTTCCAATTCGTTCCAATTCGTCCGTTCCAGGAACTCCTTCCCTTTTTGGCTAGCCAGGAACTCTTCCAACTCTTTCCCACTCAGCTTCAGTTTCTCCTGCAACTGCGACTCTTTCACATACATATCGCGACCTTAGTCTACCTCTATTAGATCATCGTCGAGGCTGCCCACGTCCTACACATCCTGCGCTTTCTGCACGTCATCAGTCTTCCGCTTAGCTTCTGTCTCGTCAGCCTTCCGCTTAGGTTCAACATCAACGTCCTACTCAGCTTTGTGCGTAGCCTCAGCGTCGTATTCAGGTTCGAGTCCTTTAGCTTCGGCCACATCTTTATTTTTTCCTTTTCGGCTAGTTTCAATCTCGTCACTAGTTTTTCACTCTTTGATGATGATGGTATACTCGTTGTCACTAGGGCGCCAATCCTTACTCGATAAGTGTGTCCATTGCCCGTCTTCACTGCTTTTCTCTCACCTGCACCCGTTGGATTTCCTGCGTAATTCACTTCATGGTGACTCACAACTTCTCGCTTTTTTGTGTGACCTCTTGGACCTACAAGTGTATCTCCTCCACTTACTGATAGTTCGATTTAGACCGATTCTACATTTCCATATCGTGCTGCAGTTACTCCAATTGCTGCTTCAAATATTTAGACTACGTGGTGTACACAGCGATTCTACCCTCAAGCGTTATACGATACTCCTCAAACCGCTCCACCTACAGCGCAAGCGCATTTGGGTCGTTCCCTTTCTTTATGCAAGTATAGTAACCGAAACTTTCTTTGAGTATATTGAGTTCAAGGAATTGTGCCGGGTTCCTGTCCAGGATATTGATGCATTTCTGATAATAGTCGATTACCTTTTTCACTTCATCGCTATACTGAGTCTAATTGTTCATCTTTTCCATAATATGCTTCTTTTGATCTTCCGATTTCCTAAAATGCGTCAATCCATTGCTCATCGTCACTCAATTTTAATTTTGTTTTTGCTCGATAACTCCTGGGTCACTATTTTACACATCAACATTTTTGTAACTGTCCTCTATATTCATTCTAGACTCCACCTCCAAATTTTCCCTGCTCACCTACAACAAATTATTAAATTCTTACATCAAATGTTGCTCATTTTGATTATTACTCATGGAGCTAATATTGCTGGATATGTAACCGGTCGTTCAGCGACCTTCTCTCTTCAGTCAGAAATTGTTCCACGATAGGATTTTGTGGAACTTGCGTTTTCTCTTCCAGAAGGGCAATATCTTTTTTGATTCAATCATTTGGACTCAACTGCAAGAGCTGCTCTACAGAACCTATATCCTCGGCTATACCACAAAAATCCGGCTTCTCGAGACGAAAACGTGACTTAGCACGGCGATTTAACGCTTTCAGTAGAACTGGAATGTCTTTATTCCGGACACGAGCTCTACGTGTTTCTCTTTCTACAGAATGATAACTTAAAGGCGTTTTACTCTCGTGCACGCGTGTCAATAAAGAAATCTATTTTGACGATGCTGCTTCACTTTTAGCATAGGATTCTAGTTTGAAGTGCGCAGCGCCGACGTTGCTGTGAAGCGTCGCCACCTTGTCAGCTGGAAACACATTATCTAATCCCGATGACACTTCGACGTCATCTTCCTCCCATCAAACTATATAGTCAGACCTCTCTATTTTATCTAGACATAAGACGTAGGCAGCGAGTGCAAGTGCGTATTTTTACTGATAAAAGAATGCATTTCCGTGATCTTTTAATTGATCAATGCTGCTAACAAATCCTGTTTTTGACATCGACTTCGACACATCAACCTCATCAACATCCTTGTGCTTTAGATCAGTATTAGGCGTCGTTGCTAATTATGTTGATGCAGATAGCCTGGCATTGGGAGTCGTGTCTTAATTATGTAAAGTTCACGACGCCGACGCAATCTCGGTCGACGTTCCTGCTGAAGCGCGTTGCGAAGCTACGATAGCTCCACCTCATCGTCCTTTCTCCCCAGGATTTAGATTTAGGATAGAAGGCGTAGAGGTACTTTGCGCACAGTTGGTGAGTTCCGAAATACAAGGAAGCCTGCCGAAATCTCAGCCTCAAGCTACGCCACCCTCGCTGTCGTTGCCACCGGGACCGACGTCGCGGCAGCTCCAGTTGACCGTGATCTCGTATTTGTTCAGTTTGCCGCCCGTACTGTATGCGTCGTATAAACTCTTCGCATCCTCGACCTTCGAGTAGGTCAACCGCCACGTATTCCCGTTCTTCATTTGTGGATCCTGTTTCTAGACGTCAGTGACTCCGCCGTCGTACATGAGTTGCACCTTTCTCAGCTAACCGAAGCGCGAGAACGCCTTGCTCATCGTGCTTTGAAGTAGGACGTTGGGCACGTTGATGATGTCGACGTCGTGAGCAGAGCCGGGCAAAGGAACTGACGTCGTGAGCAGTGACGGACGTCGTGAGTAGTGCTCGCTCTTCACGTGTGTTACAACTACTGCCTTTCACATACTAGTAACGACACCTTTGGTGGTTTGTAGTAAAGGTGTCATAAAAGGTATGTGCGGATCATTAACTACCACACCCTTGCCGAAGCCGCCGTTGTAGTCGCCGCCAAAGTCGCCCTTTCCCTTGCTCATGCGCGGCTCGCCGTCACCCTGGCCGGTCACGTTCACGGCAACCGTCTTCTGCTTGGCCTGATCGTATTGCATGTCGAAGGTCACGCTTTCGCCATTGTTCAGGCTCTTGAAACCGTCCTTGTTGAGCACCGAGAAATGTCAGAACACTTCTTCGCTGGAGTGATCGGCGATGATGAAGCCGAAGCCCTCGTCGGACCAGAACTTGACCTTGCCGGTTTGGGACATTTTGAGCGTGTGTTGGTAGTATTTTGAAAAAGCTTTTCTGAAAAA
>JACLAC010011214.1_pt1 | contig 13150 bp, 11 predicted proteins | sample 8027881 | NCBI WGS metagenome assembly JACLAC01 (sample SAMN15725517, study PRJNA655200) | protist metagenome | isolation source: fluorescence activated cell sorting (FACS) single amplified genomes of... | place: Spain: Blaines Bay Microbial Observatory, Mediterranean Sea | collected 2016-01-19 | reverse complement strand
AGGGAGCTTGCGCCTGGCGTTAGATGGTTAACCATGCCCATGCCAGGGTCCCTCGCTCACATTAACCTGTACTTGTTAGAAGACAAACGAGGTTGGTACGTCGTCGATACGGGCATCGGCAACGCCGAGACAGCAGAACTCTGGCACCAAGTCTTCAAGAACGAATTGGGTGGCAAACCAGTCATCGGGGTCATTTGTACCCACATGCACCCAGACCACATTGGTCAATCCTCGATGATCACCGAAGAGTACCGCTGCGCCCTTTATATGACGCGCGCAGAGTACTATCAGGCTCGCTCCTTCGCCAATTCTGGGGGCAGTCATCACAGCTCCTGGCTTGGACAGAAATTCTACACCCGCGCGGGCATGCCCGACGATTATGTGGAACAGCTACAGAAGATGTGGACACAACGCTCATCCGAAGGCATGTCTATGCCGACTATGCCTTCAGGCTATGAACGTCTTGAAAACGGTCAGGTGTTAACGATCGGCGATCACGAGTGGCAAATTGTAGTTGGGTCTGGACACTCACCTGAACACGCTTGCCTGTACTGTGCATCTCTTAAGATCATGATATCCGGAGATCAGATACTACCGATCATCACCTCCAACGTCAGCGTTCACCCGACAGAACCTAATGCCAATCCACTCAAAGATTGGATGGATTCTCACGATCGTTTCCTTTCAACACCGGAAGACACTTTTATTTTACCCGCGCACAATCTGCCATTTTACGGCGTCAGAAAACGACTGCGGGAACTCATCAGCCACCACGACGATCGCATGCTCGCCATCGAAGAAGCTTGTGTCGAGCCGCACATTGCGAAGGACCTTCTACCCGTGCTTTTCGCGCGTGAATTAGACCCAAGGCAAATGATGATGGCGTTGGGTGAAGCGATCGCTCACGTGCACCTACTCATCCATCACAATCGCATCGGCCGAGAGTTACATGAGGATGGGCGCTATCGCTTTCGCTCTATCGATCCAGACCTGGATCGGCGCGCGCACCCTGGCCAGCATAACGCGCCTATTGACGGTCCGGTCATGGTCTAGTGCCAGAATCGGGCAAACAATCACCCGACCTCGGCCAACGGATTGCAGGGGTCACATACCGAACTCTAAAGTGGGGTCGCGACCAGGTACCTCCAGGTATAAGAACGTTGCTGGGCATTGTCTTCATGATCGGCGGCGTGTTTGGCTTCTTGCCTATCTTAGGTTTTTGGATGTTGCCGTTGGGCGCTGCTTTTATTGCGCTAGACATCCCCCGCATGCGCCAAAGAATTGACGCCTGGCTTGTAACCCTCCGCGCTAAAGCTAAAGGAGAAACGTAAGCGCCAAGCAGGATCTACCAGCCTGATCCATTTGCATGCGACAAACAGCTGCGCGACCATCTTATTCCATATCTTTTTGCTACTTTAAGGAAGGCAATATGAGCGACATCGCATTCCGATCTGCAACGGAACTTGCAGCCATGATCGCCAAGAACGATATTTCCGCGCGTGAGTTACTCGACCTCTACCTTGATCGCATTGATCGTTATAACGAAGCGCTGAACGCTGTCGTGGTCGATGTTCGAAAAGAGGCGCGAGAAACCGCTGACAAAATGGACGCGAACCCTCGCAACGTTGCCTTTCATGGTGTCCCCATGACAGTGAAAGAATCATACGATATCCCTGGTGCGCCGACGACCTGGGGCAACCCGGCATGGCGAGACAATGTAGCCAAAGAAGACGCAGAATCGATCAAGAAGTTACGCTCCGCAGGGCTTAACGTGTTCGGCAAGACCAATGTACCCCTATCTTTGGCTGACTTCCAAAGCTACAACGAAGTGTACGGAACCACCAACAATCCCTACGACCACAGCCGCATACCTGGCGGTTCATCTGGCGGTTCAGCCGCCGCCCTCGCGGCGGGTCTCACCGGCCTCGAAATTGGCTCAGACATTGGTGGTTCGATCAGAAACCCAGCTCATTTCTGCGGCGTCTTTGGACACAAACCGACTTACAACCTCCTTTGGATGCGAGGACATACCCCTCCTGGAGACATTCGTTCGAGCTCTGATATTTCAGTCATCGGACCGTTGGCAAGATCGGCCGTAGACCTCGATCAAGCATTACGGATCATGGCCGGCCCGGACACCATCACCGCTCGTGGCATGAAGTTGGATCTACCTGAATGGCAGGGACGCTCTGTTAAAGGATTGAAAGTCGCTGTGTGGAAAAACGATGAACACGCCCCGGTTGCTCGCGAGGTAGAGGCCCGTGTCGATCTCGTCGCGCAAGCGCTGAAGGATGCCGGAGCCATCATTAACGAGGACGCAAGACCTAGTTTCACCGCAGAACACAGCCATGATACGTATAACAACCTTTTGCACGCGACGATGGCTATGCGCATGCCTGAGCAAGACTACGAGGGTTTGCAGGCGTACGTCGGGGCTCTTGATCCAAACGACCAAAGTAACCGTGCTAAGGTTATGCGCGCACAAGTCTCTAGCTTCAAGACCTGGGGTGCTAACAATGAACAACGCCACCACCTCCGTTGGAGCTGGCACGAGTTCTTTAACGACTACGACATTCTCCTTACCCCTATGATGGCAACCCCGGCGTTCGAACACGATCATCGAAAATTTGGGGAACGAACAATCCTTGTCGACAACCAAGAACGCCCCTACTTCGAACAAGTGTTCTGGGCAGGTCTGACCGGCGTGGCCTATTTACCTTCCACCGTCATCCCAACCGGGTTGAATCCAGATGGCTTACCTATTGGCGTGCAAATCGTCTCCGCCGAATACAACGATTTAGTGACCATCGGCATAGCCCAAGAGCTCGAGCGAGCGGGCTTTGCCTTCACGCCTCCGCCCGCCTATATTGACTAGCTGTGACGAAAGCAATCGCGCATCCAAATATCGCGCTGATTAAGTACTGGGGCAAGCAGGACAAACCCGGCAATCTGCCTGCAACGCCCAGTTTGAGCATCACGTTGGACGGATTAGTCACTGAAACCGTTCTAACGGATGCCGCAACTGACCGCTTTGTGATCAATGGCCAACAGCAGCAAGATGCAAAAGTTGCCAATTTCTTAACCACCTTGCGCCAAAGTCACGCCGTGCCGCCGCTGGAGATCGTGACAATTAACAACTTCCCCACCGGCGCAGGCCTAGCCTCGTCAGCATCTGGTTTTGCAGCTCTGATGACGGCGATAAATACACACTGTCAGCTCGGGCTTAGCTCAGATCTGATCAGCGAATGGGCACGCCAGGGTTCGGCAAGTGCCGCTCGTTCAGTTTACGGTGGTTTCGTGAACCTGGCGCCGCCGTTATGGCGAGCATCCCCGGCGGTAAGCACGAATCATTGGCCACTGAATGTGGTCATCGCGATTACGAGTGAAGAAAAAAAGGCAGTTGGTAGCACAGAAGGTATGCGCCGCACAGCCGCCACCTCCCCCTTCTACGACGCTTGGGCACAAGGCGCGGCCGAAGACTATGCAACGGCATCTAACGCAATCGCTCGACAAGATTTTAGCGCCCTGGCAGGCGTCGCTGAACTTAGTTGCCTCAAAATGCACAGCATAATGCTGACAAGCACACCAACGCTTAGTTACTGGAATCCATCCACCGTTGCCTGTATGGACGAAGTTCGCAGGATGAGAGCAGAGGGCATAGCAACGTTTTTCACCATCGACGCAGGCCCGCAGGTCAAGGCCGTCTGCCTACCTGATTCTGTTGCTCAGGTACGAGCCGCCTTGAGCGACGTCCCCGGCGTTCTGGCAACGCACGTGTGCGCTCTTGGTGGCGCTGCACGGGTACTAGATTGATGATCATTTCAGCCCCGGGCAAAATCGTTCTGTGGGGAGAATATGCCGTTCTTGCGGGAGCCCCTGCCGCCGTTATGGCAATCGATCGCTATGCATCATGTGCATTAAAGGTGCGCTCTATGTTTTCTTCATTCGTCGCGCACGGTTTTCTAACGCCCGGTCTATCCACTCCCGAGAGGGTCGTTCCGTCGGTGCCGGTAACCAGTGTATTCGTCGCCGTTCTGAAAGAGATGGGATACGCCAAGCTGCCGACGCACCTAGACTGCCTGATGGACACTTCCGCTTTTTACTCATCCGGGACAAAGATGGGCCTTGGCTCCTCTGCTGCCCTGTGCTGCTCGATCTATAGCGGTCTGTGCCAGGCTTTAGAACACGAACCAAGATGGCACGAAGCACTGCGCGCGCATCGCAGGTGGCAGGGAGGCAGCGGCAGCGGTCTAGACATCGCCGCGAGCTGGCACGGTGGCTTTATACGCTACCAACGAGAAACGGCCACACCAACACATTGGCCAAAGGACTGGCGGTTCGCAATTATATTTACCGGCAAATCTGCCAGTACACCCAGTCAAGTTACAAAATTCTCAGAGTGGGACAGCGACGAGAAAAAAAATCGCCTGGATGCTCTATGCGATGCGTCTGAAAATCTGTTCAACAATGCCAATCTTGACAATTTACGGGACTATACTCGTCGACTAAGGGCACTCGATCGCGCAGGAAACCTAAACATTTTTACACAGGAACACGAAAGGTTAGCTACAATTGCAAGCGACCTTAAGATGGTCTACAAGCCTTGCGGCGCTGGGGGTGGAGATATTGGCATAGCCATAACCGAATCTCCCGATTTGTTGCAGACATTTTGCACACAGGCAGCACAGGCCGGATTCACAGCCCTGGATACGGAGATCGCCCCGGATGGCATCCAAACAAGAGAAGGCGCCAACTAGTAGTTCGCGGATTTCTAATTTCTTCAAGATGAGTATCGTCGAGCGCATCGCGGCGCTCAATGCCAATGGTTTGTTGTCACAACAAGACGTTCAGCAACTCGTCACATCAAACCACCAGCTCAACATCAACGCAGCCGACAAGATGATCGAGAACGTTGTGGGTGTGTTTGGTTTGCCTATGGGCGTTGCGCTCAATTTTTTGATCAACAATAGAGACTACGCCATCCCGCTTGTGGTCGAGGAACCATCCATTGTCGCCGGACTTTCCGGCGCTGCGCGAATGGCACGTCTTGGTGGCGGTTACACCGCTTCCTGTTCGGACCCAATTCTCATCGGACAAGTCCAAACTGTGATCACCACAGATCCCGCCGATGCGATGCAAAATCTGCTCGACAAAAAGTCTGAAATTTTGTCGTTGGCCAATAGCTTACACCCCAAGATGGTCGCTCGCGGTGGTGGTGCTCTGGACATCGAGGTTTATCACCACGTCGCCGAGCAAGACGGTCGCGACATGGTCGTCCTGCACCTACTCGTCGACACACGGGATGCAATGGGCGCAAATCTCGTTAATTCGATGTGTGAAGGAATTGCTGCTCTCGTTGAACAATTGACCGGCGGAACAGTTTTTTTGCGAATTCTGTCCAACTTAACTGACCGGGCAATAGCCAAAGCCTCGGTCCAAATTCCTACCGCTAATCTCGAAGGGAAAGGCTTCAGCGGCGAAGCTGTAAGGGATGGCATTATTCTCGCCAATGACTTTGCACTGGCTGACCCATACCGCGCGGCGACCCATAATAAAGGCATCATGAACGGCGTTGACGCTGTCGCTCTAGCGACGGGCAACGATTGGCGTGCTTTAGAGGCAGCAGCGCACGCGTACGCTGCTAAAGATGGTCGCTATAAGGCACTGACACGATGGTATAAAAACGACGCGGGAGATCTAGTCGGCGAAATCGAAATCCCAATGAAGGTCGGCACTGTTGGCGGATCGTTAGAATCCAACCCGAGCGTTCGTATCAACCATCGCCTCCTGGGTTCACCGAACGCGACAGAGCTTGCTTCAGTGATGGGCGCGATCGGTCTTGCACAAAATTTTGCCGCCCTGCGTGCGCTATCGACTAATGGTATTCAACAAAATCACATGAACCTGCACGCACGAAGCGTCGCCAGTGCCGCAGGCGTACCGGATGAACACTTCGAGACGGTTGTCGAAAGCCTCATTGAGTCCGGTGAAGTCAAGATTTGGAAAGCACAGGAGATCGTCAAAAACCTCTCTCGCAAAGCAACGCGACCAGAAGAGTCAGAACGCCAATCAGCAAGCGGCAAGATAATTCTGCTGGGAGAGCACGCCGTGGTATACGGCAGGCCAGCAATCGCACTGCCTATCCCCCTCGCCGTGGAAGCGACTGTACGTAAGTATCCGTCTAGCGAAGGCCAAGGGGTGGATATAGTCATACCACGCTGGGGCTTAGAGCAGAAAGTACATGCCGGTATGCAAGGCCTCCCGGGGATTCTTGGTAACATCCTTGGTCGGCTGAATTTGTTAAACGAACACATGAGCATCGAGGTCTTCCCACATGTCCCCCGCGCGATGGGCTTGGGTGGCTCTTCCGCACTGGCCGTCGCCATCCTGCGTGCGGTGGATCATGCATTCACCCTAGATCTCGGTAATGAAACCATTAACGCGCTCGCTTTCGAATGCGAAAAAGCAGCGCATGGTACGCCGTCAGGTGTGGACAACACGGTCGCAACTTATGGCACACCATTGATCTATCGCCGGGTTGATGAAACTCCTAAATTCGAAAGCCTCACTCTAAGCGAACCACTAGAACTGGTCGTTGGGATTACTGGCAAGGAGAGTTTGACCGCTGATGCCGTGGCGCGCGTCCGCAAGGCTTGGCAACAATATCCAGATCGATATGAAGCCGTTTTTGATCAGGTTGAAGATGTCACCAACGCCGGTCGTGAAGCATTGATCACAGGTAATCTCGAAGAAATTGGCGAACTGATGAATCTTTGTCACGGTTATCTCAACGCGTTACAGCTATCAACACCAGAGCTTGAAGAGCTAATACACATCGCCCGCAAAAACGGAGCACTCGGTGCCAAATTAACCGGCGGCGGAGTTGGCGGGTCCATGATCGCTCTTTGTCCCGATAACAAACACAGCGTTCAACACGCGATGCAAGCCGCCGGGTTCCAATCTTTAGAAGTCACAATTGCGACCTAGCGGTAGCCTATGAGTCGTCTATATCGCATAGTGTTGGCAACCCTGGTTATACTCGGTTCTATTTCTATATTCGCTGACTCTGGTCTAGTTGGCCAATGGCAACTCAGAATCGAAGGTCGCATGGGAATTCAAACTCCCACCCTCACAGTTCAAGCCGCGGATGGTATCTTCAGCGGCAGCATTGGTGGCGCGAGAGGCCAACTCGCCATTCAGACAATTGCGATCACAGGCAATCAATTCACTTTCCCATTCAAGATGACCACACCAATGGGTGAGTTCAATTTGATCTACAGCGGCACTCGAGACGGTGACATGCTAACGGGCACGGTTCAAACGCCGCGCGGCCCCATTCCTTTGACTGGCGAGCGTAAAACGCCTTAGCTTGTATTAGACTTTGCCGGAGCTAAGGTGTTCGCTCCAGCAGCACATTCAAGCACCCCGCCCAATACCGCAGTATTTCGCTGCGTCCGATCACCGGTATACCGCCATTCTGCCCGAGCACGAGCCTGATCGACGACTACCGTCAGATATCCGTTGTTGGTGGCGTCGACGTACTTGACGTGAGCGCGCTCATTGCGAGCCTGTGCAACCAAATTTTTCATCGCCGCGGAGGTTGAGGCAAGCGGCGGGGAGCTAACGGCAGGAGCGACGAACTCGATGGCGTGACTTCCCTCACCGTTGGCATCAGGAATCTCCATTCCCCACGCACTGTGCACATCACCCGTAAGAATGACGACATTCTCAATCCCCTGACTGTCAATGTGATCAAGCACTCGCGCCCGCGAGCCCCGGTATCCTTCCCAACTGTCAGGGTTGAAAGGGGATTCGCCATCCGTCCAGGGCGCAAAAACTACTTGCTGACCAACGAGTTTCCAACGCACACCATTCGCTTGTGTCTCGCTCAAATGGTTGAAAAAGAGCGCCTCCTGTATTGGACCAAGCAACGATCGTTCCGGATCATGTGCCAGGTCGAAATCTTCACGGCCACCTTGTTCATCACGCCCTTGAAGCCGAGTATCAAGCATGACCAGGTCGGCAAGATTGCCAAACCGGAAGCTGCGGAAAAGACCGGTCGGCACTTCTCTTATCGGCATCCATTCGTAGTAAGCCATAATCGCGTGACCTCGCCGCACATACCAGTCACCCTCGCCCTGTTCAGGGTTGTGGTTTTGCGCACCTCCAGACCAAGAATTGTTAGCGCTTTCATGGTCATCCCAAATCACAATCCAAGGATGGGCAGCGTGCGCAGCTTGAAGATCACCGTCAGCTTTATACTGGGCATGACGCGTACGATAATCTCCTAACGAAACTATTTCGTGATCGGGCGCAGGGATTCGATCGAGCGCTTCGCCATTACCGTACTCAGAATTACCGTACTCGTACAAATAATCGCCAAGACTCAACACGGCGTGTAAATCTTCTGTCTGCGCGATGTCTCGATAGGCGTTAAAATACCCTTGTGGATAATTGGCACATGAGGTGACTGCCAAACGCACTTCTTTCACAGCTTGGCTTGGTAAGGTCCGTGTTCTACCGATGGGGGATTCAAAGCCGCCGGTAGAGAATCCGTAGTAGTAGTGCGTGTCGGGCGACAACCCCGCCGCATCGATCTTAAAAGTGAAATCCCGTTCGGGCCGGGCAACGCCACTACCTCGATGTAGCGCCTGAGATGGCATCGGCTCGGTACCAACCCACCAATCCACCGCTATGTCGGTGTCAGTATTCGAAGCGGGCGAAGCTCTGGTCCACAAAATAATGCGATCATGCAGCGGATCACCACTGGCGACGCCATGCTGGAAGGGACTCTGTCCGTTTGCAACCGTAGCGTCAGCAGCCAGTTCTAAATCGTCTTTACTCACGGGTCCCTCACACGCGCTGCTAGTAACGCCGATTAGCGCCGCCTGTGCTAGGGAAGAAGTCTTGAGAAAGTGTCGTCTATCCATTGTGCCCACCATTGCCTTGATCACTGAGTCTAGCGATGTCATACAGGCACCGCATTACATCACCATGAACGCGTACCTCACTACAACGCCACTAAGCAGGTATCCAGGCCCCATGGAATCCCTCTGGTATGCGTTGGCTAAGCACCTCCTTTCCTGATTTCTGCGAGGCTCAGGCGCGCGTCACGTGCGCCTGAGCCGTTTCTAGATAGCCCAGCTTCTCTAACGATCGCATCGCACGGGTCATCGCAGACGCTGTCAGACAAACCGCATGCGCAAGGTCGATTCCGCAGCGGTGATTACGCCAACTAAGCGATATTCACGAAAGGTGGTACCACGCGTGTTAGACAAGGCCCGATCCATGTCACGCACCAGGCCAGACGCTGGATCGAGGATGTACGCAAGGCGCGACTTGGGGGTTAGGAGATCAGAACGACTGGTGTACGTTGACGTCGCTGCATACTACTTGATCAATCAAGTAGTATGCAGCTAACTAGCAGTTTAGCTAGCGCCCCAGCTTGGCCTTTCCGCAATCTGTGCACGCCATCGGTTGAGGTTGGCAAGCTCAGGAATAGTCACAACCTTGACCATTTCTGCAAAATCCAACGCGACTCCCAGGGTTATGTCAGCAATACTAAAGCGATCACCCACCAGATATTCAGTCTGTCCGAGCTGCTCGTCAAACATGGTCAACGTTTTGGGGGCGACTTCGGCACACACCTCACCCCATTCTTTCACGGGTGTTTCCCGATCTTTGAAAAAGCCCGTGATGTTCCGAAAGGCACCGGCAACATTCGTCATAAAATTGATTTCTGCCCGTCTACCCCACATTTCGATCGAAGCCGCTTCAAGCGGCGTTGACCCAAATAAATTAGGATCCGGATTCAAGCCTTCCAGATATCGACAGATTGCCACCGATTCTGATAAGAAAGTACCATCATCCAGCTCCAGTACTGGGACCCTACCCGCTGGATTCTTGGCCAGATAATCATTTTGAATGTTCTCCCCGGCGCGAATGTCCACGGCAACGCGGTCTAACTCAACAGCTTTCTCTGCCATAAAGACATGCACGCGACGTGCATTCGGACTTGGTGCTTCATGCAGCTTCATTTTCTTCTCCTTGGTTTCGTTTTCAATTAGTTTCGTTTTACCCTATTTGCGTATCGTCGTCTGCCAACGCGATGTGACTGACATCCGGCGGGAGCGGGGGCGGTGCTTTCTCCGTCTCATCCATATCCGCACCAACTTCGGCAATCTCAAAATTCGGATCAGGTATCGCTATATCGACAGATTCATAGGCTTGCCCCTCGAACAACACAACGCCCAATTCAGCTAGCGTGAGGTGATCAATCGCAGGCACACTCACTGGCCTTTCCGGTTCTTCGATCACAAAGACCGAAGCTTGGAGGGACAGGTGTTCCGTAGCGATCTCTGGGGCATCGACGGTTTGTCGTTCATCCTCCCGCAGCATATCAGCGCCAACCGGTAACACTTGCATACCGCCCACGGCATGCGATTCTAACCGTCCGTTGTCTTGTCTTTCTTGACCTTCCGCAGATTCGGTCTGAGCAATCGCTTTTGCAGATAGCACATCACCACCGACACCGTCTGCTGGCAATCGACGCAGTTTGGCACCGGCTTTCTGAAAGGCTGCTTGATAGCGAGCCGCGGTTTTCTCGTCAGTTGCCTTCTTGACGACCATTGACTGACCGGAAAAGAGCAGATCCATCCGCTTGTCATCCAATTTCAAGATTGCGCTTAGGCGTTTCTTGACGATAGCCGGGTGCTGTCCCTCGACCACTTCTCCTGAAAAAACAAGTCGATACTCTTGCGTCATCTGCGAGAGCGTACACGTGATTGCGTTCAAAACCTAGTCGAGCGACCATAGGAGAAACATCATCTCGGAGAGACCATGGGAACCAGCGCGCGCGTCGTCGTCCTACCAGAATCGACATCCACTTTGCGGATCGAAGAGATTTCTTTGCCCGACCCCAGCCCGCACCAGGTTGTCGTTAAAGAATTTGCATCGGGGGTCTGTCATTCACAGCTCCATCAGATGCACCGCGAGCGAAGGTCGCCTGTCATTTTGGGACACGAAGCAACGGGCGTCGTAGTCAAAGCGGGAGCCGAGGTTTCTCACGTCGCCGAAGGTGACATCGTTCTCTTGACTTGGGTACCACGCGATATTGAAGCCGCAGGCCGAGTCCCAGACAGAGCGATCCTTGACGTCAGTGATGGCGTCGCGCAATCAGAAAACGTCTTTACGTGGGCGGATCACACCATCTGCGATGAACAATACGTGGTCAAAGTAGATCCTAATATCAAAAAGGACGTCACGGCCATTATCGGCTGCGCGGTCATGACTGGCGCCGGAGCTGTGATCAACACAGCGAAAGTCCAACCAGGACAAAGTGTGGTTGTTTTCGGTGTCGGTGGCGTTGGTTTGAGCGCAGTTGTGGGTGCCAAAGTCGCTGGTGCAAATCCAATCATCGCTGTTGATTTGGATGACCAGAAATTGGAATTCGCTAAAGCGTTTGGCGCAACTCATACGATTAATGCCTCGGTTGTAGATCCAATTGAAGCCATACACGAACTTACCCCGCAGAAAGGCCAGTTTACGATCAGCCGTCAGCCGGTCAGCGGTGCTGACTTCGCGTTTGACTGCATCGGCATTAGAACCACAATGGAACAGATCGTACCTGCCTGCCGCGGCGGCTATTTTGGCGCGAACGATGGGGGCACTGCTGTGCTCGTCGGCGTGCCTTCCACACCCGTAGAACTCAATGCCGTAGACGTGCTGATTAACGAAAAGCATTTCATCGGTAGCATCGGTGGCTCTTGCGCCCCTGATCGTGATTTTCCGCGCTTTTTGGAATGGCATGACAACGGTGATCTCAACCTCGAGGCTATGGTGACCGAACGCTATTCGATCGATGAGATCAACGAAGCAACACAAGCCCTGGAAGCAGGTCGCATAAGTGGGCGTGCCATCCTTGAGTTTTAATGGGCGCAAATTGGTCACTCAAGATATCGCACTACCGGATCCAACTTTCCCTGTCAGCTCCGCAACGTTCTCTGTCCGCCCCGAGGAGAACGGGCCTTTGTCCTGGGAGACGTCGATCCGCCGATGTTCCGCTGAAAATGCTAATTGCGTAGCGGGTACTGATGAGGCACCTCACACTGTGTCCGCGCGGGATATATGGCACGACAACGCGCTGGCATTTGCACTGTGACACGCTGATGTATACGACACATTTTATAGCCAATCGCAGTCTGCAAACCGCTTACCATGACCTTGGGTCACGCGCACCAATCCTCTTCGTACATGGATTTACGGGCTCCAAACTCGATTTTCTCAATCAGCTGGCCTGGTTTTCTGAAAGCCACCGAGTCATCGCGTACGATCAACGCGGCCACGGCGAGTCAACCAATCTGGGCCCTTATACACTTGATGAGCTAGCGGATGACCTTGTGTCGTTCCTCGATGCTCTGAAAATTCCAACCTGTCATATTCTTGGCCATAGCATGGGTGGCATGGTAGTCATGAGAGCCCTGCTCTCACACCCAGAACGATTTCGATCTCTGGTCCTTATGAACACAGCGCCGCACGGGGTAACGCTGTTCGACGATGCGACCCGCGAACGCCTAGTGGACATGGTCACCAAGAATGGCTGCCAGAGCCTGATTGAAGGCATGAGAGGCCAGCCGCAGCCACCAAGCATACAACGGGGCATAGACTTCCTGGGTAAAAACGAGCATTGGCGTCGTATTAAGGTCAAGTTGCAGCAAATGGATCCACGAGCCTTCTCGCATCTGGGTAAAGAACTCGCACACCAAACAGATTTATCGGCCCAGTTAACAAACATAACCGTGCCAACAACCGTTATTGTCGGTGCTCACGACAAACTTTTCCTGAGGCCTTCCCGATTAATGGCCAACACCATCGAAGACGCAAACCTGCACGTCATCGACAACGCCGCCCACAGTCCCCAATATGAGCACCCGGAAGCGTGGCGTGCAGCAGTTGACAGGCATTTGTTAAGGACCGATGAACAAGTACGCTAAATCTTCAGAACCGCTGAACTTGACCTTTAAAGCCGTTTGTAAATTTCCTGCAACAAGTTGTAGCCGCGAGGATCGCCGAGCACGCTCGGTAACATGCGATTCATAACGTAGGAAACGCAAAGCCGTGCGTCTGCGTCAACAACAATCGTAGACCCACC
>JACLAC010002294.1_pt1 | contig 13150 bp, 9 predicted proteins | sample 8027881 | NCBI WGS metagenome assembly JACLAC01 (sample SAMN15725517, study PRJNA655200) | protist metagenome | isolation source: fluorescence activated cell sorting (FACS) single amplified genomes of... | place: Spain: Blaines Bay Microbial Observatory, Mediterranean Sea | collected 2016-01-19 | reverse complement strand
GTCTCCAGTTCCAACAGATTCACGCGCCGGCTGAAGAAGGTCAGCTCCTGCGAGTGCAACAGCATGTGTTCATCGGTAGTCAGCGTGCTCCGGTCCACGCCCGCCATCACCGTGGATATTGCGCGCCACATCCCACGCACGAACCGCGACTCGAACTTCATGTCGGTGGATGTCCCGCCCACGCCCAATTGCACGAAGGAATGCGCATCCACCAACTCGCGGTACATGGAACTCCATAAGCATAATCGAACCTCTTGTCTCTCAACAAACAATCCACACCGTAAAAACAATTATTGCATTGGTTTACAAAGGCGTTTTAAGCAGAACATCAACATTCGATTATGGAGTTCCATGTACTGCCGATACGCCTCCGCCACCGACAGCCGCGGCGTCGGCCCCACCGACCCCGACGACGGGGTCATGTCCAACCCCGACTGCGAATGCGCCCCCCCGGACTGCCCGAGGATCTGTCGCGACTGCAGTTGGATCACCACGTCGCGTGCGGCCTCCACCTTGCGGAGCACCGCCAGGTTCTTGCGGATGTAGGCCGCCACGGCGTTCACAATGTGCACGTGGCCCAGGAACACGCGCATGTTGCGCGGGTGCAGGTTGCCGAGGCGCTGGAAGAAGATGGCCACCATGTCGCGCTCCTTGCGCTGCCGCTCGTGCGCGAAGCCCGCGTCGACCGACGCCACATGCATATTCAAATAGCAATGATTTTGCTTCTTCAACAATGATTTCGCCTTGAAAATCATTGTTGAAAAGCGAAATCATTGTTATTTGAATATGCATGCAGGATGGCGTTGCTCCGCGCCGACCGCGCGCTGCGCCGCGTGGAGCCCGTGGCCGCCGACCCCACGCTGGCCTGTTCCCCGCCCCCGCTGAGCCCCCGCGCTTGTGTTCCCTGCGTATTATTAGGCGCCCCAGACGCCCGCCCTTTTTGGTTCTGGCTCTGGCTCTGGCTGGGATTTTGGGTGTTGCCGGTGACGCTGCCGTTCCGCGGCGAAATCGCAGCACTGGTGCCACTCTTCGCAGCACTGGTGGGACGCGACTGTTGCGTGGATCCAGACGTGTTGTCTCCGTCTCCTTTGGGCGAAACCTCCCTGGTTGTTCTCCCACGAGCCGGAACGCCTTTTTCGGCCGTCCTCGGTGAGGCCACGTTCGCGCCTGGAGTGGGAGAGACCGCACTGGATGCGTCATCGGCCCAATTGCTGTGTTGATCTGGATTTTCTTTTTCATTTTGATTTTCATTTTGATCTGGATTTCTGTCAACCGAATTTTGTCGATTTTGGTTGTACTGGACCGTCGATCCAGATCCCGTACCACCCGCGGCAGCTTTCCGTTCCCGCACAAGCTTCAGTTCCGCATCTAACTCCGTGTAATCAAAAGTGATACTCGAGGACCACCCGGCAAGCCCGTCCACCGCCGCATTTGGCGTAAGCAAATCCGCCCCCGCCTTCTTGCCCAAGCGCCGCGCCAGTTTCGGCCTCCAATTCGAGTTCGTCTGACTTTCCTCTTCGCCGTCTCTGTTCTTGTTGTCTCGACCCTTGTGCTTGTTGGAAGAAGAGGCTTTCGAAATCGAGGAGCCCGGGGTGGTTTCCTTCTCCACTGCCGCTTGCGCGGCCCCAACCACTTCTGCGCTGGCCCGCGAAAAAAAGCCAATGGGCGGGATGGCGCGATCACCGCGCAACGCGGCAGCCAAGTGCGCGGCCACGGTGACCCGCATGGCAGGTTGTTCCAGATAGGACAAATGTGCAGCTGTCAGCGGCTGCGAGGTCGAAACGCTGCTGCGAGGTCGGCGGTTTCTCTTGTCCTTCTCGGCGGCGCTCTCAGTCGAATTCCTCCGGTCTTTCCTCGCGGCCTTGTCTTCACCTGTTGCCTTGTCCTTGCCACTTTCCTTCGCAGCACATGCAAGTCCATTTAGCAAGGTTTTTCTTAGTCAGCGAGGATTTTAAAGGCAAAATCCTTGCTGACTAAGCGAAAACACTGCTAAATGGATGTGCATGCACTGCCCCCCTTCTTGTGTTGTCCAACGCCATCTTTCTGTATTCCAATTAGCTTGGCTTTTTGCTTCGCAGCCTCGGCGTCCTTCGCGTTCGATTTCGGCTTTCCCTCCTTGCCTGCACTTTCACTCTTCTTGTTCGAACGATGCTTGTCCTTGCCTGCACTTGCCTGTCCCTTGTTGGCTTGCGCGCCGACCTCTTCGCCGCGCTTCGTTGATCTTGTCGCCCCACCCTCGCCTTGAGAAACTTTTTGCGTCGTTTGAAGAGACAGCGTCGCTGCGGCCACTGTCGCCCCAGCATTGGTTTTGCCAGAAATGTCTCCCATCTGCGATTTGCCGGGGTCCTGCTGTGTTGGTGTGTTTGACGCAGCGATTGTGACATTGTCACTGGCGACCACTTTCTGCTCGGCGCTGGCGGCCGGAACGCCGCTGGTTGCTGGGGTGACGGCGTTTCCAGGCCTGCTCTTGCCAAACTCGCGCCCAACGGTGCCAAGTTGTTTCTCGTTGCCAACTTCATTTTTATTGTTCAAGACTTCCGTCGCCCCTGAATCTTTATCTTTCATCGGGCCCACCCCCGTGTGCGCCCCCATGCCGGGGCCCGTGCCCGTGCCCGCGCCAATGTCGGTGCCCACTGCGCGAGGAAGAGGCCGGCCGAATGTGGGGGGTGCGTTCAAACTCATTTTCACAAGGCCTTTGCCCGCGTCCTTGTCACGTGCATTGCCTTCGACATCGGAACCGAAACGCGACCCCCCTCTGTTCGAGAGATCTTCGTGCACTTCCAAGAGGGTCGGAAGCTTTTGTTGTTCAGGGTGACAACTTCCGCTGGGCCCCAAGGTCGTTTGGGACTGGAATCCAAAAGGACCTGCAACTCCACTACTTCCCGCCGCTTGTCCCGAGTTCGCGCGGCTTGGGCTCGGATTTGCACTTTGGCTCGCACTTGTGAGCCCGGGAAACGCACCTACGGGTTTGTTTGGCGTTCGGTATTGGTTCAGGTCGTCGCGCCGCTTTTCCAGTGTCACAACGGAAGCGTCACCCACGCTGTTTGCGTTCGTCGACGGTGCCGCATTCGACAGGACTGAGAGACGCCCCGAATCCAAACCGGCGGCAGAGGATTCGCCGCGTTGCTGCTGTTCAGTGTCAGCACTTTTTAGCCGTGGGAACTTTTTGCGGCCCTTTTTGAAGTCACTTTTATGCATTTTTTGCATAAGATAGCCGTACATCATTTTGCCCCCACCAGCTGTTCCGGGGGGATAGAGCGCTACTTTACCCTGCTTACTCGTCCCTTCGGCCGCGGCAGGCAGGATGGAACCCGGCGGAAAGTTCAAAGATTTTGAATGCGGGACCTCGTGACCGCCGTCGAGGCTGTGCTGCCAGGGCAGAGCTGGATTCCCGCTCGTGCCCGGCGTTTTGCGGAATACCGTTGCATCGAGATTGGCGTGTCCGTGCGACACAACTGGGTGGAAAGCTTTTGTGTTGCCTAGGTCGCCGACGACAACCCCGGACTGCACGTTTCTGGGCGAGATCATGCCGACGGAAAAGGAGTGTCCGTGCCGGGGAGACGCAGAATCTGCATAGGCCCGGATTATCTGCTCCAAAATGGAATTTGATGGTAGATTCAAAGGGAAATCGCTATGGTTACCATCAAATACTAATGTTTCATCAACAAATCCGGGCCTATGTGGCGACACTAAATGAACCGTAGAGGTGTCGTTCGTTTTGGACCCGGCTCTGCTCAACTCGAAGGTGTCCCGCGCGGAGTCCAACGCCAGACTGTTGAACTGGTCAACGGTCCCGGTGCCCAGAGTGCTGCCGAACCCGCCGACGGTCCCCAAGCCGGTTGATGGATGCGCCACGTTGATGGATGAGAACGCGCTCGCGCTTGCACTTGCACCAGCATTTGCCATAGCATTCTGGTGGCCCGCTCCAAACTGCGTCATTGCTCCAAACTGCTGTTGTTGGTTTCCTGTTGCCATCGGCGCGCCACCGGCGGCTGCGCCCGTCGCGAGAACCATCGACGCGAAGGAATCCGTAGCTTGTGGTTTCAGTGGCACATTGGACGTGACGACACTTTGGTCACCTTGCACATTGGGAGTCGTGTGTGCGCTCGTGATTTGAGACGGCGTGCCCGACGCAGTTATGGTTTGAAGCGTCACTCGAGACGAAGCGGACCCTGCGGGCGTCTGCGAGGCTGGCGCTCCGACTGTCCGCGAAGATACAGATAGAGAATTGGCCGCCATCGAAGAAAGAACAGCGTGCGCGTCGGGGACAGATGGTCTTCGTGACGACGTGACAACGGAGCCAGCCGCATCCAAAAGCGTGCGGGCGGAAGCTGCGAGGGAGGCTGTGCGGGAGGGCGATTCGTTGGAGCCTTCCGCACAAACACTCAACATCTGCCCCAGCACACCAACACGCTGCAGCCGCTTCGTCTCTCTCGCTGCTCGCTTTTTCTCTTGCTCGACTTTTTCTCTTGCTGCTCGGTCTTTTTCCTCCTGCTCCGTTAAGCGTTCCCGGTCTTTATCGTCGTTTCCCACACCGCCCCGACCCCCGAGCTGCTGCAACCCGGTCGACCTTTGCACGCCATCGCCACCGAACTCGCTCGAAGCTGGGGAGTCGTCAGCGTCAGCGCCCAATTGCAGAACACTGCTCAGCTCCTGCTGGAAAAAATCCCTCATACCTGCGAATTGCGCGGGGAGTGCCGTCGCCACGATGGCGCTAGCCGCGATCAGCACGGACGCGGGGTCCTTGCTGCTCTTGTCATCCAGGTCGAGTCCCCGCCCGGCGGCCAACACAAGTGTCTGCACACGCAACTGATGTCGCGCCTCTGCGTAACTTTTGGTCGGCGCCGCGCCTGCGCTTGCGCGGCTTGCGCCACTGTTGGAGATCGAATGGGACCGGGAAGACTTCCGAGTTGCAATCACGTTCGCGTCTGGGTTCAAGCACGCTGATGCACTTCCTGCGGTATTTGTTTGCCCATTCTTCTTCTGATCTGGCTCGTTCTCTGCTTGTTCGCCCTCCTTGCATTTTTCATTTTCTAAAGAACCCTTCTTCCCGTCACCTCCATGCTCTCCGGCAATCGTGGAGCGCGAGCGTTTGCCCTCGGGCCCATCTGAAGTTGAAGTTGAAGCTTGATTCTTGGCTTGTGCTGCACCCAGGCGGCTGGCACCGTGCGTCGCATTATTAATCGTCATCAACTCCGCCTTGAGGACTTTCATTTCGTGCATGAAAGCGGCCGTGTCGAGGCTGCGATGCCAGTCACTCGTCTGCGGGTTTTCCAAATACGAATCCAACCGGGTCGCCAGGGTCGCTATCCGTCTCTCCGTGTCCTGGGACTCCACCGTCTGCGAAGAGCCGAAGCCTTTGCGACGACGAAATTTACTGCGCAATTTGCCAGGCCCGAGCCCATCGCCCAGCATCATCTCCCTGCTGGTGGACCGAAGGGGCGCAAGGGACTTCGGGTCCGCAATCGTTCGCGCGCGCCTGGGCAACTTGATCTCGCCACATGCACATCCATTTAGCAGTGTTTTTCTTAGTCAGCGAGGATTTTAAAGGCAAAATCCTTGCTGACTAAGCGAAAACACTGCTAAATGGATGTGCATGCAGCGAGGACGTCGTCGTTTGTGTTTCCGTCCGACCGACCATCGTTTGTGTGTCCATTCCGCAGATCCGCCGACGGCGGCGATGCTGCCTTGAACAGGTGCTGCGTCGTGGGAAGGAAAGCAGCTCCCGACTCCGACTGGATGCAGCTCGGTGCCATCTTCTTCCGGGGCACAATTGAAGACGGAGACAATTCCTTCGAAGCTTGGGCTGCCCCTTGCTGCTCGTTTTTGTTGGCGTTTTCTTGCATTGGAATATGCGTGGCATTCTTTTTCAAGTCGCCACCCATCAGCTCATCTGTCGCAAAACCAAGGTCCAAACCCGGACTTGCAGCACGTGCCTTCCCACCAATAGTTGCATCATTGTCTGCAACCGGGACCGGCGTCGCTGTTCCCGTTGACGTGTGCGCGCCTGTTGATGCTTGAACGAGTGAGCTGCCACCGCCCGAATCACCAGGTGTCGGCACCAGACTGCCGTTTCGAGCCACCCCACATGTGGCGCCACATTTAATTGTTTCCGCTCATATTCCATTGTACTCTGAGAGGGCCGGAAAAACAATGGAATATACGGCAAAACAAAGGCATCCTCCGCGGATCAATTGAACCTCCGCGGATCAATTAAACATGGCGCCACATGCAGACAACTCCGCCTCCCTCTGTGTCCTGTCCGGTCCGGTTCCCGTTCCCGTTGCGTCCCTTGCTTCCGTGTTTCCCGTTCCAGTGCTGACCGGACTCCCTCGCTGCAAATTGTTCAAGTTCGCTCCACCGTTGTTCAAAGCTTGCGCTGCGTTCATAGCTGCCGCTACCGAATAATCCTTATCGATGTTGTCGAGTCCCATCGATGTTTTCTCACTGCTGCTGGTCACGGTCTTTTTCTGCCCACTGCTGCCCACCGACGGCGACACTCCAGCTCCTGCGTCGGAACCCCATCTTCGCTGCGCATGCAGCTTCTGCTGCTCTTGCGCTAGCGCCAGCGCCAGCTGCGCTTCGAGAACATTTTTGTTCAAATCCGTACCCACGGCGCCCGGACCTGCTCTCGATTGTCGCAAACTCACCAGGGCCGCCATCAACTCCCGGCTGCGATCTCGCTGCGCCCCCCCCGCGGACTGGTTCACACCGCGGACATCATTATTTTCACCACCATTTTCACCGTCCCCGTCCGCATCTCCCTCCTTTCGACGCCGAGCGCTCGGAAGCTTGTCGGCCTCCAGAGAGCGCGAAACGCGGCGCGAACCGTCCGGCAGGATTTCCAGCGGAAGAAGAGCAGCCGACCGTTTCACAATCGAACCGGAGGACGCGATGGAGGCAGCAACATTTTCGGCGCTCTGCTCCCCATCTTTCTGCTTCTTATCGCGGACGATCTGGTGCTGCTTCGATCTGACCGGCATCTCGTCGTCGTATGATCGGATCTTTTTGGGGACGTGCAGCGTGTCAATAAAAGGTGCCGAGCTCAGTGGAACTGCCGACAAACCGACCGCCGGCTTTGTTGGAGTGAGAGGCAGGGAGCCGCAGCGCTCGCCACTGCTCGTACCACCGCCGACTTGCTCGTCGTGGGCGCTCGCACTTTTTCTTCTCTCTCTCAGTTTCTTGTTTATGTCGTCAACTGGACTTCCATTGCTGGACTTCCTTCCTTTTCCCAGACGACGAGACGCCTGTAGTTTTAACAGCAAAGCTGGCGGCAGCGGCTGCGGCAGGGGAGGCCGCTCACCGAAATTCTCCACAAACCGCTCCGAGTCCCAGGAGGACCGGTTCTCCATCACGTACGACTCCAGTGCATACCACTGCTGGAAACGCGACAAGCACATCCGCTGGTCCGCGTCCAACTCCTCGCAAGCGCCGCTATTCTGGTAGTTCAAGATGCAATTCAACTCGTCGCTGTTCAGGTCGCTCACCGAGAAGGAGGAGCGCTGCATGCAGCGCGGTAGACCATTGTTGCGATGAGATTTTGATTTCATTTGATTTCACCCTGGAATATCTTTAAAAAGGCGTTTTGAAAAACAATGCATTTTTTGTGAAAAAACAAAGGGAAGTTCGCGGTGTGAGCGCTGCGATTCGGTGTAAACAATAGGACACCGCGCTCCATGTGGGAAGACCTGTGGGAAGACCCCTGTGCCGTGTCCGGCGAAGCCGACGCAGACGCCTCCACATGGAACTCCATAGTCGAACGTTCTGCTTAAAACGCCTTTCTAAACCAGTGAAACCCTTAGTTTTGGGGTGTGGACTGTTCGATTAGTGACAAAAGGTTCGATTATGGAGTTCCATGCAGCACGGGGTCAAGCCGCTGTCCCTGCGGGGGGACGGTTTGTGCTTGTGCTTGTGCGTTGCTTGTTTGTTTTTGTTGTGGCTGTCCGTGGGCGTTTCCAACCAAAGATCCAGTGGCGTTGATCTGTTGCGACTCCACAGTCAACTGAGAAACCTGCTCCCGCGCCGCTGCGGACCCAGTCGCGGTCGCGACCGCGAAACTACTGGTGGCTTTCTTCAAACTCCAGGTAGAATCGAGACTTTGCTGCTTGGCACGCTCTTTCAGGGCAGCCAAGTGTTCCATGGCACCTGCGCTGTCCACAAGCGGCAAATCCTCCGGCTGAAAGGTGGACGCTGTGTGGGATTTCGCTTCTGGCTTTCCCTTTCCCTTTTTGGGATTCGACGTGCCCTTGGAGTCCGTGTTCGTGTTCGTGTTCGAGTTGGTATTAACACTGGAACGTGATTGCGTCTTCGGGTTAGTTTGAGCGTTGTTCCAATTCAAGTTCGCAGCTGCTAAATTGCCTGCTCCTGCAGCCGGCGCAGTTTGAGCAGCGGGACCCACACCAAGCGCCGTCAATAGCTGAGCGGGTCTTTGGACATTGGGCGCGTTGGAAAACGAACCGACTCCGGCGTCCGCACTCTGGGGAGGATTGGCGCCGTGCAGTTGCTGGGTAGGCGACAAAGCCGAAAACGTGTTCGCTGCTTGGGGGGTTTGATCGCTGTTGTCTCCCGAGCCGGTCGTCGTGAGCGCATTAAATACGTCTGGATAGAAAGCGCGCAATGCTTCCACCACAGCGGTGTCAGTCGAGCCCGTCGGAGCCGTTACAGCACCTCCTGACGAGTTGTAACCGCTGGGGCCACCCCCAGCCGTGTCCTGAGACATTGAAGGCAACGACTGCTGAGACGCCAACGAGTCGCTGTGGAGATGGGAATGCGACCCAACCCGGCCAGCCACAGCCCCTGCTAACGACGCCTGCAACTGACCGGCCGCAAGATTCAAATTGAAACCTTGCGCATTTCCAATTGATTGACCGTTCTGGGACCGCAGATTCGCGGCCACGACTGACTGTATGGTATTCTCGGTCTGCTTACTCGCGGTGTTGGTCGCGGCTGCCGTGCTACTGTGTGCGGCCAGAAACTCGCTGATTGTGTTCACAGTAATGTCAGAGGCTCGGTCCGGCTGCGCCTGATTTCCCGTAGTCAACCCTTGCACACCAGACACCAGGCTGCTCAGACTGTTGACACTACGATTGTGATGGTGGTTCGGGGAGATTTGTTGGTTGGCGGCCGCCCCCGCGCCTCCCCACTGCGTGTTGCTGTGTGTGTTGTGAGTTCCAGTTGCAACTGCACTTTTTGCGCCGGCGCCTTGCAAATCCAGAAACGGAGAAGCTCCCGGCAAGGAATTCGCCGTCTCTGCCTGGAAGTTGCCCAGGGACCGCCGCCGTTGCCGTTCGGCCTCTCCAACAGCTGCCAACAGGCCATTTCGTGGGCCTTCCACGCTGCCGCTGCCAACAGTGCCGGTGCCCGCACTACCGGTGCTGTGCCGCCTGCGCGAGCCACCCAATATCGATAGGGACGCATTTTGAGACGCATTTTGGGACCGCACAGTGCTCGTCTTCGTGGATTTCGCCTCCTGTTCAGTTGGCGTTCCGCTGTTATTGTTGGTTAGACCCGCATTAATATTCATCGTAGCCATGCCTGCAACGCCAACCAAGTCGCCCGCCGACAGTTGCGACGCATGCAAAGAACCCTGTGCCAGCGACTGCAACGACTGCTGGCGTTCGCTCACGGACGGGCTATCCGGAGGCAGCAGCGGTGGCCGGTCCGCGGAGCTGGACGCAACACCACCAGCGGGTCCGGTGGGGGCGGACGCGGACGCGGGTGGTCCCGGTGTCACCGTCGACCGGCCCAGAAACTGCTCCGCGAGTCCACGCAATCCACGAGAAGCAGGAGGGGAGCCAGAGCTTGCAGCGGAAGCTGCGGCGTTGCCTGTTGGCAAAACCGCTTTGTTGTTTCTGGAATTGGCACTCGCACTCGCATTCGCATTCGCAGCGGCATGATGTTTACCCGACACCGACCGCGAAAAGGAGGATGTCCCCGCCACGCCACCTGCATCGTCATCCCCGCCACGCCGCCTGCGCTTCTCGGTGTTCTTCGTGCCCCCACCTTCCAAGTTCGCGAACTGCTTTTTCCGAGACGTCCCCCACGGCATCCCGCCCGCTGCTGCTGTTTCTGTTTCTGTCTCTGTCTCCTGCGCTGCTGCTGTTGCTGCTGCCACTAACGGTGCGCTTCTGCTGACTGCGCCGGCAATCTGCTCGGGTTCGGTGCCAGTTCCAACTACATGTGGCCCGTTAATACAAGGTTCTGTCACTAATTCATCCTTTGCGGGCCTAAAGTAAAGGTTTTTCAGTGCTTTTTTGACAAAACTGTCGTTAGCGGGCCACATGTAATGGAACCAAGTTATTGATGCCTGAAACCGAGGAAAGTTCAAGTCCTCGCAGTTGCGCCAAATCCTGATGCTGACGCCGAGGCTGGTGCTGGCGCTGTTGCTGAACCAACCCGAGTCCAAATTCCACGGCACTGTTCAAGTCCAAGTTGACAGCGGCACCGTTTTTAGGCTGGGCGGAAGAGGAAGCAGAGGAATCGACGGAAACAGTTTTTGCAACCGGAAACAAATGCGCCGGAAGACGGTCCTGTGATGCTGTGCTTGGGATTTCTATTTCAGACGAGTTCGTGTTTTGCTTTTGGTCTCGTGCGCTCCCACCACAAGAGCTGGAAGAACCGCGGCCTTGCTGGCGGAAAACTCGTTGCCGCTGTTCCCGCTCTGCGATAAGACTGGAAAGGCTTCGTCTCTTCTGGTCTAAAAGCCGAAGTCTTTCATCTTTGTCCAACCCTTCTCTTCGAGGCGACTGAATCTTTCCAAGTAGTTTCAAAGCTTCGTTCAACAACACGTCTCAGGGACGTGCTTTACCAAAAAAAAGTTCTGCTTGGCTTTACCAAATGCTCAAAATTCAGAATGCTTCGTTCGAAATCCAAAAAAACGCGTCCATCCCTGGGCAAGATTCAGTTAGACGTTTCGGATCTCTCGATCAGTTTTAGGCATTCCGTGGTCGCAAGATCGGAAGCATACTGGGCCAACACACTCGTCATGCTTACGCAGCGAGTACATCGGCAAATCCAGTCGCACCGCGTAAAATCTTCTTCGAGTGAGGGTTGAATTTGGGCTTCAGAATCTGGGACGTTTTGCACAGGATGCAGATGCAGAAATTCAGCAAAAGACAGTTGAAGTGCATTTGAGCGTTTCCCCAAGTTCCCACAAAACGAACCAATGAGCTGACCAACTGTTTAGACAAGCGCTTGATTATGTCCGCGATAAGCAGCTGCAAAAACAGCGAAATGAAGTGCAAAAGGTTTCCCGAACCTCAACGAGCCCGATGATGTCAACGATTCTGAAACAAGACTTTGTCACGCGAGCGCATCAATTCCTGAAAAGTCCCAAAGTGAATCTGCGCCACCTCTTCAGCGCTGGCATACCCGCCTGCCAAGACCACTGCCACGGGCACGGGTCGTTGCTCGCAAAGAGCGCTTGCGCCGCTGGTTGGCTGTGTCGCAGCAGTGGTATTTATAGTTTCGCGCTCGCATGTGTATCCTTCCCTCTGGTTCTGGTTCTGGTTCTGGTTCCGACACCAGCGAAATACGGCTTCGTCGCGTCTGCGCAGCCCTTCCAGGCTGATATTGAGCCCGCCCAGTGGATCCGCCTCAAACGGGTCCGCACCCGCAACGTAAAGCACCAAATCTGCCAATGGCAGTCGACTTGGGCGCCCACTGAATTTGTTGCCGTGCAAGAGCCTCGACGTCAACGCTTGCAACGCCCGATCCAATTCGCGCAAATACACGGCGTCACCAGTTTCCGATGCGAGACCGACGTCCAAGCTGCTCCTGGCCTTATTCCAGGGGAAATTGTCCTCCTCGTGCAAGGACAACGTTGTGACCTCGACTATTGTGTCCTCGCATGAAGCCGTTATACCGCCGGCTTCATGCAGAAACCGGTGGCAGTCGGCCTGCGTCCATTTGGAGTAGTGCTTTTTGCTCTGGCCAGAATTTTCATCGGTCGGCACCACTTCGCAGAACCAGTTTTCTGCGTATTTTTCCTTCGCACCGGATTCTTCTTCTTCTTCTGCCGGTGGAACAAGGCGATAGCGGTGACTCGTTGTTTTGCTCATGCCGATCGACTCGGCCAGCTCATTTTGCTCGCCCTCGGCCAGCTCAGCACCGTCAACCAAAATCCAACGCCCAAATTCATCCTCAAACTGCGCCTGCGCCTTCGCCTGCTGCTGCTGCTGCTGCGCGCCGGCTGGGGACGAGACTTGCCGTTTTGGTTTCACATCCATTTTTGACCATTGTCTATTTGTTTTTTTTTTCCAAAAGTTTTGGTCGTGTCGCAGACCGTTTTGACGTTCGGACGGCGGGAAGTATTCCGCGGTTCCGTTCCCCTGATGCACGTCGAGATCGATAACGACAATGCGAATAGTTTCTGCTGCTGCATTTTTGCCAGCCACGTTCGCTTTTTTGGCATTTTCGTTAGCTGCGTTTTCGTTTTCCCCCGTCATTTGGCATTTGCGTTTTCCCGCAAGCATCCGCACGCCCGCCAGCACGCCCACGGCGACGTCGTTGAAAATGCAGTAGCCCTCCCCCCGCGTCCGCTGCGCATGATGGTTACCACCGCCGACGTTGAAACCGAAACCGCCGCCATCTGAACCATTTGAACCATTAATCGCACCATTTGAACCATTAATCGCGTCCCCCACCGCAGCCACCGTGCCCAACACGTCGCGGAGCTCCACGTCCAGGACGTCCTGCATGTGGCTCCTTAACGATAGTTTTGTCAAAAAAGCACTGAAAAACCTTTACTTTAGACCCGCAAAGGATGAATTAGTGACAACACCTTGCACTAAGGAGCCACATGTGGCTCACCGCGACTTCCATCTCGGCCACGGCCGCCTCCGGATTCGGCACGTACTCCTCGCGAATGCGGCGGCAGTACGAGGCCTCGATGAAACCCAGTTTCGCGAGCTCCTCGGGCGTGCCCAATGATGATCCCGCGAACGGTATTCCTATTTTTGCGAACGGTGCGGCTTTCACTTTCAATTGGGATTCCGCGCCTTCTTCTTCAACTTCATGTTCATTCGCGTCTTGGTCGTGTTCCGGCTCTAAAAATGCTACTTTTGGTGCCTGCTGCGTTGGCGTCGATGATGGAGTGGTTGTCGCCGGGGACTGCATGTAGCGCGATAGATCATTATTTTGCCCCCGTATT
>JACLAC010004539.1_pt1 | contig 13155 bp, 4 predicted proteins | sample 8027881 | NCBI WGS metagenome assembly JACLAC01 (sample SAMN15725517, study PRJNA655200) | protist metagenome | isolation source: fluorescence activated cell sorting (FACS) single amplified genomes of... | place: Spain: Blaines Bay Microbial Observatory, Mediterranean Sea | collected 2016-01-19 | reverse complement strand
GGACTTGGTCTCAATCATGCGTCTTCTTTTTCGCGGGATACACTGCGAGGAGCTACACCATGGGTGTCGTGGTTTGATTACAAAGCGTACGGCAATGGTCTTACATGCATGGGCGGAAAAGGCACGATGGAACACCACAACTTTCCCGACAATGGTGATGATGTGCGTGGCGTGGCTTTCTGCGGCGCGTCTGGATATATGCCAAACGAGATGGCGGAGCTCCGATGGTGGCCAAAAGAGCACTATGCATTTATCAAACCCTCAGAAGCGGTGTATACACTTCGACGGATAGGTACAGATCCAGATACATTCAACTATCCCGCATGCCTTGTGTGGAAAGATGCTCGTACACAAGGGTACCATTGGTTTACATATCATTTGAATGCAGACATATTCCGACATGATGTGTCCGACGATGGTACTGGTTTTTCTCATGTCGTTACCTACGGTTTTGATAAAGAAAAGCGAAATCTGGCTCATCATCGACCGTCAACTTTGGTGAGACTTTTCAAAGGGTCACTTGATAGTCCATCTGGACTACGTTTTGAGGTTGTCGAGTCGAATAACAATACTGTCAAGGTAAAAGTATCATTTGAGGAAGAACTTTTGAAAGTGCCGTCACTTCATGTGTACACGCGAAACAACAGAATTTATGTGGAACCAGCGGAGCCGTCAGCAGACCACTCCTATTTGCCATTTTATGTAAAAAGAGAGGACATACAAGTAAAGTGCCCGTACAGATCAGCCCCAATAGTGACGGGGGCAGTAAACGATGACATATTTTATATAGGCCCGGAAATCAAAGAGAAAATGGCTTCTTGGAAGCAGTGTGCAGCTAAAGCGCCGTGTCCATTTCGTTGGTATTCCACACGCTTTACATGCAGCAAAGAAAAAGTAGGCGTGCCGTGTGAATTAACCTTAGGTAATGTCAAGTATGCTAACGTAATTTTATGTACATAACCAATTTTTTTTGATATTTATTATTATTATATTAATTTTACTCGTAATAATAATAATAATAAGTAATATCCATAGACCATACGAGTACGAGTACACCGCCATACCCATGTTATTATTTTTTGGGGGATCTATTGAGTCCATATTATTATGTCCATATTATTATGGACTCAGAAAATAAATGGTCTATGGATATTGCTGTATATATTGTACTCGTACGGGGGCGGACACTTGCTTCCATGTAAAAAAACGGGTAATAATAATAAAACAGGGGGGATGTGAATTTATTGTAAATATCCCCCCTTGCCCCTCTTGGTCTGACAACCTGTTGTTGTCACTATTTCAAGTTGATATTATTCCCCCCCCCGGTCCAATACTGATGCGGTTGTGACTTGTGAAATATTTTTAAAATATCTTGTACTACACTCAGGTAAAGTTATATTTAAAATGTACTTTACTACAACATACGATTACACTTAATGTAAAGATATGCTTGCTTTTTCTCCCCCTATTCTTGTTTTCATCAACAATACGTCCGCAAAACACGTAAAGAAGTTTTTGACGACGCCCTGTCCTTCCATCTAAGCATTGAATAAGTTTGGCAATACATGCAAAAACAACTCCCACAATGAAAAAAACTCTACTTGCAACTGTACTCACCATCACAATTGCGCTTGGGATGCTGACTGAAAAAATCGAGGCAAACGTCTTCGATTGTTCCCGCGCCAAAAAGAAACGCTTCTGTAGAAAGCCCCAATTCGCACGTAGAGGATGCCTCTGGTGCGACAAAAAGTGCGTGCACCACTCCGAATGCGATGCGTCTTCGAAGCCTCAATGCAAGCGACTTAAAGCGAGAAATAGGAGACAGAAGGAGATTTGCAAGGCGCAAGGCTGTAACGTACAAAAACGCAAGTGCGTGGATCTAACTCTTGCGCCAACAGGGACTCCAAGCGAGGAACCAACATCTTTTACGACATTTGCACCAACGGCATCAAATTGTTTCAAGGTCGACGACGCTCGCGCTTGCACGAGTGAATGCCCCTGCAACGAGTTTGAGACGGGCTGCAACCAGGATAGCGAATGCTATGGGAACCTCAAATGCGTTAAAGCCTCTCGCGGACAATTTGATCTCAAGGAAGACGTGTCTGTGTGTCTTGGTGGTGATTCTATCGACGAGCCGGTCAAAGAGACGACTGCACCAACGAGTGCGCCACCTTTTCCCTCTCTGAATGATGTATTAAAGGACTATAATATTCTCAAGACGCTGTCGCCGGCCGCAACCGAGGGCCTCGACGACAAAAGCCTAAGTCTCATAAAGGCAGACCCGCAGTTGTTCGTTGAGAGTCTTGATTTATACGCCATAAGGGGTATAGACAAGGAAGATCCCGCAACGCGCCCTCCAGCTCTCATTACTAAAGTAGAGGACGTGGCAGTTGGATTTGTAAATCACCAGTGCGACCGCACAAAAAAACTTGGCAGGATGGGCTACTGCTCTACCCTTCCCACATGCAAGTGCGGAGAAGGAGAGGGATGGTGCCGCAAAAATTCTGAATGCATGGACGGCTTAAAGTGCCAAAAGAAGAGAGGAAGTTACTACGGATTGCGTTCAAATGTTGCTGTTTGCGTTCGAGACGAAAACCAGCCGGGTGTGTGGGAGTCGTCAGGAAAGTTTGAAGGCGAGTAAGTTATATTTGATTTTTTTTTTTCAAAACATTGTTTTAATTGTTATTTTCTTAGTATTGATATTGAAAGCACGCACAGCGGCATCAATTTGGTTGTCGGTCGATACGGCATGGAAGCCGCGCAGGAGATCGTGAATGATTTCCCCCTTTCGAGTTGGGAAGGCGCCCAGGTACGGCCTCAATCTAGAGCCACACCGACGCCAACGTTTGGCACGATAATAAAGGCGCCTAGCTTCAAAGTCATCGGTGACATAACCATTAACACGGAACCACCTAGTAGCTTACCCCAAGTCATCAATCCTAATATTGACGTCGACAAAACGAATGTGGGTGGACGGCAGCTGATGAACAATCGTCGTCTTGGTGCGACTGAAAAGGATATTCTCTGGCCCGATGGGACCGTGTACTACACGTTCGATTCAGGAGTCTCCTCATCTGTGAAAAACGTCATCGAGGACGCCATGGATCACTGGAAATCGAACACATGCATAAAGTTTGTTGCGCGCTCGAGCCAAAAAGATTACGTGCACTTTGAGGAGCCATCAAGCGGCTGCTCAAGTGCTATTGGAATGGACGGTGGTAAACAAACAATCAAACTCTCGCAGGGCTGCGGGTTTGGCGCAGCCGTGCACGAAATCATGCACGCGCTCGGGTTCTGGCACGAGCAGTCGAGACCCGATCGCGATTCTTTTGTTGACATTCATTGGGAGAACATTGAGAGTGGTAAGGGGCACAACTTTAAACGAAAGGGTGGCTCTAAAATTGATTCCATGGGAAGCCGATACGACTACGATAGCATCATGCACTACGGCTCGACTGCTTTTAGTACAAATGGCCAAGCCACGATCACCCCCAAAGTCGAGGGTGAGACTATCGGGCAGCGCTCAGGGCTGAGCGACCACGACATATGGCAAGCAAAGAAGCTTTACAACTGCCTCTCGACGTGCCCCTCGACGCATTACACGAAGAAATTCTACGAGGGCAAAGCTCCGTTTTGCGCTGGTTCTTGCCCTTCAGACTCTGAAGAGATCGGACGGGACAAGCGCGGCGGTGGTTCTTACTGTTGGACGGGTACCAAGGCGTATTGCCAATCGTGCTGCAAGACGGAAGAAGAAAACGTCTACAAGTGGTATGGAACCGCGCCCTTTTGCTCGGGTGAATGTCCGTCTGGGTGGACGTACGTTAAACGAGACAAGAGGGGAGATGGCGCGCGCTGCTGGACTGGATGGAAGCACCAGTGCAAGCAAATGTCGAGCGTAGAAACGTGCCAGAAGCCTTCCAAGGATTATGATCCCGACTGCCCTCCAGGAGGCGAAATTTTTTACTGGTTTGGTACAGCACCATTTTGCAGCGGCGAGTGCCCTTCCGGATGGACCCAGCAATCAACGAGCAACCGTGGCGACGGAAGTCGTTGCTGGACTGGCCAAAAAGTGCTATGCAAAAGATCGTGCTGACAATGATGATTCCTGGTGCAATGAGAAGCCGTTGTATGTAGTAAGCAAATGCTATATACAAAAAGTGCAAAAAGCATGATGCGAATAATAAATGGTACTAATCATGATAACGAATGTATGAGTACGAGTATACTTGTCGTATGCGTGATAATAATGGCTGGCGCCAAAAATAATGATAAAAGAAAAAATAAGCGATGAAATGCATAATATGATGTATTTATACAACGTACTTTTAGTTAATTTTCTCTCTTGCAGTGGCGACGGAACATGCTATCAATGGCCTATAACAAATAATGTCCTTACACGTTATAGCTGATTTAAAAGTTTTATAAATCGTCCATTTGATCCCCAACGGTAGTAGGTGCACGGGTTGGCTGAGAACTCTGTGAAAAATCCTTCATGTCATTATTTGATCCTGAGCCAGAACTATCACCAGAGCTAGACTTGCCAGCGCCACCGCACTCAGTTGCATATGAATCACTACTTGACATCATCATGGCACATCCGCGCACAGTGCATGCTGTGTCGTTTTTCCAGACACATGCCTCTTTTTTTTCGCAGTCGCTTTCGTTGTACTCAAGCTTGCATGCTGTGCCACAAGATTCTGTATCGTTGTTCCACTTGCACACTGTATTCACTAAAAAATCATTATTGGTGCATGAATCTTCGCTTTTCTTATTTCTGCACATGTCCGGAGCACATCCATTTTCCATCCATGCGCACTTTTCATCATCATTGCAATCGGATATGGGAGTATTCCCTCCATAAAGCTGAACACAATATTCTGTTGGGGCACTCGTTGGCCTGCTTGTGGGCGATTCGGTGGGCCTCACTAAGCCTAGTTCTGTGCTGTCCTTAAACACATTCCATCCGTTGTAGTTTGTAACATTCACCTCTCTGCAGCACTTGCACCTGGAATCTTTACGAAATTGGAACAAGCCTTTGCAGGCATAATGCTCCTTGGCCTGATCCCGGCATTCCGACCATGAGGCATTCGCCGGCAATCCTAAATCAACAGGATGGAGGCATTTGTGCGATTTTTTGTACTGGTGAGCATAGTATATTGTGCTGCTCGCATTCGCGGTGAACGTTTCCCCGCTCTTGCAGCACTTGAAGTCGTTATTGTCGGCGCGCATAAAGTACTGCGTGCATTCGTTGTTGCAAGTTTCAAACCCGGAACATTCTGTATCAGATGGAGTGCACTTGTGCTTTCTCATGTACACCGCATAGTCATAGCCGTCTGGTTTTGGGGGAGGGGCATACACCACCTTGCCCTGCACTTTCGTGGGCAAAGTAAAGTTGAACGATCTGGTAAAAACAGAAGATACATTATACACACGAAAGTCGCTGCATTTTTTTTCTTCTTTTTCTTCTGAAGTGCAAATACTAGTGTCATGTTCAGATAAACATCTGCAATTATCATCTTTATCAAGCGCAATAAAATGACCAGTACTCTGGTTTTGATGCAAGATGGAGCAATTTCCTGCGCATTGAACTTTGTCCATGGGCATCTTCAAAGTAGGCTTCGCTTCGAAATTTTCGGCGCAACATTTGTACTTTACGAACTCTTCTGGTTCCAATTCCTCTTTTTCTGTTACATGCTGCTGATAAGCCATCATATTCATATAAGCGATAATGTCGTGGTTTTTCTTAATCCTCTGAGATCGGGCATCCGCATCTTCGTCTTTATTTCCGTTGCACACGATCTGCGATGCATTATGCGTGAAATTCCATTTTGCAGCCTCTGCAATTGCACCTTCTGCGGAGCAATTACAAGACCATCGCTCCATCGCTTGCATCACACTTTTCTCATCATCCGTATTTGTTCCAGAAGTATCAAAAGCAGAAAAGTTGCCGTACGAGATGTCGTTTGCGCGAGCTGCAAACGCGTAGTTGCTGCAATTTTCTTGCATGATATTTTCCACCAGATTGTTTTGCAATGTGTGCTTATCCTTGTCGCGGAGAATTGTGAGGTAATTTGAAAGTAAATCGAAGTAGGATATGAGAAAATTTCTTAAATATGGATTCGTTTTGCACGTTTCGCCTGCCGCAATGCTTCTATTCCAAGCCTCTACGACGCTTTCTTTACTTAAAGTCGTTGTATCGTTGCCCACTAACTTTTTCCACAAAAGTTTTTCTCCATCTTCCCCCGTCCCCTTCATCTTTGTCCACAGCATTACATTGCTAATAAAAATGGCGCGCAGCTCGCCAGTGTATCTAAGCATCGCAGCCCTCTTTCCTGTCATTAAAAGATATCTCAGACAGAGCAAGCTGTCGCCATTGCTTTCACAAATCGTTTTGTTTTTGAAATAGTACTCCCAAAGACCCATTGATGTCGTTTCATTAATCTTGGAAAGGCTAAAGGCATGCTCGATGCGCCACGCTAGTCCCTGCACGCACGGCTCAACGATGTGCCGCAGATCGTAGGATGCCTGTTTAATTGATTCCCATGCATCACTTATGCTTTTTATAATAGCCAGCCCAGCACTGCGCATCCCATTTTCCATGATTTCGGGGTCTTCTCCCAATTTACTCAAAGTTTGTTTCATCGAAGGTTCCCAGAAAACCGGGGCCACGATGTAATCTATATGAGGGAGCAACTGCATGCACTTCAACCTTGCCTTTGATGACGTTTCATCTTCACATTTATACAATCCAAACAAATAGTTGTATTTAGTGTTTGTCAAGATGCTGTATTTTTTGGCTGCATTAGGCGGCTCCGCGACTCTCTTGATGCATTTCTTACCGCGCTGATAGTATAAGAATTCCGATTGATTTCCCGATTTGAAGGTATGCTTTTCTGAAATCCAGCTCACATTATCTTCAATTTTGAAACTATTTTCCTTGGTCCATGCCTTGCATTTTGGACTAGATATGGATGTTTTAAACTCCTCCTCATAAGCTTTCTGCTCTTCGAAAATAACTTCGTTGGGAAAGCACGATTTCCATTCTATATTTTCCTTGCAGTAGTTATGCTCGAATGCATCGAATTCCCAATTTGTATTGCCGCACTTTGTCGAATTTCTGCATTCGCGCTCGCGCAACCAGCGTCTTAGTTTGCCTGCATTTTGGATCATTTTGACGCCTCTTGGCGGCAAATCTTTAAGTTCTACTTCAGGCATGCTTTTTCCCGCGATGAAAGCCTCGCGCAGTTTCACTCGTGCGTCATTACGAGGATACACATGTGAACAAAATGCCTGCATTCTTGTTTTGTTAAATGAAGTTTCTATGTTTTTAATACACCATTCTTCATCGGCATCTTTTCGAATACTTTGACCGTGGCAGCTGCATATCATTCGAGCATGATCGCTGTTAAAGTAGTCTTCAGAGTATTGGATTCCAAAGCGATTATTGGGTGCGATTTCAATACCTTCAATATTTTCGATGATTGTGTTTCGGTCGAATTTTGCTTTGTAGCACTTTTCTTTTTCGTCGCTACACTTATTCATGACATCGCCATCCCGTTGGTAGAAATTTAAAGCAGAATCAGCATTGTTCATTTGTTTTCCCGTTATCATGTCATACACGTTGCCATAAAAGCATGACTCTGTGGTCTCATCGCACGCAAATTTATTTTTGTTCGCACTGTTGGGGGGACACATTTCGGCTTGAGTTTTCTCGCCCTCATCGTTTAAATCTCTTTGGCCGCAAATGATACCATTAAGCTTAACCACAAGATGATTTGTTATACTATATATATTTTTGCTCAGGCATTCATAATATTCGCATTCTTCTATATCTTTTGTTTCAGCTTCATTATTATTACCCATCCAATACAGTAGCAGTTGAACATCACTGAACTTGCTAAAATTCATATCGGAAATGTCGGGTTTGGGCTGGTTTTCGCAGATGCGCCTTACTTTACTTGTTGGATCTTTCAATTCTATTGTAGGCTTATCTCCACAAAAGGGAAATGCCATGGGCCTTTTCACACGTACGCGAGGGGTCGAGAAAATAGGGACCGCAGTATATTTCCACTTTGTGTGATGACCGTAAAGAGGAAAAGTCACAAGTTTTTTTCTCCCCTTGTTGCAAGTTCCATCGGATCTGGGTTTATATTTAAATGTGCATTCCGAATCACTTTTCTTGTACAATGTCCCCAATAATGTATCGTTGTCCCACATGGGCACATCATGATGATTGCAACTCATTTCATGCCTATATTGATTCGGGCCTTCGTGCGACTTGAAACAATGTGCTAGATTTATCCATGTAAACCAATTCGATGCATTAGCCTTATCCTGCCCCTCATCATTATATGCAACATCCCATTGGTCCTCATTAGGCTCCCAATCATGAACTGATCTAAAACTATTTAACGCGTCCCTGATTGTTTCTTCATCTGACTTATCTTCCCAATCAGGTATGTTTCCCATTTTTTCGCAAAAATTAGGCGGGCTTTCATCATATTCGCTGCCAATACCCGACTCACATACAGAGGAATACGGAAGAATATGAGCCATAGTGAGCGCGTACTGTCGCGCAGCTGCATAATCCAAGGCATCAAACTCTTTTTTGTTGTAAACTTTAAATGTCGATTCGTTGAGAAAAATAGGCTCGTGAATGGCCACACCGTCTAGATGCAGATGCCGATACACCACGGGAACGGTATTCAGATAAGATTCCCTGTGAAGAAAAAATCGAATTTTGTCTCCTTTTTCTACATCTGGTCCCAGATTGAGCGCCGACATGTCTCCCACATGCTCCTTGTAGTATTTGTATGCTTCTCCAGCTTGAGCAACCACGTCTCCTTGGATCAAGTTGTCGAGATAATATTTGCAGTCGACTGTTGTGGCGAAGCATGGGAATATTAGAGGAAGCCGTGGTCTTTTTTTTTTGCCAAAAAGACCTTTAACAAAACCCCAAGCTGCATTCACTGCACCTTCAATATCGCCTCTGAATAAAGCAGAGCCAAATTCCACTGCTGACTCTTTAAAATTGTCCCACGTATCAATGAGAAATTCTGCTGCTTCCTCTGCGAATTTTTCGGCTTCCTCGTATGCTTTTTCTGCAACATCCTCTATAAATTTTGCAGCCTCCTCTGCAGCTTTGTATGCTGATTCTGCCACATACACTACTGCCTCACCTGCGGCTTCAGCCGCCTGTTGCCCAAACTCCTTGGCAAGATTGAACGAGTCTTCCACTGCCGTTATAGCCGCTTCTCCCAGTTTTTCCAGCGCCTCGACGGGTTTACCTTCAAACAATGCTCCAGCTGCATCTATTGCCCCCCCGGCTGCCCCTGCGACTATGCTGACACCCTTCCCTGCGATCTTTGCATTGTCAAACAGCTTTTTTACGAACGTAATCGAGGCGCCGAGCGTTTCTTTGGCCTTTGACAACATTGCCTTTTTCAAGTCGCCCAATATCGATCCCAAGGCTTTTTGAAGAAATTTTGTTGGGTCCTTTTTCTCAAATTTTATCTGCACGCCCCATATTTCCCCCAGATCAATCGTAATAGTGGGACTACTTTCATCATTTGTTCCACTAATCTCGACCTTAAGATTGGGCAACACTTTCTTGAATAGCGCCTCAATGGGTCTAAAAAGAATTGAAGTAAACTTGGAAGCAACTTTACTGAAAAAGTCGCACGGGCAGATGCCCAACACGCAACCATCTCCAATAATGAGCTGGCAGGCACCCTCAATTAGCTTCGCAGGAATACCTGCTAGATCGGCTTCCTGGAAATCCACTTCCAGCTCAGCAGTGTACGCGTCGCTATGCGCACGTGCGGAAAACGTCGCCGTAAAACTTTCTAAAAATTTTACCTCTCCCCATGCCGCTAATGTTACGTCCGTTGTTGTTTTCGTCGCCTGGATGCTTACGTCGCCACTTACTAATTCATAGTCGAGTACCTTAAGCTCAAACGTAGCGCTGCATGCGAAAGCAGCAGATTGTGATGATGTCTGTGATATTGATATCTCTGCATATATGTTATTAAAAGTGAAGACTTCAAGGACGGACAAGCTCTCCACTTTCAACGTCGCGCTACTTAAATTCTTATACACCTCCAATTGCAGCAGCTCCATAGACGAGCCTATGCCAAAAAACATACTTGCATCGCTAATATTCATCTGATATTTTTCATCCAACGTTACGATCTTCATTTCGCCTGCGATGCCCAGCGGATCGATGTTGACATAGCCCGAAAAAAATATGTCGAGCTTTTTTAAGTTGGGAGTGTCCCTCTCCCCATTCAGCACGTCCATAATCTCGATATCGATTATGAAGAGAGGACCCAAATCGCACTCACCCTGCGCGCGGCACAGCTGGACAGCACCCCCAAACATGTCAATTGGATCCAGCGACACGTTTGCGAAAAGTTTGGCGTCATACCTATCTGGATCATTATCGACCATAGCTCCAAAAATAACATTGATAATGCATGGATTGAACTGAATTACAATTTCGATTTCCGCGACATAACCCAAAATTTCAATTTTAGCTTTCATCTTCCCACCCGGCATCAGCTTTGGAATCTCAAGATCACCGATCGATGGTTGGATGGTTTGAGAGCCCCTGTTTATCATCAAATACGCGTAGCAGTCGATGTCATCCACATCATCGCAATCGTCGATGGGGCTTACCTGAAAGAGGTCATCTGGAAGCGCATTTAAAAACTTTGCTGGATCTTTCACTTTTCCCATCGTAGCAACGCTGACGTATATGTTAAGGATATTCTTCCATGAAAATGGATTTTTGAAGAAAATCCCTAACGCGACGTCAGCCTTTTTCACTTTTTTCTTTCCGTCAGAATTGACTTGTGGGCTTGCGCATCCGGTTGTCCAATCTGCTTTTGTATATCTAAAAAAGACGGAGATGTTCATTTCGTTTTTATACCTAGCGTTGCAGGAAAGAGCAATGAAGCCAAGCTGCTTGCCTTCATCAAATCCCAACTTCCCCTCCGCCCCATGCATATGCAGACCTTCAATGAGAAGCATGTCATTCCAATTTCCAATCTGACTAATCGAGAACTCCTCAGCTCCTTTCATTTCTATTTGGAATTGGACGGGTTTTTCGTTGTTTCCCAAAATTTTCCAGAATAAATGTTTGGTGTCTAATAAAATCCGCCCCTCAATGCCTGGTTTGCTCGATATGTATTCTTCCGTCTCCATGCCTATGTTTGCTCTCGAGGAAGAGCTTTCAACTTCCCAGAAAAGAGTGAATGAATTGTTGTGCTCCCCAGTTTTGTCCTTGATAGTAACGCCCAGATCTTGCGTCCAGCTCAACGCGTCGCCAAGATCAAGCCGTTTCTCAACCTTAACAATTATAGTAAGCGCATAGTCGCCGACTTCGACTGAAAATGATAAAATAAAATCAAACAACTTTTCTGCATCTAGCAGAAAGAAAACGCTAGGAAGCGCGAAAGCTTTTACGCCACGTGGTGGCTTACGAAGGTCAGTAAACTTGCATAAAAGCTCAATTTTCCCCTTTATATCATTGTCCTTGTCAAAGCCGGTGAGATGCAGCTGAAGAACGAGCTTGAAAAGGTATTCCCCAAAAAGTTTTTCCACAATATCATAAAGCGCTTTGTGGATAGATGGCACATATTGTATAGGAAGAATGCTAATTAATGCGGGCATTGTTGCATCAGGAATTGTGATTTGGGGCACGACTAATGCGTCTCCTTTCGATATTTCCCGAACTTTACTCGCCTTTTTCTCCGCAGCACCAGAAAGACGCTCAATTCTATTGCTGATATTAATGGTGCCTCGTAGACTTATGCTGGGATCCAAACCCTTCAAACGGGGCGGTATACAAAGCGGGCCATTATATCCATTGAGCCGAACCAACCTTTGCGTGACTCTGCACAACCTAAATGCTCCAAAAATTCCATCCAAGGCCCCAGAAGAATCGTTTTCATTGCTGCACGGATCCTCTCCAATGCGCAGCACCAGCTTCTCCGACAACGAAGGAAGCGCCCCTTTGATCTTGCTGATGAGTTCACCTGGTAAACCATCCCATGTCTGTTTTTTAAATTGCACATGTGTGCCACCGATTGAGATATTATTGAGCGTGAACTTTTCGTCTGAATATGTAAGCTCAAGTGATTCCACGTTCTCGAGCATGGCTCGCACCTCTGTAATAATGATGGAGATGACCGTCCCAAGACTCGTTGCATCGGGTTTTGAAGTATCCCCATTGCAGATGTTTAAAGTACCGAGCAAAATGTCAAATCCTTTCATGTCGCTGAATGTCTTGCAGAACTCCTCTCCGTTTGAAAACGAGGCCGTGAGATTCTTCATCAGGCCATCAATGAGTTTCGTGGCATTGCAGATATGCAACGACGGTGCAGATCCCGAATCCGTTATCATTATGCAAACCGGCACCTGAAAAAACTTCCAGTTTGTTATGGCTGCACGTATATCTATGGCGCTTTCTAAGGTGGTGTTGAGTAAATCGCAACCGTTGGTGCCCTTTGTGGGCTGCTCATGCTCCTCCAAAACGACAGAGCAGGGGATATCAAGACCCTTGTCACTTACTCTCCCACGAAGCGCAGTACTAACACCTTCAAGGCTGTGCCCCTTTACTGCAAGAGGTGCGTTCAGTGCAATCGCACCGGCTAGGAGAATGCACAGAGCAGACCTCCTGCACACAAAGACGCTTTGAGAGATCTTCGGCTTTGAAAAGCCCTGCAAGGGACCATATCGTTTCATTTACGCAAATATAAACTGCAAAAAGATTCAGCGCGCGCGCGTACGTTTCACGTATACAAGTGTCTTTGCCCGCGGCTTGAAAGTGCGATTTCGAGCTTCCTACAACCTTGTCGATTCAAAACACAACGATTACTTTGAAACCCCTCATTATGCGCAAGCTTAGTGTAAATAGTTTTCAAAAAGAAATACGCAGGTTTATGAAAATACGGCACAACTGATAGCGACGATAATCATAAACCATGACACTGCGCGGACAAAAAGTATGTTATGTCACACTATGTTAATCACAATTAAAAGCTACCTATCCAACATATTATTTAGAAACAAAACATCATGATGGCGCACTTGTATCATTCATACAACAATAAAAAACATACGACGCACGAGAGAGGGGGGGGCAGGCGGTCG
>JACLAC010000910.1_pt1 | contig 13155 bp, 9 predicted proteins | sample 8027881 | NCBI WGS metagenome assembly JACLAC01 (sample SAMN15725517, study PRJNA655200) | protist metagenome | isolation source: fluorescence activated cell sorting (FACS) single amplified genomes of... | place: Spain: Blaines Bay Microbial Observatory, Mediterranean Sea | collected 2016-01-19 | reverse complement strand
CTTTCCTTTGCCAACATTTTCCGATAGTGGTTGACCGCCTCATGCCAGTTTTTCAATGACATATACGCGTTGCCCAGGTTGTAGTGGGCGTCTGGGTATTCGGGATCGATTGCAAGGGCTTGGCGGTAGTGGACGATGGCGGTTTCGCTTTGCTGTTCTTCGTCGAGAGCAAAACCGAGATTGTTATGTGCTCGTGGGTTGTGCGGTACCATCTCCGCGGTTGTCTGCCAGATGGCAACCGAGGTTGCGTAATCGCGGTTGCGGTCGATGGTCCGATATCCCAGGCCGCAGGCCAATACCAATGCCGCAAGCGTATAGTAGCTGCGGGGTATGGCGAAGCGTTGGCAGAGTGAATGAGCGGCAGTTGCAAGTATCGCGATTGGGCCGATCATGGCTAAATAGACCCGTCGTTCAGCCCCAACTTCGTTGGCCAGGGGGATGATGCTGGAAGTTGGAGCTATGACGACAAAGAACGCGAGCGGAAGAAAGCCAAATCGAGGGGTATGGCGGATCGATATGATGGTTGCCGTTAAGGATAATGTTAGCAATAGTGCCTGTGGCCAAATGTCGGCAATGGTCAAGTCACGGGGGAAACCGTAGTCTAGGATCAATGTCTTGGGCCAGAGAATTTTCTGGAGATAATCGATGATGACCCAACACTGGTTCAGGGCATAGATCCAGGGCGAGACGTTGCTGTCCAGGCCGATGGAATTTCCGTGGGCGTCGCCGGGTTGCAACAGGGCGAGCATGCTCCAACTGGCGAATAGCCCCAAGTGTAGACTGCGTCGTTGCTGCCAAATTTGGCGCAGCGAGTCAGCGACGAATATGCGGTCGTAGATTAATGCCAGTAGTGGTGCGGTGACCATGACCTCTTTGCTCGCCATGCCGAGAATAGCCGCCGCGACTGCGACGCCGGACCAACGGGAGTGGTCGGCCTGGTCGGCGCGGGCAATACAGTAAAGTACCGACAAATAGAACAAACTGACGAGCGATTCGCTGCGCTGGATAGTGTAGTTGATGCATTGTGAGTTTAGCGGATGGACTAACCACAACAGGGCACAGCTAAAAGCCAAGGTTCGCGTCGAATCGGTGATCGAGCGGGCGAGGACGCCATAAAGGGCGAGTGCACAGAGCAGGTGGACGCCGATATTAAAAGTGCGGTAGCCGCCCGGTTCGAGCCCGCCGAGGGCGTAATTGAATGCGAGGGTGGCGGCTGTGACGGGCCTACTATTGGTTGCGGCATGGGGGGCTGATGTGGGCAGGGCCCAGTTTGGCGGCCACAATTGCCGGATATCGGAGTTGTTAATAATGGAGGAGTGGTCGTCGAATACAAAGGGGTTGTCTAGGCTATTGGCATAGACGAGTAGGCCGATGAGCACGAGTAACCATGGATGAAAGGCAGTAACGCGGTTTGCTGTCGTTGTCTCGGACATGGAGGGCAAAGCTCAGACCGGTTGGCTTTTATTTAACTCTACAGCGGAGAATAAATCTAGTTGCTCAACGGCTTCCCCAGAGAAGCCGGCTAAGCCGATGCCCAACTCTCGAACCCCAATGATCCAGGCCTCGGTGTATTCCAAGAGGTCGTTTGCGGATTGCAGCAAGACCGGGAAATCGTCGGTGAAATCCGACAAGCGCTGCGTGCGAACGGTCTGACGTCGGTCGGGGTAGACGACTCGCAAGCTTACCGTGCGTCCCCTGAGCGATCTGCGTCGCAAGCGCCCGCTGAGGGCTGAGGAAAGTTCGCGCAGGGCATCGAGTATTTCCTCGCGCTCGTAGGTTGTGGCCGTGAAGGTTATTTCTTCGACGAGTTGGCTCGATTGCCCAAGGGGGGTGACTTGCTCGTTGTCTCGTCCCTGGGAGAGCATCCAGAGGTTCTTGCCGCGTTGGCCAAGGCGGTCGGTTAAAAGCTGCAGGGGCGCGGCAGCAAGTTGACTAATGCGCTCGATACCCAACTCGCCAAGGCGTTGGCGGGTGATTGTTCCCGCGCCGGGAAGTTTGCTGATCGGTAGGTCGGCAAGAAAAGATTCTATTTGCTCGGGCAAGATAATAACGAGTCCATTGGGGCGGGCCTGGATCATAGCTAGGCGGGCCAGGAATTTGTTGGGCCCCATGCCGATCGAGACCTGTAAGCCCATGTGACGCTTGATTTCGCTTTTGATCATTTTGGCCACCCGGCCCCCGAAGGGGATGTCGAATTTGTTGTAGGTGACGTCGAGGTAGACGGCATCGGTGGTGCATTCGACCAAGTCGGTGAATTCGCGCAAGAGTTCACCAACTTGGTCGGGGATCAGTCGCTGGGCGTCGGCCATGGTGGCCGGGATGGAGTCGATGCCGACGAGAATGACCTTGCGGTGTCCAGTAGGTGTCGAACAGCTCATGAGGCTCGGGCAAAGGGCAGGGAGACGACAGTGGCCTGTGCTCCGCTTGATGTAAGCACGGTGCCAGGGGCACACGCGTTGCGTCGTACATAGGCTAGCGCGATCGGACCGAGAGCCGGTGAATGTACGGTCGAGGTAATGTGTCCGACTTCGCGTTGGCCGTCGTTTAACGCGAAGTCGGAAGTGGGTAGGTCATTTTCTTGTAGCAACAAGCCCACTAAATGCTGTTTTATTTTATCATAGGTATCCAGGCGGGCGATGACTTCCTGGCCGATATAGCAGCCCTTGTCCATATGAATCGCGTGACCCAAGCCGGCTTCCCAAGGATTGTAGGCGTCGGTTAATTCCCGGCCGAGTGCGGGCATGCCCTGTTCGATGCGTAGGATTTCCCAAGTCACCTCTGTCATTTGCAGTGCGCCGGCGGTAATGAGTTTCTCCCGCATATCGGCAATCGCTTCCCGGGGGCCGATCGCGCGCAAACCGGGATGACCGTCCCAATCGGTGCGGGCCAACCACAATGTGTCGTTTGTCGACGGATCGATCAGGTGGCCGTCTTGGTGTTGGTCGAGATCGAGCGAAAGGGTTTGTTGCAGCAACTTGGCCGTATGCGGTCCACAGCACTCTAACATCGCCGTTTTATCCGTGACATCTTCAAATTGGATGGCTTCAGCGAAAATAAAACGATCCAGCCAGGTGGGAATCTCTTCTTTAGATTGCGGGTTGAGTAATAGCAACGTGCTATCGGTGCCGCGATAAAAGACGCCTAAGTCGATTATACGGCCCCGCTGTTCGATAAAGACCGCTTCGCATCCCTGGCCCGTTTCCAGGCCATTGAAGTTGTTCGTGGTCATGCGATGAAGAAAATCGAGATGGTCGGCGCCGCGGATACATAGGCGTCCCCAATGCGAGGCGTCACGTAGGGCGGTTTGCGTGCGGGCGGCTCTGTATTCGTCGTTGATACTATCAGTAGGTAAGGTCATTAGAGCGGGCTCAATATCTGTGATGGTTTACATGGCGGGTTAGTATGGGGGCCGAGGTGCATATTTTGCAGTGAGTGGTCTGTCGTTCACCGTATATAATCTGCGCGTCGTATGGGGACTTGCCTTCAACCGTGTTGTATAATCTCGAAACGCGAGCCGAGATCCGGATGCTTGGTGACTTCAATCTGCACCGGAAAGGCGGCTTTTAGCTGTTCTAAATGGGTGACGACGAGGACTTTGTCGAAATCGCGGCTGATAACCTGGATCGCCTCGACGAGTTGTTCGAGGCCTTGTTGGTCCTGGGTGCCAAAACCTTCGTCGATAAAGAGGGTGCGAAGGCGGGTGCCCGAGCGCATGGCCAGGACTTTGGAAAGCGCGATGCGCAGGGCGAAATCAGTGCGAAATGCTTCGCCGCCCGAGTAAAGATGGTAGGAGCGCTCGCCGATCTCGTCGGAGATCTTGACATCGAGGGTTTCGCGGGTGCCACCCTTTTTAAGATCGCGCAGCGATTCAAAGGAAATTTGGATGCGGTTGTCGGTCAATTGCGAGAGAATGGCGTTGGCCTCTTCCTCAATTTGCGGCACCGCGTTTTCGATGATCAGTGCCTGAATTCCGTCTTTCCCGAAGGCCTCGTCGAGCCGTTGGTAGATCCAGATCTGTCGCTGGTCTTCTTTGAGCTCTTCACGCAGTTTGTCGCGTTCTATGGCCAACTCACTACCGCGGGCGCACAGCGTCTCTAGGGCGCCTTGCCGTTGCAGTAGTTCATCCCTTTCCTTGCGGTGTCTTTCGAGTTGGGACTGGTTCTCCTCCAGTTTTTTATCGATATCAACCAGCTCGCCATCGCGTTTGCGCAACTCCTGCTCGCTTTGCTCGGTTGTCCTGAGTTGCTCTGTGAGCGTTGTGGCTTCGCCTTCATAGCGGACGAGTGATTCGTTGACCGAATCTCGGCGGCGCTGGGCATTTTGCAGACGTTCGAATTTCGTTACGCTGTCGAGTAGATCGTCGAGCCGCAAGCGCAGTTGTCGATGTTCGGTTTCGTCGTAACCGAGCTCGGCAATCTGCCGGTCAATATCTCGCAACTGGTCCTGCTCTTCCTGGGCATAGCGGGATTCGGTAAGGTAGCTGGCGGCGAGGTCCCGTTTCTCTTGCGCTTCGACCTGCTCTCGGGCCAAGCGGTCCGCCTGATCGCGCGCGTCTTGTAGGCGGGTGTGTTCGGCCTCTACTGGGCGCAATTCGACGACCTTCTCGCGCAGGGCGGAATGCTCTTGGGCGCTATAGCCTAATTGCACTATTTCTCCTTCCAGCTTCAGCAAGCGCTCGCGTTCGGCGGGAGAATAGGCGCCTTCGTCGAGTTCGCATTCGATCGCAGTGATTTTGGCCACCAGCGAATCTTCTTCGGCGCTGTGCTCTTGCAGTTGTTTTTGCCGGGCGCTGCCTTCGGCGAGATCCCGTTGCAGTTGTTGTAGCGGGACCGTTTCTTCTTCGAGGACCTGATAGCGCGCTCTCATCTTATGCACTTGCCCCTCGAGCTCGGTGATGTCTTTTTGCAGCTCGGCGATCTGTTGCTTGTGGCTCTCTTGTTGTTGGGCAAGTTCGTTTTCTACCCGGGCGCGGTGTTCTTCATCGAGCGAGCTTCCACACAAAGGACATTGTGCGGCATCCGAGTCCAAGTGTCCGGCGGCCTGCTGCTGTTCTTTGGCTAGGCCTTCTTCCTCTGTGCGCAGTTGCTGGCAGCGTTCGGCGATTTGCGTGTTGAGGGTGCTGCCTTCCTCTTTGAGGCGCTCTCGTTGGGCGACCTTGCCTTCCAACTCTACGAGACGTGTCTTCAGTCGTAGGTTGTCGCTTTCTAGGTCTCCCGCTTCCCTTATCGCCCGCCGCACTTTTTCCACGTTTGATGTCAGTGTCTGCGCCTGGATCTTGCGATTTTGCTGCTCGAGGGATATCGCGTGCTCGAGCCTGCTTCGTTCATGTAATAGCGCTTCGTGGCGGATGCGCCCCTGCTCGAGCGCTTGGTCCTGTTCGTTCGTCGCTTTGAATTGTGCGTAGCGGATGGCGATGGTCTGTTCCTGTTCCAACAGGGTCTTCAGCTCATCGAGTTGGCGTTGCCTTTCAACGAGTATGGCCGCCCATTTCTCCTGCCTTTTCTCTACGTCCCGACGGGCCCGGCCGATGGACTCTTGTAATTCTGTGTGCCGGGTGTTCAATTGGCCGCGGGTCTGCGCCTTTTGTTCGAGACGACCAACTTGAGTGCGGAGTTCGTTGTAGGTCGCAAAATCCTTTTCGATGGTATCGGCGGCATCGAGTATCTCGCGGTCCTTGCGCTGCTGGTCCCGCAGGTATTCGAGTTCCTTGCCGACTTGCTGCACCCGTTCGCTGCTGCGTTCCTTCTCGCGGGCAATTTCGGCCAGTTGCTGTCGGACCTGCGCTTGTTGCAAGCGCAGGTCGTCCAGTTCGCTCTGTGTTTTCTCCAGCCTTGTAAGGGTGTCGTTGAGGGTCTGCAATCGCTCGTTGGCCGCTCGCAGTTCGGTTTCGTGTGTGTTGCGTCCGGTTAATTCAACGTCGAGTTCCGCGAGGCGGCTCCGGTGGCTGATACTTTGCTCGTTGTGTTTCTGGTAGTGGAGACGAGCCATGCTCTGGAGTTCGTCGTAGCGTCCTAGACCGAGGATCTGACCAAGGATCTCTTTGCGCTGCCTAGCATTTTTCTGGGTGAATTCATCGGCCCGGCCCTGGACGATAAAGGCGGAATTGACGAAGGTGTCGTAATCCATGGCCAGTAGCTGATTGATGTGTTCCTGGGTGCGGACGACGCCTTGGCCTTCGCTGAGGGTACGGAAGAGGCCGCCATCCGCTATCTGCAGTTCCAGGTTCGGGACGCCCCGCTTGGTCCGGCGCCAACTGCGGATGACTCGGTAGTGGTCGTCGTCGAGAGAAAAGTCGAATTCGACCCTCATCTCGCCGGCGCCGATGCGGCACAGGCCCTCGTCGGCTTTGCGTTCCCCCTGGTGTTTGCGCGCTTCGCCCCAAAGCGCATAGGTGACCCCGTCGAGTAACGCGGATTTTCCATGGCCATTGTCGCCAGTTAGACAGGCGATGCGAAACTGGGTGAAGTCGAGCGGCGGTACTTCTTCACCGTAGCTGAGGAAGTTGCGCAGCGATAGGGTGAGCGGGATCATACGTCGTTGCCCTCTGTCGCCTCGCCGAGGTCGAGTTCGCGCTCGAGTTGCAGCGCATAGTTTTTGAGTTCTTGCCGGTGCTCCTGCAAGTCTGCGCTATTGTCGATATAGCGGTCAAGGGCGTCGCCGAGTCCAAGGTCCTCGGTGATCTCCGTCCGTCGCTGGCGTTCGACCGTTGCGAATCGGGGTTGGATGGAGGCGATGTGATAAGCTGCAGCCAGCGCTTGGCGCACTTGTTGTAAGTCGACGGGGAGGGCATAGCCGGCGGGCAGGTCATAGAGCACGCGGACGACCGCGTTGGTGAGGTCGATATCGGCGCAGGCGGCGACGATGCGTTCGGTGGCATCCTCGCCCTCGCTGACTTGCAAGCGGATTGTCGTGAAACGCCGGGCCGGGACGGCGACGAATTCAAAGGTCGTCGCGCGGCCCCTCGGCATATCTGGGGCGTCCTCGATATTAACTAGGCAGAAGCCCTTGTCTTCCTTCTCCTCGCCGAAGTCTATACGTTCTAGGCTGCCCGAATAGACTACGGGCGGATGCTGGCCCCTGTTGAGGTCTTGGTATTTATGGATATGGCCCAGGGCTATATAATCGTAGGATGGGTTGGCGAGGGTGCTGGTCAACAGGATGGGGTCGTGGCCGATGATGGCGGTGCGTTCAGAACCGGAGAATACGGCGTCGGCGGCCGCGAGATGGCCGGCGAGCACGGCAGGTACGGCTGGGTCGAGTTGGCGGGCGAACTCGTCGATCTGGGCAGCGCAGATTTCCTGAATCGCCGCCGTGATCTCTTCTTGCGGTAGCTCGCGGTATTCGTCATGGGTGCGCAGTATATTGCGTGTCGGCCAGGGCAACCCTGCGATTTGCACTGGACCATTCGCCGTCTCTACGCGCAGGATCTCCGGACGGCGGACTACATAGGTTGCGGACAGTTGTAAGTCACTGAAGATGTCGATTGATGTCGCCTTGCCGAAGGCGACTGGGGCATCGTGGTTGCCCACAATCAATACAATCGGGATGCGCGCTTCTTGCAGACGGTGGAGTTGCAGGGCAAATTCGCGTTGGTGGGTTGGTGTGGGGTCGCAGGTCTTGTACATGTCGCCTGCGAATAACACGAGGTCGACTTCTTCCTCGATAGCGAAATCGAAGGCGGTTGCCAGAGTAGCGGCGAAATCCTGGACTCGAGAATGCAAGCCGGTGCTCGGGTCTATACGCCCGTAGTTTTCGACACCTAAATGGAGATCGGCGAAATGTAGTAGGTTTAGTGCCATAATTTGCGAAAAAAGTGCTAAAGAGGGGGGGGAGGCAGCTATAATATAAATATAGTGATGAACTAGGGGAATCCCCATTTGCTAAAGGGTTGCGCAGGTGTTGTTTGGCTTGCATCTAATTGTCGGCTATAGTATATTACCAACATAGTTTGGGTAGCGGAAGCGGTTTGTCGCTTCCGCTTTTTCTGTAGGTTAAACTTTATTCTTCTCCGTTTGAGGTTGGTAATGAGTGAAGTATATCTTTCGAGAGACGGCTACGAGAAACTCCAGGGGGAACTAAAAGAACTTAAAGAGGTTGAGCGTCCGACGGTTCGCAAGTCCCTAAAGGTAGCCCGGGAATTTGGTGATTTGTCCGAAAATGCCGAGTATGCAGCGGCAAAGGAAAGATTGCATTTTATCGAGGGGCGCATCGACAAACTTGAAGATACACTAAGCCGCGTCCGTTTGCTCGAGCATGAGTCGATTCCGGAGGATAAAGTCTATATCGGAGCTACGGTTGAATTGGAGGACCTCAAGAACCCACGCCAGCTCACCTATACACTTGTGGCACCGGAGGAAGCGAATTTTGAAGAGGGGAAGATCTCGACGGTTTCGCCGATCGGTAAGGGTCTATTGGGGCACAAAGAAGGGGAAGAGGTTGAAATTCAAATACCCGTCGGCCAGCTGCATTATAAAATAATTAAAATAACGCGCTGAGAGATTTGTTAGTCCACTGTCAAACTCCCGGAAAGGCTAAGCCTTTCCGGGAGTTTCGCATTTCCGGTTGAGATCGAATATGGCCAGTATTGATGTGCTGAACGGAAGAGCTGAATTTTGGGCAGCCGCGCTTGAGTTAATAGCCCAACCCAGGTCATTGTCGGAAAGCTTGGGCGCGATGGCGGGGTTGGTTGCTGAGTGCTTTGATGCCGATCTTTGCGCGATTTATCTGCTCGAACCACGTTCCGATAAACTATTACTCGAGGCCTGTGTCGGTCAGGGGGCGGTGAAAGGGGGGCGTCTGCGGGTTGGTCAGGGTATTTCCGGTTTGGCCGTTTTTCACAACAAGACGATACAGGTCGCCCATATGGCGATGGATCCGCGTACGGTTTTCCTTGTCGGTCAGGAACCGTCCGATAATAGCGTAGTGGCTGTCCCCTTTGGTCATGGCGAAGATCTATCCGGTGTATTTAACCTGCAAAGCAGACCTGGCCGCTGTTTTGTTCCAGGGGAAATCGCGATGCTGGAAGGGGAAGTTGGTAGTAGTATCCGGACTTTGGTCAGCGCGGTACAAACTTTTGAGAATATGAACCGCCGCACAGGTGAATTGCAGGCTTTAAACGAGTTGGGTCAGGCGATGAACTCGGGTCTCGGGTTGGATGAGTCGCTAGAATTGATTGCGTCCTTGGCGGCTGAGGCTCTGCGGGCGAAAGGTTCGGCAGTGCGTTTATTGGTAGAAGACGGCACATTGGCATTGGCGACAGTTGTGACCGAAACGGAAAGCCCTTTCGATTTGCTTTACGAGCAGCGTATCGCCGAATATGTGGCGGCATCGGGTGAGCCGATCATGATTGACGACGTCCGGGCGTCCCGCGATCCGCAGGCGATGGGGTCATCGCTGGCGTGTGTGCCGTTGGTGTTAGAGGAACGGGTTGTTGGGACGCTAACGCTTTTCGATAAGATTGTCCCTTTGGGCACAGAGCGGCGTCTTTTTAGCATTGATGATTTGGATATGCTTTTTGCCCTATCGAGTCAGATCGCGGCTGAAATTGAGGATATCCGCCTCACGGGGCGGTTGCAGGAATTAGTGCGTACAGAGAAACATCAGGGCAGTCAATTGCGTGCGCTCTACAGTCGTTCGCAAGCCTTTCTACAATCAATATCTGATGCACTATTGGCAGTTGATCGTGATGGCTTTGTCGAAGAGATCAACACTGTCGGTTTAAGGATATTAGGTGTAGAAGTCGAAAAGCTGATCCAAATTCATATTGACGAGCTGGTAGAGGATAAGCCTCCGTTGCGCGAGTGGTTGGATACGGGCGGGCAGTTTAGCAGTCGGGTCGTGACGCTCAATACGGCATCTGGTAAGGTGGCGGCGATGGCCAACTTGCAGCCGATTATGGACGGAACAACCCGTGCTGCGGGCGCGGTGTTGACCTTTCGCGAAATGGGTGAAGTCGGCCGTCTGGTCAATCGGGTGATCGGTGTCCAGCGTACTTTTTCCTTCGAAGATATTATTGGCCAGAGCTTCATCATGCATAAAACGGTCGAATTGGCTCGTATTGCCGCCAGTACCAGCTCCAATATTCTTATCCAGGGCGAGACGGGAACTGGCAAGGAGGTTTTTGCCCAGGCTGTTCACAATGCGAGTGCCTATAGCGAGGGCCCCTTTCTCGCTGTCAATTGTGCAGCCCTGCCGCGCGATTTGATCGAAAGCGAGTTGTTTGGTTATGTCGAAGGGGCATTTACGGGTGCGAGTAAAAAAGGGCGATTGGGCAAGTTTGAACTGGCAAGCGGTGGCACCCTGTTCCTCGATGAGCTTGGTGAGATGCCGGCAGATGTACAAGTTAAATTACTGCGTGTGTTGCAGGAAAAGGCGATTGTGCGAGTGGGTGGAGATCGCACGATTCCGATCAACTGCCGGTTGATTGCAGCGACGAATAGGGATCTGCCGCAAGCTGTAGCAGAAGGACGTTTTCGCCGCGATCTGCTCTATCGTCTAAATGTGATTACAATCGAGGTACCTGCTCTCAATGAACGCCGTGAGGATATTCCGCTCTTTATCCGGCGATTCGTGCATATTTTTGCCGAACGCAATGGCAAGGTCGTCGTTGGACTCGATGAGCCGGCCATGAATAAGATGAGCCAGTTCGACTGGCCTGGGAATGTGCGCGAACTTGAAAATGCGGTCGAACATGCAGTGGCATTGGTTCAGGGGCGGACCATTACCGTAGAAGATTTACCCCCGCACCTGCAAAACGCCTTTGTCAATGATATAGACGGGAACGATAGGGCAATAACCACTTTCGAACGGGCACAGCAGCAAGCGGACGAAGCCCAGCGTCAATTGCATTTAGAGGCATTAAGAGTAGGAGAAGGCGATATACAAAAAGCGGCAAATTTAATGGGGATGAGTCGCGCGACTTTTTATCGTCGATTAAAGCAATTTGATTTAAATCGCGAAGTGTCAAAAATGAGATACGATTATCAATATTGAAATGGAGTTGTAAATCTTTCTTTTACCTATAATTGCCATGATCAATAGGTGGTGTCTGGGTAATGCGTGTCTCATATTTGAGAAGTCGATAGGTCAAAAAGACCCGACAAGTGTTTGAGACTTGTCGCAATTTGGGTGATTATTACCTGTATTAATGGTTATTTTAATAAGGGTTGCCAATATAGGCCAAGTGGTATAATAGTTGCTATTGTCTAGGCGAAATAATATCCGTATGTATCTCAAGGAGAATTCGTCTTATGGACAACCCCAATATTATTAAAGGTAAATGGCAGGCGATCTGCGAAGCTGAAGATTGCGATGCAGAGGCGAGGACTGCCGGATTATGTCCGCGTCACTACCAGCAAGTTAGGCGGCATGGTCGTCTGACGCCAGAGCGAGAATATCACAAGCGCAGTGGGGAGTGTCAGGTTGGTGTTTGCGATGAGGGGCAGGTCGCAAGGGGGTACTGCTTTCGCCACTATCAGCAGGTGCGCCGCTATGGCCGGCTCACTCCTGAACGCGAACGGGTTTATGGCCGGACAAGTTGTAAACTGGTAGATTGCCATGGAAGACATTCATCGCGGGGATATTGCAAGAAGCATTATATGAGCGAGTATTATCTACCTAAAGTGGCAAGTGTTGAGACCGCACGGCGTAGTGCATAGGCGGCAACGCTTCGAAGAGTCTTGGTCGGGTGGTGGTGTCAACTGTTGCAAGTGGAGAGTAGCTACAGGCGGGATTCATTTGTCGTTAATGTGCGAGAGTTCCGGCTATACTCATACTATTGTTCAAGACTCTTTTTATCGCTTGTTTATAAACAGCGTCGCTACTTTAGTTTTAACCAACTCTTGACAGTTAGAAAAAGCAGTCTTACTTTATTTAGTCTATGGGTGACAGGGGTGTTTGGTCTGTTGACTTAGGGCGGGAATAGCTCAGTTGGCTAGAGCGCGAGCCTTCCAAGCTCGGGGTCGCGGGTTCGAGTCCCGTTTCCCGCTCCATTATGTAATAAGTAAAAATTCATGTAATTGCAGCCGATGTAGCTCAGTCGGTAGAGCGCATCCTTGGTAAGGATGAGGTCACCAGTTCAACCCTGGTCATCGGCTCCATTTCTATAGTGCTTCCAACTTAAACTCGGCGAGTAACCGTGCCAGTCTTAGGATTCGGCATAAGGCCTCGAGGCCCAAGAACCCGCCCGAGTTTACCCACTTGCCCCATCATATCAGGAGAGGCTATCACCAAGTCAAAATCAAGCCAACCGCCTTGAATCTTCTCGGCCATATCGGCCCCGCCGACAAAATCCGCGCCAGCATCTTTGGCCTGCTGCTCCAAAGGACCTTGGGTGATAACTAAAACCCTCAGATCCTTACCTGTGCCGTGAGGCAACATTACGGTACCTCGAAGCGCCTGGTCAGCTTGCCTGCCGTCGATTCCCAAATTCAGGGAAAGCTCAACAGTTTCATCGTATTTGCGTTTTGGAAAACCTTTGAGAATCCTTACTGCATCTTCCCACGAATACGACTCATCGCGATCAAAAGCTTCTAGCGCCTCTTTGTACTTTTTTCCTCTAGCCATTCTATACCTCTATAAAGGAGCACACTTGCAAAATGCGATTATTCAACCAGTAGCCCCATGCTGCGAGCCGTGCCCGCTATCATCGACATCGCAGATTCCATAGAAACTGCGTTTAGATCGGGCATTTTCAATTCAGCAATCTCCCGCACCTGATCCGGAGACACAGTACCAACCTTGTCGCGATTTGGCACCCCTGACCCCTTTGCCAATCCAGCGGCTTTCAGCAGCAAAACCGAAGCGGGAGGCGTCTTGGTAATGAAAGAAAAAGTGCGATCTGCATACACGGTGATAACTACGGGAATGATCAGCCCCTGCTTCTCTTGGGTCTGAGCATTGAATGCTTTGCAAAATTCCATGATATTAACGCCGTGCTGCCCTAACGCCGGGCCAACTGGTGGTGTCGGATTGGCCTGACCGGCCGGAACCTGCAACTTGATTTGGGCAATTTCTTTTTTAGCCATAATTTGCGATACTCCTCTAAGCTCCTACCCGCCCCTTAGACCGCTGCTTCTTCGGCCGGCTCGACTTGCAACACGTCCAACTCTACCGATGTACCGCGCCCAAAGATGCTCACCATGATTTTCAATCGGC
>JACLAC010001966.1_pt1 | contig 13156 bp, 12 predicted proteins | sample 8027881 | NCBI WGS metagenome assembly JACLAC01 (sample SAMN15725517, study PRJNA655200) | protist metagenome | isolation source: fluorescence activated cell sorting (FACS) single amplified genomes of... | place: Spain: Blaines Bay Microbial Observatory, Mediterranean Sea | collected 2016-01-19 | reverse complement strand
TCAGTTGGTAAGTGGCACTAAATTTAAAATTGCAATCACGATTACCGGCTTAACGTATGTGAATAAGCTATGCGTCAGCTTATAAGCAGATAGTAAAGTATAAATTTAAAGGAGATTTCTCAACGGCAACGTCCCCGATTATGTACTAAAATTTTGACGCAAAAAAACATTATGGTGTTTCTTGTTGTTTATACTTTTAACTCGGATGAAGCCTGAAGACAAATTCGCATCCCCCCAAAAGTCATAATCCACTTCAAAAAAAAGATTACAGAATGATATTGGGTACAATTCAGAAATCTGGAAAACATACTTAAATAGTTCAGCATTGGATCAAAAATGAGGATTTTTTCTGTCATTTTGTTGATAGGAATGAGGCTGATATTTACAGGCAGCTTGTGGACTCCAATCCTGAGAAAAAATACATCAATTTAATGAACTAAGCGGCACATCAATTTATTACCACTTTTCTTAATTTTGATAAAAGTCTTACGGAGTTATCCCTCTGATGTCTTAAACTTGTAGTAATTTTCATCATTCGATCATCAGGCTCATTACCCCGCAAATAACTCTTTCAGTACGTATAAATTCATTCGAATTGAATGAATTCTGGTGTGGAATCCACATCAATTTCTGGGTTACATCGACCCCCACCCTTTGCAGATCCAAATAAAGCACTTTTATTGTTGAAGGGAAGTTCATTCAGTAGTGACTGGAAGTATTTTTCCATCTTGGGAGATTGTCTGAAGTTTCCGTAGAGATTTGCCAGATTGTTTTTAACGCAAGCTTTAAGAATCTCTTCAGGTTTTTTGTTCTGACATGAAACCAACTCAAAAAATTGTATCAACTTGACATATTAGTGCAACATTTCAAAAAGTGCAAATCCGGCAGCGGATGCTTGATTACCAACTAGATAGCAATTTGTAGCGGATTACTGCTTACTATCTGGGATTTCTAGCTGCAATAACTTTCTACTGAATTACCTCTGAGAGACTCCATAATCGATTATCACTTGTTTTAGTGGGCTTGCTTTGATGAGAAATCAAGCTGTGTATTTAGCTAGTGAAGGGAGGATATTTTAGTTTTTATATGTATTCAAAAGCTTCCGTGCCTTGACTTCAAATGCCTAGGGTGGGATGTATGTACTTTGCTTTCTGAAATAGAGTGCAAACTCAGTTCACTTCTCTCCAGTTTAGGCAAACATGAAGAATCAAAGTGTGTCAATATTGATGATAGTATCTTTCTGCTGGTTGGTAGTATCAGGGTGCACTCCACTAACGGGTCCTATCGAAGATTTGCAGGGAAAGTGGTTAACAAGTTGCTAATTCGATGGAGATAATTATGCCCGAGAATCATTTGAAGTTTCAGGTACAGATATAATTTCACAATCAACATATTATTCGGACTCAGATTCCTCTTGCTCATCACCTTTGTTCAAAATGGATACCAACTTTTCAGGTGCACGTGTCGGCGAAAGGGTTGTATTTGCTGACAGTACAGAGGGCTATAAAATATCTTACAGACTGCAAAAACTGACATACACACCAGTTTCTTCTGAGTACGCCAGTTTGATCAACGATATAAGCCTTTGCGGTTTGAATAACTGGGAAGTTAACACTACATCGGATGTTTTAGGTATCAATTGCTCAGGCACCACAATGCCTCAAAAGAACACAACATTTTATAATGTATACAACTTAATTGGCACGAGTCTTTATCTTGGCAATGCAAAGACAGATGTTCATCCAACGACTGTTAACACGAATGCCATGTACGTGAAGCAGTAATAAAGCATCACATTCTCAAAGTCGCATCACCCCAAGCAAAGAACCCGTAATGCGACTTCCTCCCTTCAGAAATTCTTCAAACCACTAAGCCTCTCCGGTCACTTGAAAAGTCGTTAGGAACTGCTCATCTTGTCAATCACAAAGGCTCTGGATGATTTTCTGTAAACTGTGGATTTGAGCTTCTCCTCCAATTTCCTTTAACCAAGATTCAAAAAGTAGATGTGTTTCCTTCGATTCAATCCAGTGGTGATATAGCCTACATCCGTTTCATAAATTTCAACCAGTGTCATGACTACTCTCCCGGTTTTCTCAGGCATCTTTCAATCAAGAAATGAGGCGCTTTCTTTCCATTCAGGACCCGAAGATACAAAGTACTGAATTAGTTTTAGCGGACCATCCTGATAACTCTTCTCCTGCATGAATTCAAGATGGCCGCTCACAGTATCCACCCACTCTGCCGCAACTTCTTCATTTGGTAAAATAACAGTCAGGGTAGTTAGAGTTTTACCCTTCAGCGCATTTGCCATAGCTCCTCTTCCTTAAACTAGTATCCGTGATCTGATTTCTGCGACTTCATAGCCAGCCAACTGCTTAGTTACCACTCGTAGTCTTTCCAGTTCCAGTCTTGGCCTGCGCTGGGGTCATAATCTAATTCTTCAATTACAGATTCCTGAGTTATAATTTTCCCATCTTTATAGGTGATAGATGTTGTATTTGAAGCAAATATATCTGCATCTTTATGTTTGTTGTATCTGTGAATACGAAGAAAGTCTTCATCTTCAAAAAGCACCCTTGGTGTGGTGGCGACAATAAGATCACGAACTGTTGATACTACTGCCTTATCCGCATCGAGATTGACTTCCATTCCAGAATAGGCATCTAAGGCCTTGTAATCAGGATGATAAATTTCGTCAACGAGAGAGAAATCCTTTTCTTTGAATGCTAGCCGCCATGCTTTGTCAAACTGTTCTGCCTTCGTCATTACCTCTCCTGATGCTGGAATTCGTGATTTGATTTCTGCGATGGTGTAGTCCATCAACTGCTTACAATACTTTCCAGTAATACACTTTCCCCTCCCGCTGTCCTCAAAGTCTACCCGATTGACTGATATACCTAGAAGCACAATGACGTTGCATCCATCAACCAATCCCAAAGAGGCACAATGGATTATTTACAAACAGACAATACCAACGGAAACATTGGACTCTGGACACTCTACATTGGCGTGATCTTCGTTTCTCTAGCTATTCTGGAAACACTGCTGGAAGTGCCAGCGGTCCAATAACTAGCTTCTCAAATCTGAGTCCAGTTGGGGTCAAGCAATATTCTGATCAGAATCTGCCTCGTGAAAGTATGGCGATAGCAACAGTGCCAGCAGGGTTTTTATACCTGTCATCACATTACCATTCATCAATTTCTTAAAAGCTAAATACTTCCTAAATACGTCTGACAGAGTGTCGATCTTTGGCTGAGGATTTGTTTGGGAGGAAGGGGCTTCTGCAGGCTCATGGATCTCTCCAAGGCTTTTGATGTACTCTTTTTTCTCTTGATCAATCATTGTAAGGCGAAGAGCATAGGCAGAACTTTGGGTCATGCCATTGCTCTTTCGCCCTAGTCTAACACCTTTTTGTTTGTTATTCGGGCTTTTCCATCTGCCGATGTAGGAGATGTCTCCATTGGCAAGTTGGACTGTGTAGAGGCCAGTGTATTTTGTAGCTAATTCTGGTGGGGTAAACCTCTTGTTTTTTTGATGGGAATCGGTTGCATTAAACTTTGGTTTCTGTTTTCTGCGCTCTCCCTTGTTTGCATTAAACTTTGCATTAAACTTTGGGGTATTTGCATCTGTTCTTTTTTCCATGGTAAGTCCTTGATCTTAATAAGAACATCACCATATGAGCTTTTTTGTAACGCAAAAGGGGGTAACCACCCCGATACCGCTAGTGTAACTCCTTGAATTTGCTTATATTAAAGTGGTATCGGGGTGACTGGATTCGAACCAGCGACCACACGCCCCCCAGACGTGTGCGCTACCAGGCTGCGCTACACCCCGATTTGGATTTCCAAACTATATCGTTTTTGATCAGTGTCAAGAAGAAGGTGCATGCTCCCTAGAATCGTTTTAGTAGAAACCCAAGGAGCCCTAAATGTAGGTTCTATTGCCAGGGTAATGATGAATTTTGGGTTCAACAACTTAATTCTTGTCAATCCTCGTTGCGATCCACAAAGTGAGGATGCTTTCAAAATGGCAACACATGCGAAAGAAATCCTTACAAATGCCAAGATTGTTCAAAGCTTGGAAATTGCTCTTCAAAATTGCACCAGAGTTGTTGCTACAACTGCTCAGGAGCGTCATCGAAATCGGCAACTCGAAGGCCCAGAATTAGCTTTCAAATGGCTTGTTCAATCTGGCACTCCCAACGCAATAATTTTTGGAGCCGAAGATCGTGGTCTAAGCAATGAAGAACTTGAGTGGGCCCAGAGATGGGTTCGAATTTCGACAGGGCCATATCAAACACTAAACCTAGCTCAAACTGTAGCAATCTGTTGCTATGAACTGTTCGGAGTCCAAGATCAAATCCCTAAAAATCTCTCAAAAAAAACTGCTGCTCAAGAAGTAGAAGTAGATCGAATTAATCAATTCCTAGAACGATGGGCGGATCAACTGCAGCAGGTTGGCTTCCTTCATTCTCACACCAGAACAGAAAGAACGGCAAAGTTGCGAAGCATTCTCTACCGATCAGCACTTTCTCAAAACGATTTGGCATTGCTTGAAGGTATTGTTTCTCAGACTAATTGGGCCTTGCATACCAAACAACAAAACAACCACAAAAATCTACTAGATCAAGATGGACAAGATACTGATCGTTGATGATCAGGAAAATAATCGATTAGTCATTGAAGATATTTTGCGGAAACAACTCTCAAGTATTCGAAGTGTTTGTAGTGGCAAAGAAGCACTGGAAACTGTAAAGGAATGGGTTCCAGATGTGATGCTCATTGATCACATGATGCCTGAATTGAGTGGAATAGAAACAACAAGACTATTGAAAGAACAGCCCCGCTTTGCTCATCTACCAATTTTGATCGTGACTGCAAAAAATGACCGGCAAACCTTACGGGAAGCTTTTGATGCGGGCGCGGTCGACTACATTCTAAAACCAGTAGAGAAAATTACACTACTCGCCAGAATTAACTCAGCTATTCGGACGAAAAAGGCTTTTGATCAAGTTCAAAAACTTTCACAGAATCTACTACAACAAAAACAGGAATTGCAGGATTTCACTCATATGGTGAGTCATGATCTAAAATCTCCTATTGTTGGTGCAGCCAGTCTTTTCAATCTTTTTTTGCATCGATTACAGGAAGATTATCCAGAAATAAAAAGTGATCCAGGTATGCATGAGTTATTGGAAAGAATTCCAGGTTCTTTTACAAAGATGCTCACTTTTATTGACACTTTGTTAAATTATGCCATGGCTGGAAAAATTATTGGAGAAATGCAAACTGTTTCCTTGGGAAAAATTTTACAAAATGTAATTGAACAATTTGAACAAGAAAGTCAACTGGGAATCGTTAAATTCAAACTCCCAGCAAAATGGCCGATTGTGAGGTGTGATGTTCTTAAGATGAGCCAGGTTTGGCAAAATTTAATTGGCAACTCAATCAAATATCGGGGTAAGCTTGATCAGGTTGAGATCAAAATTGGAACGAGAGTTTCGGGGATTTGGTGTGAGTGCTGGATTGAAGATAATGGTTCGGGTATTCCTAGCTTGGAAGGAAATAGAATCTTCAAACCTTTTATAAGATTGGATGATTCAAAGCAGGGCAGCGGCATTGGCCTAGCAACCGTAGCGAGGATTCTTGAAGCCCATAAGGGTATAATTCGCTTGGATTCAGGTTACCACGATGGGGCACGGTTCTACATGCGATGGCCCCATCACGTGTCTACTCGATAACTTAAAGTCGTTAGATTGTATTATATCTCAATTTACAAGGACGACTTAATCCTCGTCCTCTACCAAACCTGACTCAGTTCCCTCATAAGTTTCTAAGGTTACTTTCTTACCTGATTTTTTGATTTTGACTTTCATCCCAATATCCCAACCCATTATAGCAAAAATTTCATTGGGAAGTGCCAACCTTCTACCCTGACCGCCTTGCCCTGAGCTTCTAATCTCAGAGATGTGATCTTTCATCCGAGTTCGTCTACCTTTGGGAAAATTTGGAGGGGCTTCCTGTAATCGCATTGCTACATCCATCAAATGGTTTTTGTAGGTTTGCAAACTCACTCCAGCTCCCAAGGCTGTTGCTCTTAAGCTTTGGCCTGATTTGGCCGCACTTTTAGCCGCTTTCATGAAATCTCTATCAGGCATGCTTATTCGTTTTCGCATTCTTAACTCCGTCAAATAAAAGTTACTGGAAAATTATTTTAACTTACAATGCATAATGCATATAACTATTGATAAAGGTAATATTTTTGAACGTCAAATTAATTTTTTTTCGATTAGAATTTTTGAACAAAAATTATTCAAATTTAGATCCAAAACCTAATGAAATAATATGCTTGATGAGTTTCTAAATCTTTTGAAAGAAGCTCCACCTGGTGATGTTTTTAATCCTTGGTGGGAAGTGGATTTTGACAATGATAAGTACAATGATTCCTACAAAGTTCGACAGCAGAATCTTCGTTCTTATTTTTCAGAGAGACTAGGTCAGATTCAATATATAATGTTAGCTGAAGCGCTAGGTTATCAAGGTGGTCACTTCACGGGTATCCCGATGACATCTGAACGATTACTTCTTGGAGAGTTAGAAGAAAAGCAGTTGTTTGCAAACTATGTATTTACTGGGAAACATCAACGAACTAGCAAAGAGGATTTGAATCAAAAGGGATTCAACGAACCTACTGCTACAATTGTTTGGAGTGAACTTGTTCGTTTTAATTTGACTCACAAAACAATTCTTTGGAATTCTTTCCCTTGGCACCCTTACAAGAAAGAGAATGGGTTTCTTTCTAATCGCACACCTACTTCATCAGAGCGAAGGAGAGGGAGAGAAGTCCTCAAGTATCTAAAAGCTAGAATTAATAATGTAAGGTTCTTGGCGATAGGCAGACAGGCAGAACAACAGCTAGCAGAAATTGGAGAATCGTGTGATGTACTTCGTCACCCGGCTCATGGAGGAGCAAATCTTTTCAAGCAACAAATGCGAGATGTAATATCAGGACAGTATTAGGAATTAAGAAGGAAGGATGTTGTTTTGAGAACTTAACAGCAGTATTGAAGATAAGAACAAAATGATGATTGAAGAAGTGAAAAAGATTAAAATGTTGATTTAGTGAGTTTTTTGGACAAGCAACTCGGAGATATCCTCCAAGTTCAGCACTTGGTCAACTCCACCCTTGGCCAAGGCAACCTTAGGCATCCCATAGACCACACAACTGCTTTCATCTTGTGCAACATTGAATGCACCAGTTTCCCTCATTTCTAGCATACCCTGGGCTCCGTCATCCCCCATACCAGTAAGTATTACCCCCAAAGCATGATGTCTAGCTTCCTGGGCTACAGAACGAAATAAAACATCAACCGAAGGACGATGTCTACACACTAGAGGACCATCATTGAGTCGAATGCGATAGCCACGATTTAAACTTTCCACAAGCATGTGCTGCTCACCAGGAGCCAAGTAAACTTTACCAGCTTTCACAGCCTCCCCATTAGTTGCTTCAACAACTGTAAGTTTAGAGTTTCGGTCTAATCTTTCAGCAAAACTCTTTGTAAAGGATCCGGGCATATGCTGTACGACAACAATTCCCGGCATTGATACTGGCAACTTTGATAGCACTGCCAGAATGGCTTCCGTCCCACCTGTCGAAGCACCAATCGCAATTAGAGGGTCGATAGCATGCCCTCCAAGATGTCGAGGAGGATTTTTTGGAATGATTGCGTCCGCGGTATATTTTTCTGGGGATTTTAGAAAGAGATCCCCAACCTTTTTCAATTTTGCCTGAGCAGCAGCCTTGACCGCATCTACAATTGAAATTGAGATCTCTTCCATCCCCTCACGAACAGTTGTATGAGGTTTGCCTATAACTTCAATTGCTCCTAATTCCAAAGCCCTCAACGCATCTGGTGCACCTTTCTGTGTTAAGGCACTCACCATTACAACTGGCATGGGATGAGATTTCATTAATCTTTCAAGATATTCTAACCCATCCATCCCAGGCATCATGATGTCAAGTGTCAGGACGTCTGGTTCTAATTTTCTGATTTGTCTTGTTGCAATCTGTGCATCGGGAGCTGTACCGACAACTTCTATCATTGAATCAGCAGATAAAATATCGGCCATAACTCTTCTAACCAAAGCCGAGTCGTCAATGATCAATACTTTGATCTTGTTTCCTGAAGGGCTCATTTCCTAGCAAATAGGAGATTGAAAAGCATTAAATTTGGTCAACTGAAAATCTTTTTTATCAGCCAAATATTCTGAGTGCCCCAAAAGTAGGTATCCACCTGGTTCTAAATAGTTTCTCAAACGATTTAAAATTGTATTCTGCCAAAATGGCGTCATGTAAATCAATAGGTTGCGGCAAAAGATAACACTGAATTTTGTCTTTATAGGATAATGATCTGAAATCAAATTGATTTTACGAAAGTGAATCATTTCTTTCAAAGGTTCAACCACACAATAGTTTTCGCCTGTATTCTTAAAATAATTGAGTCTGTTTTCTCTGGTAACATTGTGTAATGATTCTTCAGTATACTGAGCATTTTTGCCTATTTCCAACGCATTTTGGTGGACGTCAGAAGCCAAAATTCTAACATCCCACTCAGTGGAAGGTAGAAATTTCTGATGTAAGAGAATCGAAAGAGTATAGGCTTCTTCTCCTGTAGAACAACCACAACTCCAAGCTCTTATTTTGAAATCACCATCTCTGTATTTTCGATGCTTAATTTCAGGTAGAATAGTTTCATCGAAAAATTTTATCTGAGAAGATTCACGAAAGAATTCCGTCTTCTGAATTGTTAAAATCTGCTCAATTTCTATCCACTCTGGATGATTCGGATGTGTCTCTAGAAACGAAAGATAGTCAATGATATTTTGTTTGAAGGTGGCTTTAACCCGCTTACTTATCATTAAAAAGAGTCGGTCATGGCGCCTCTTGTGAAAATCCATCCCCAGATGATTTTCAGCAAGCCTTGCGAGCATATCAAATGCCTCTGGGGGAAACCTAGCAGTCTGAGGAGCCACAGGATCCAAATTTAAAGTAGTCGTCAGCATTTTTATCGATCATTCAGATATATCAATTCACTCAAAATCTGGAAGACCGTCATCCATTGAGGTGCTTAGACGACCCACAGATGACTGATTGTTCTTAATGTTTGTCAGTAATTTTTGAGAAGAACCTGACACTTCATCTGGTTTGAACTCTATTTGCTCCAATTTAAAAACTTCAATTATTTTCATAAGTTCATTTGAATGTTCAGACATTAATCGACTAGTAGTCGCTGATTCATCCACCAAAAGAGCATTTTGCTGAGTAATTCGGTCTAGTTCTGAAACAGCGATATTAACTTGCCTGATGCCTTCGGCCTGTTCATTCGAGGCAGCTTTTATATTTTCTATCAGATCAGTCACTTCTGAAACAGCTGTTTGGATTTCCTTCAAATTATCAGAGGTTTGGCTATTTAGTTTTTCAAGATTTTGTCGAGAATTTTCCTTGAGTGCTTCGAGAGCTTGGTCAGCTTTCTGAATCATTTCCTGAACGACAGTATTGACTTCCCCCATTAAGGAGGTCCCCTTGGTAACCTGCTCCAAGCTGTTCTTAATTAAGGTACTAATTTCTTCAGAAGCCTCAGCAGATCTGTGAGCTAAGTTCCTGACTTCCGCAGCCACAACAGCAAATCCTTTCCCATGCTCTCCGGCACGCGCTGCTTCCACAGAAGCATTTAGAGCTAGCAGATTAGTTTGAAAGGCAATGTCGTTGATGACGGAGGTAATTCCGGAAATCTTTTCAGAACTTTCTCCAATCCCCTTCATTGCTAGAACCATCTGATCATTCATCTGCTCTGCCTTCACGAAGTATTCACCGTTTGACTCCCGAACTTTATCAATATCACTTTGGTTCGAAGTGATTGTTTGATCGAGAAGTGATTGCAGGAGTGATTTTCGCTCCTCAACAACTTCACGCATATTTTGTGAGATATGATTAGCATGATTTGCACTTTCAGCATTTTGTTGAACGTTTGAAGTCATCTCTTCCATAGCAGAGGCTGTTTCCTCAAGGGAAGATGATTGCTCCTCTGTTCTAGTAGCAAGGTCTTGACTACCCTCTGCCAAAATTTGTGAAGAACTTCTGATATCTGCGGCTCGTTCCTTAATTTTGGTAACAATTTCAAACAGCCGAGTAGTGAATACATCAATTGCATTTGCAATTTGACCAATCTCATCTCTTCTTCTCAAATCAAGGCTCTTAGTGATCTCAAGTTCCTGTACCTGGGCGACCATTTGCTTCAACGGTTTTGCCAGGCTACTGCGCACATAAAGAAATGTTATCAGCATTGCAATAGTTGAAATCAGAATTGCAATGGCAATGATTAACATTATCAATTTGTTAGTGTATTCATTTACCTCAGCTTCCTCGATCTCAGAAATGATTGCCCAAGTAACATCTGGTATGTTTAACGGGCTATATGCACTCAACACTTTGTTGCCCAGGTAATTAGTAACCAAAGCCGTGCCCTTTTCACCTTGAATGGCTCTGGTAGTTGCCTCCGATTTAGCATTTTGAGTCAAAATACTACTTTGAAGACTTCTGATACGTGCAATTTTTTCAGTAGAAATGTTTTGCTGTTTCAAGTTTCCAAAAAAACTATCTGGATCTTCAATTAGTAGTCTAGAATCGTTCCTCATCGAATAGTCATTAGAAACCATATAAGTTTCACCTGATTTTCCCAAACCAACTGAATTCCAACTCCCACTATTGGTCATTGTCGTATTTATTTGGTCAATTGGGATTTGAAAAATAAGCACTCCAACTTGCTCATCACCGTCGACAATTGGAACAGACAAAAAACTCGCTGGACTTTGGTATGAAGGATAGTATTCATCAAAATCAACCATCTTTACCAGGTCTGAATTTCGACTACCCTGCACAGCGCGGAAGGCAGCTGCAAAATTTGATTGAGAAAATGGCCCATCAACCAAAGAAGTTGCAAAATCTAATTCTTTGAAAACACTGTAGACGACTTTACCATTTTCAGGTTCCACTAAAAATATATCATAATATCCAAATTTTTCTAAGAAGTTGCGAAAGTATGAATGGTATTGAGCGTGAAATCCAGCATATTCAACTCTTTCAGCAATTGTTGGTTTATCCATTAGATGTTTGCTTCCAAGAGGATTCGGGTTATCTGCAATAAAAGCATGTTGAAATGCTATTGCCTCAGGACTTAATCGACTGAAAAACTCATTAATTCTATCAGTCCTCCTTCCATTTTTATTAAAAAATTCTTCTGAAAAATCTCCTGTATAATAAGACCTCAATTCCTTTGCTCTTTGTTGAATCGTTATCTGTGATTCGTAATGAAGTAGTTCACTAGGATAACTTTTGTATGCCATATCAAAACTTTTCATTGCTTCAATAACATAATTCGATTGGGCCATTGTTTGAATTTGCTTTCGATAATTATTAAATTGATTTTCCAAAGCAGATTTCTGGACTTCTCGTATTGAAACCATTTGCTGAAATGCTTTTGATTCTAAAGCATTTTGGATTGTTGAAATACTGATGTAACTTATAACACTGATAGATGTGAGTGTAACTGCTAATACCAAAATCAGGAGTTTAGCTTGAAGGGAATTTTTACTCATTTTTCCTCAATTAATTACTATTTTCAGTCTTGCTAATGATTGCCTGAATTGCCTTATCTTGGGCAAATAATGAATCCAAGTTTAGCAAAATTAACATTTCACCTCTCCATTCACAAAGCCCTTCAAGAAATTGTTTTTCTACAATCATCTCTGTTTCAGGTGGTGGTTGAAGATTTTCAACTGGCAAATTAATGACATCTAAAACTTTATCAACTACCATTCCAATGAGTTTTTCTTCAACAAAAATAGTCATCAAAACTGTTCTTTCATTGTATTCTAATTGGGGATATCCAAAACGTAATCTCAGATCCATTACTGGAATAATCGAACCTCTGAGATTAATCACTCCTTTGTAATGTTCTGGCAAATTTGGAATGATGGAAATTCGATCATAGGTAATGAATTCACGTACTTTTTTAATATCCACCATGTACGTTTCTTCTGCGATTTTAAAACTTACGTATTGTTGCCCCTCATGATTCGAAAATTCATAAGAGTCTTCATATTTAGATTTCTCTTTCAACCCCATTAAGAAAATCCTCTAATTTTGTTTAAAACTCATTATCATTAAGCTTGGCAAATCCAGAATTAGAGAGACTCTCCCATCACCTAAAATTGTTGCACCAGCAATACCTGGGATTTGGAAAAAATTTTCTTTCATACTCTTAATCACAACCTGTTGCTGATCTAAAATACGATCAACTAAGAGACCACATCTCATCTTATTATTCTCTATAATTACACATATTTCTTCTTTGTTTATTTTTTTCTCTCTTTCAAGATTGAAGACTTTGCTGAGGTTTAAGACCGGAAGGTATTCACCACGTATCTCAATCACTTCACCTTGTTTCTGCATGGTCCTGAACTGGTCAACTGTTGGACGAATCGATTCTAAAATAGAAAGAAGAGGAATGGTAAAGACCTGGTCCTCTACTTGGACAAGCATCCCCTCAATAATTGCCAACGTAAGGGGAAGTTTGATTTGAAAGGTTGATCCCTTACCGACTTTACTATCGATGAAAATAGATCCTCTTAATGATTCAATCTCCTGACGAACCACATCCATCCCAACTCCTCTGCCCGAGATGTCCGAGACATTCTCAGCAGTAGAGAAACCCGCATGAAATAAAAGTCGAAAAATTGCCTGTTCGTCCAATTCTGCTTTCTCATCAATCAGCCCTTTGGCGACGGCCTTCTTGAAAATTACCTCTGAATTTATTCCCGCACCATCATCTTGAACTTCAATGAAAACATGGCCTTCCCCATGAAAAGCTCTCAAATAAATCGTACCTTCCTCGCTCTTGCCTTTTTCTAATCTTTTTGCAATCGACTCGATCCCATGGTCCATTGCGTTACGGACAAGATGCTTAAGAGGGCCACCGAGCTTTTCTGAAACATTTTTATCAAGCTCAGTCTCACCACCAGAGATCTGTAGTTTGATTTTTTTCCCTGAGCTCACACAGTAGTCTCGAACAATTCTTTGCAATGGCAAAAAAGTT
>JACLAC010004950.1_pt1 | contig 13160 bp, 10 predicted proteins | sample 8027881 | NCBI WGS metagenome assembly JACLAC01 (sample SAMN15725517, study PRJNA655200) | protist metagenome | isolation source: fluorescence activated cell sorting (FACS) single amplified genomes of... | place: Spain: Blaines Bay Microbial Observatory, Mediterranean Sea | collected 2016-01-19 | reverse complement strand
TTCACTATATTGCAGTGCCATTGTAGAATACAACGTATCACTATGGCAAGTCGACCGCCGTGTACTGCAAAAAACAACAAATCAAACTTTTCCTCCAAAATTCCATTGTCAGGCACTCTGTTTCACTCCCATATTCCATTTGAGTACATTATTTCATTACTCCAAGACATTTATTTTCCTATCTTACCACATGGTAGTTACAAGCAAAAGCGCTGTTGGCGAAATAGAAGAATAACGGCTGAGCCAACTAATAACGACTCTGCAATTATTTCAATTATATGAGCTTTGGTTAACGCCAATTTATAAATATATATTACTAATAGTCGTACTTGGTATTGCCTACTCCAGGGGAAAACACGGTCGAGGATTTGCTTTATAAATATATACTACTAATAGGCGTACTTGGTATCGCCTATTCCAGGGGAGCACGGTCGAGGATTTGCTATATAAACATATACTACTAATAGTCGTACTTGATATCGCCTATTCCAGGGGAGCACGGACTTGCTTTCTTCGTCAATGCTTGCATACCTTCCTTAAGTGATTCGCCAACCCGCTGAGTACTGAGGAGGCCACGCTACACTTGACCATATGTTCTAAGTTCCTAAGGATGAGGTGGTACACTGCATGAATAAGGGGATCATGATGAAACAATAAAAATAAAAAATAATTGAAATAATAAACAATAAATTCTTCAATAGTAATAATACATCATTTTTTATCATATTCTATTGATATATTACTACTATATATATCATGATAGAAGAAGAAGGCAGCAGTAGTAGTGGTGTTACATACAAACACTTCTTAATTATTATTACTACTACATATTATTATATTATATATTATTACTATTTTTTTACTACTACTACCACAACAACAGCAACAACTGCTGCGTGATGATGCGCGCATCTTACATCAATCTATAACGTCTATCGCGGACGTTTGCACGCCTCCACTCTACGCGAAAGGAACAGCAGACCATTGTAAATATCTGGGCCGACTGCGGGCCACCTAAAGAAGCAGAATGGATGCGCGCCGCGAACAGCTGAGGCTATGGAAACTGCGACGTGAACAGGAAAGGGTGCAAGTACAGAAGGGCAAGGTCCTTAACAAACGTAGAAACAGGCACTTCGCAAGTTCAACGCGTACTGCATTGGCCACTGCAACAAACAAGGCGCCGCATGACAAAAATATTACGAAGTATTCTGATGGAATACGTCAAGGCAAGAGCACAAAGGTATCATCCAACCCTTTTCTGGCAAACAATAGGAAACCCAAACGTATGGATATGGATAAAGAAAATACCCTTGGTGACGCCAACAGTCGACGTACAGGTTGGGTTGCAAGGCGTAGGAAGCGTACCAAGGACGACTTTGATTCTCCATCAACGTTATATTCTGGAAAACTTGATCAAAATGACATACAGAGCTCCTTCTCATCATCTGAGGACACGATCAAGCCACCATGCTGTAAAAACGCGGAAACCCAAACCGAAATTGGGCATAGGCAAGTTCAAGCGAGTTGTAGGGAATACGCAGTTCAAACCATCCACCAATTTTCCCGCTTAGATCGTTGCATGGTGCACAAGGGGACGGACACTGTAAATGAGCATTGTCATGTTGGGACGTCGACTGTACATGATGGTGAAATGAACGAAAGTGCACATTACAAGGACATGTTGGCCAAGATGAACGAGAAAAAAATGGAGTTGAAGGAGAAAGATTCTATAATCAGTCGTTTGAAATTTGCCCAAGAGGTTACGCTTCAACAGATGTGTGAATTACAAGATGATATTTTGGCGTCAGATGAACGAGAAAACGATTTGAAGCTCCAGCTGGAGGCATTGAAAACTCAACTTGTCATGAATCTTCAAGTTGCTGTGGAGAAAAATAAAGAACTGAAAGCAGAAAATGAAGACTTGCGGAGGCAACTGGGCTGTAAATCTCCAACTACATAGTCATTCGGTTTCATAATGATGTCTGGGTGCGAGGTATGTCAATACGTAATATAGAAAAATATTACACACACACTCTCTCTATCTTGGGTCCAATTTTATTTTACACCTCTAGGACAACGTCCATGTAAGTGCATATTAAATCGTTCACTGGACCTGGCGGTAAGCTAGCAATGGTTCCATATATTGGAGCTTTCCCATCTGCGGGCACTACATTTTTTCCCTTGCTATCTTGCAGGACCAGCGAGACACACTTTTTCAAATCGTCGATAAATCGCTCCTTGACACCATCCATGGTTTGTCTGTACGTAACGCATAAATGGGCACTTGCCGGTCGCTGGAGAGAGTTGACTGCCCATCCAAGCTTCCCTAGCTTGTCGCTCAACACGTATATGTTTAAGTTCTTACTGCCCCACGACACGACCATTGCCTTAGGGTCACCCATTATGTACAGTTCCGGGATTTCGGAGGCAATTCGATCCTGGATGTACTGCCTGGTTTTCAAGATCTTGTACGTTGCTTTCTCATAACCATCTCGCCCCATTCGTATCATACTTGCCCAACATGCGGCGCTGAGACCACCGGGTCGGCTGCCAGCATATGTGGGTGTCGCGTAGATACCGCCCGTCCAATCGCTGTAGCACCAGTACTGATGGGATCGCATCGCTTTGTCTCGGTACAAAACGACGGACGTCCCCTTCGCTGCATAACCATACTTATGTGTATCACACGACATCGATGTCACACCTTTAAGACCAAAGTCGAAATCAGGAATGCCAAACTCTTTGTGCTTTTTCCCAAACGGAAGCACAAAACCACCAAGGCAGCAATCTACATGGAGGCCAACATTCCGGGCCACAGCAAGCGTCGAAAGGTCACTTATCGGGTCGATCGTCCCTTGAGGGTAGTTTGGGGCGCTGCCCACGATTAGAATGGTGTTGGCAGTGATATATTGGTTGACTAATTTTGGGTCCACAGTAAACGCTATTTGATCAACTGGAAGTTTGATAAGCTTTATGCACATGCACTCTGCTGCTTTGTCGAAGGCGGCATGGGCTGTTGCTGGAATGATCATCTCCGGCCTTGTGATCCCCTTCACTTTCCTTCCCCACTCACGGTGTGCCTTGACAGCCATCATGATACTTTCCGTGCCTCCGGAGGTTATGGAGCCACACACATTTGTATCCCCCCCATTCAAAAACGATGCTGTCATAGATATGATCTCCGCTTCGTATTTTCGCAAAGAAGGCCATATCTCAGGATGCAACGGGTTGGACAAAGAATACATCGACAAGGCTTCGTTCTGGCACTTCAAGTGGTCGCGTTCCCCGTGGTACACGGCACCGCTGATATAGCCGTCCTCCCATTTTTTATCTTCCAACGCAATATATGTTTTCATCTCCTTCAAAATATCATCAGTTGTCCGTCCATGGTCTGGTAGGGTGTATATCTTTTCTACAACATGTTCGCTGTGCTTGACGCTTTTCCGAACATCTTGTTCTAGTTTTTTCCGCTCCTTGTCTAACCTCGACTGTACAAATGGCAAGTTTTGTATCAAGTCGAAAAAGAACTGCATTGTCAGTTCTTTCTGTTCAGCAAAGCTTCGCTTCATTAGGAAAAAATGCACCCGGTAGGCTATTTGGAGAATATTCCATAAAATTGCCATCCCGCACGCATCTGCCAACAACGTCCGAAGCAAGCCCCCGCCGTTCAAGAAGTAGTTGACGTAGGCCAATAAGTTGCTACCAGCAGGGGCAGCCAACTTTCCCGGCATCGAGCGTCCGCGAATCGCGTACGCAGCATCTTTTGCTACGACGGCGCACAACGCCAGAAAATAGACGTTATCACGACCAGTCAATTTTGATAGCGTGGTTCCCATGATTCTACAGCGTTTTCGTGGTGGGGTGGTTTCCTTGGAGCAAGTAAAGCGTGAAGTGCGCGAGTAGTATTGGTGCATATGCATCTTCTTCTTCTGATGATATGATGATGATGGTGATGGCGCGTGTATTTTTATTGGTTGAGTGAATTCCCATAATAATTCTATTCTCTTCTTTTTTATTATTATATTATTTATTATTTTCATCCTTTTTCTTCTTCACATATTGCTGCTTCGCTGCTGCCTGCTTCAGGCATGCAGAAGAAGAAGAAGAAAACAGCAGAGTAATAATAGTAATAAGGTATAATATTAACAATAATAAAATAATACACACACAATAATAATAAGAATATAATAATAGCACATCATAAATTGTGTCCATCGATGTAATAAGCATCTCAAGTCTCAATAATAATCTAATCAATCAAGCAGTCCATCATCAGTCAGAGTCGTTCAACACTACTATACAGTACTATGACACCACTACTGCTACTGTGCTCCTGCTATATTAATATGATGCTATCTTAATCTGTGCTATTCTGGTGATTTATTCATGTTATTATCTACTCGATATACTATTATTCGTACTCGTCAGTAGTCACACTATTATTTATTATTATTAATTATGAGACAACAATAACGATGATGGATGATGGATGGATGATGAAATAATAATATAATAATAATACAGCAGTAGTATTTATTAGTATTATTATGTATGTATTTCATATTATTTATTATATATATTTTTATTTTTTTGAGATAATAATCCTAGTGACTACTACTACTCCTGTGCAAGCAATGGCGACCCTGCTCCTTATCACCAAAAGCCCAAGATCCAATATTACCTTTGAACCCCTTCAACCCAAAAGATCTTCCAATCGTTTTGTACCGTCCTCACTCACTTTATTCAGACCATCGCAAATTTCCATGTATTGCAAGATGTCCCCCCGAGCACGTTTGATTTCAATAAAGTGAACCACAGGGTCCTCTGACATGACTTTAATTGTGGCTTCGACAGCAACTTGGGGGACACTTGGCACCGCGGCACGGACAGTGTAAGCAGAGCTGCTTACCTCAGAGTCTTTGTTCTCAGCTTTGAACTTGGCAATCAAATTCTTTTTGATCTCTACGGCGGACGCGGAGGAAATGTATAGATGAGCTTTGCGTTGCCTTTTCTCTTCGGACGTAAGGAACATACGATTTAATGCAGCACCACCACATGCGTTGATCAAATCGAAGGAATTGATGACCTCAGGGGAGTCGTCTTTTTCATCGCTGTGATGCAATGAATCATCTTGGTGAATGGCGGCCTTCATATCTGCCTCGCTTGGCGTGGTTGCCAATGGTTTTTTGGTAGCTTCAGACGATTCCTTCGATTCAGCACCTTCGCCTTCCGGTTCACTGCGACCTTCCATCTCGGCTTGGATGCGCTCTGGATCGGACAATGGGCCTGCAGCGGGTAATCATTAAAACGTTAGTAAGTGCGCAAAAAGTATGTAGGAAAATGCGAGATTTCATCAAATACGTACCTCCTTTTGTAAACCAAGGATGTCTTGTAATTTCCGTCAACGACAAGCGCTTCTTTGGGTCTGCAACCAAAATTTTGTCTAGCAAATCCTTGACGTCGTCCTCGAACCATGATGGGTACGAAAAGTCCGCATTCGAAATTTTGCGAAATAGTGCTGACATTGTTGGCTCGTCGAATGGCAAATACCCTGCCAAAAAGACGAATAGAATGACACCAATGGACCACGTGTCTGCCATGTAGCCATCATAGCCACGGTCAGCGAGAACTTCAGGAGCAACGTAGTTGGGAGTCCCGCACGTGGTGTGCAACAGAGTGACTTTGTCGGGGCCACCGTCACCACCCTCGTACATGGATGACAAACCAAAGTCAGATATTTTCAAGTTTTGGTTTCCGTCTAGGAGCAAGTTCTCTGGCTTTAAGTCACGATGGCAAACGCCATTATTGTGGCAGAATATGGTCCCAACGACGAGTTGCTGAAAGTAGAAGCGGGCAGTTTCGGTGTCAAACCTTTGTGCCTCTACGATCTTGTCGAAGAGTTCGCCCCCCGTGACAAGCTCAAGCACAATGAAGATTTTGGTCTTGCTTGCCAATACCTCTTTCAGTTTGACAACAAAGTGGTGCCTGACAAGCTTCATGATCGAGATTTCTTTTTTCACTTGTGCGCCCATGTTTTGCTTTTGAATTTTTTCCTTGTCCAGTATCTTGATGGCGACAACCTCTCCGGTCTGGACGTTTACAGCCTTCTTGACTTTTCCAAACGTACCCTCCCCTAGGGATATACCGATCTCATACTTGCCCACACGCCTGGATTTCTTTTTTGTTTCTGCCATGAGTGGAATAAGATAGTGCAATGAATGTTTCTAGTCCCTTCCGTCGCGTCTGTAATGTCGGGTGTGCAATGTACGCGAAGAGTTTTGTTATCCTTGCGCAGCGTCACCCGAGGAGAAGGAGAGCATGGATGGATCGTCGAAGTAGTGAGTAGAACAACACACATTTTATTATTATATTAGAGTAGTAGCGTATGGTAGTAGTTAGTAGTATTGTATTGTGTCTGTTTTGTTTTATATAATAAATATTATTATTTTATTATTATTATTTATATTTATAATAATGTGTTGTGATGATGAATGATCTTGAAGATAGTCGTCGTCTTGTGGAAACAAATAATAATAAATATATAATAAATAATCAATACTAATAATGGCAATGAGAGAGGATGAATTAATTGGGATTGACATACAATAAAAATAGTAGTGATACATAATACGGTCATGAAGTATGATTAGCATGGGATGATGATGAATGATGATGGAAACTAAAAAAAGTTGTGCCCAATTCATTCATTTTTAATTGTTGTTCTCAATGCTAGTAAGTAATTAATATAAAAAATAAATACATACTATATGATGAAGTTGTCATTATTGTAAAGATACACAGTACAACAATGGTGAATCACATCAACAACATATTATTATTATTGGTATATAGAATGTCTAAGAGTATACTACTAAGTATAGTTTATGAAGAGACACAAAAAAGACACAGCAGGAGGACGAGGGATGGAGACTACGACGTAGCGTACTTGACACGAGGTTGATCTTAGTTGTGCCTACCTACCTACCACCACCCATTTATTTCCATTGTCCACCACTTTCCCAATTAATTTACACAAAAACGTATTATCCATGTTTCATAAGACAATCAATAATACAACGCACACACATAATTGAAATAATATCATCATCAAAAGTTAAAAAATAAAAAAAATAATAATAATGAAAATTTAAAAAAAAAAAAAAGAAGAAGAAGTTGCTGCTAACTAGTGGTAGTAGCACTGTAGAAGAACAAGAGGCACACAATATACTTGGTAGTGTACGTAGTATGTACCATCACCACCAGCTTTATATTACGAATATTGTCCTTTTACATTAAGCTACGCGTAGCACTGTACGGCTACGCATTAAGGCAAGTTCCTTTGGTCTAGTGGTATGATACTCCCTTAGGGTGGGAGTGGTCCCGGGTTCGGTACGTCTTCCTTAAAAAATGTAAACCATAACTCCCTAAAGAACTCAACTAACAAAAATCGATATGTTCCGCCTCAACAGATTCCCGGAAGGGACCTAGATGTTTAAATATCTTTTTTTTCTTCGTCGTAATTCCATACTAAAATACTTTGTTTTAAGGGGTACTGGAAGAGAATGGCACCAGATTATGTGCACCGCAACTCTCGTTTAATTAAGGGCATCCACCCACGAGCCTTGCCCAAAGTGGCGACAGCACGCCACAGCATAGGAATGCAGATCTTTGATACTATATATACCATGACATGGCCCGATCTTCTACCTACAGTTTAGTGCTGATACATTTCCCATTTAAGGGAAAGACCGCTCAACACCTCATTAGGTGTTACGAAGGCCGCGTGGTCTAGTGGTATGATACTCGCTTCGGGTGCGAGTGGTACGTACTTAACAACTGTTATTCATAAATAGATTGAACCTCAGAATCTAACATGAAAAACAATTATAAATAATAAAACTAATCAAAATAGGTCCCGGGTTCGATGTAAGTACAAAAAATAAAATAAATATAACAACAAAATAAAAAAAAACATACTCTAACAACACCAACAACTTAAATACAACTCGATCAGTCCCGGTGCGGCCCTTAACTTCTAATTTTTTTCACTCTGACACTAGTGGTATTATTTTTGTTGAATCCCAAAACATTTAAGACAGAACGAGGTTGTCCATTCCTGATAAAAATAAACAAAAAAGAATCAACATACAACAATTAGAAAAAAAATAGGAAGAAAGAAAAAATAACATGTAATAATCCAGAAGAAAGAAAACAAGAAAAAGAATATCAGAGATAATAAGTACGTAGTCTTTAAGTACAAAAGAGATTTAAAAATTATAGCCTTCAAAATTCAATATAAATCAAATAAGCTCCATAAGGAGTTCAGACTTGAATGTGAGGTTATAAATCGATTGCGACTCCTTAAAGTGATAGGGAAATTGAAACGAGACTATTAAAATTGTACTAAGAAAAACGTAACCTCCTTAAAAATAAAAGTACAGAAACAATAGAGTAAAGTCGAGAAAATGCTCCTATCAAATATTAGCATGGGATAGCATTAAATTGGTAACAGAACCAATTTCCCGGGACGGGAGTCTTATGTAAACGTGTAATACTATTTACATGCTAACCTGTAACAGATCAGCATCCATGTACTTTCTATATAGGAAGAATGACAGGAAAGGAAAAAATGATAGCGTAGGGGTTCAGAGAAGTGGAAGGTAAAATGTTGGTTTTTCAGGTAAAACACCAGGGACACAGCAGGGGCTAAAATCAAAAAATGTTGGTTTTTAAGGTAAAACACCAGGGACACAGCAGGGGCTAAAATAAAAAAATGTAGCTTTTTAAGGTAAAACACCAGGGACACAGCAGGGGCTAAAATCAAAAAATGTCGCTTTTTGGTTTAAAATAGCAGGGACACAGCAGGCTTAAAAAAAAAAAATTGTCCCACCTAATAGCATGGGAATAGCACGTAAATTTCTCCAAAAGATAGGATATTATTAAAAAGTTATACATGAAGTATACATGGAAGTGGGAACATTGTGGGATGTAGTAGAAGTATAGAAATATCTCATAGGGATATATTAGAGCTTCGCTCTCCAACATTAATGCTTATCGGTTGTCTCACTTAGATGCAAAAGTAATAATGTAGTGTTTTATCCTTACTTCTGCATCGTTTGTATATTTATAAGTTAGGAACATTGTCTAGATATTAAGGGTCTGTGTTAGTATTGTTGTTTTTGTAAATTTCTCCAAAATATAGGATATTATTAAAAAGTTGTACATGAAGTATACATTATAGTAACCAACAATGGTATTCTGTTGAGTATGTATCCCTATCATTCCTCCTTTTTTCCTCCAAAAATGGGACATGTTTTGGCCCCACCGTCAGGGATAATAATTAAGGATGCATGGATCAACACTACTGCATCCTGGTAGGGGATATATACATTTGACACCACGAAATATGTACTTTTTTTATTAGTTTCCAAAGCCATATGTGAACAACCTCAGCACATCATCATCATCACAGATAATAATAAATAATAAAATAAAAAAAAATATATATATTATATTTATATATTATCATCATTATTATAAATGTAATGAGGTTACACGCGCGAGGAGGTTACGAGACACACATGATTGAGTTGCAGCTTCACATGTCCAACACTGCAGGTGCATGCAAACACACGGCTGTCGGAATGGACCAAATAACTCATTCAAAATCCACCGACAAAAAAACACCTGTGCTGCGGAAACGAGCCAATACAAAACTAAACTTGCTCAAGTCGACATTTTCGAAGAAGCAAGTGCTCGATGGTGACCTAAGCACCCATTCAAAGTCCGCCGCCAAGACAAACCCCCCTTTGCTGGACCTAAGCACCAATTCTTCGACTTCTGGCACAAAACACCCTTTGCTGCGGAAACGAGCCAATACAAAACTCAACCTGCTCAAGTCGACATTTTCGAGGAAGCAAGTGCTCGATGGTACAAACAATGTCGATGTGTCCATACGTGACATATCTATGCTGGGAACTTCTGTCTTGGAGGAGGAAACGCCACGTCGTGGAAGTGGTGTTGGGAGAGAAGAAGCCAGCACGAAGAGGAGGCCACGAAGGCTCAGGCTAAAATCTATAAAAAGCCTTTTTGGGGGTATGTCCATGAAAAAGCGCCCTAATGCCTCCTCTGAGTCCAAAACGGTAGAGAAAGAACGCAGCGATAAGATTGCGCGAGCGATAAGCGGGCCTCGGGACGGTGCGACCAGTGAAAAAACCAAAGCCAGCACAGATGAAGAAGATGGGGTAGACGGAGAAGAAATGATCAAGCTGAAGAATAACGTGGATGATCACTATGTCAAAGTGGACGACCGCGAACGATTCCAGAACTTTTCAAATTTGCATTGGTAAGTGCATCAAGTTTCTCATGATCTCAAGCACATCTAACATGATTATTCTTTCGCCCTCAGGGAGCCACACAATCCCTTATCGCCCCATCCATGCTCAAGCTGCAAAAAAATCATGCCTGGCTCCGTAAAGAAAGGCTTGCGACACCATTGCCGAAAGTGTGGAGGCGTCGTATGCACAAGCTGCTACAGTTGTAAAGAAAAATTAAAAGTGTACGTAGATAGGGACGATTCCGTGAAAAAATGGGTGGATCCATCGAAGACTCACAGCCCACCCGCGTTTACGGTGTGTAAGCGTTGCCATACCCAAGTAATGGAAGAGTTGCGCGTAACAAAAGCATTGTCGCAGAAAAGGCCAAATATATTTTGTCAGTTGTGTGGCATGCCGTGCATGAAAAAAACAATAGCCAACGAATTGCATTTTAACACCGATTTTGTAGTTGTACCAGAAACGCTATTTGGGAAGTATGTTGATCTCGTCGCCGTTTCATTTATCACTGCGTCATCGCTAACACTTTTTTCGCTACACTGTCAAGCGATCCAACAATTCATGGTGATAAAGATGATACTGGAGAGGTGATGTGCCATTACTGCCGATTCGCGCATCCAACACGTCAAGGGGGTTTGAAGTTATATACCATCCTGGTAAGCGGGTTGGACCCAGACGTAATCGAAGAGGATGTCCACGCAGCATTTGAAGACCGTCTGCGATATGTGTACGATGTGCAAATACCAAAAGACGAAGACGGTTGCAACGTTTTAAATTCAAGCGATGGGACCACACACGCCATTGTCCGCTTTTACTCCATGGGTCGATTTGTAGCGCCATCACCTACGGACGTGGATGGCATATACGAAGGGGTTGACGGCGCATTGGGTATCAAAACGCTCAACGTGCAAATTTCTGAGAATCACCACACTGTAGGGCACATTCATCGTATCAAATGGGGCGAGATAACCTATCAATCCGTTACACCCTGTTTGATCCGCGATTTGCCAAACTGCAGCCTAAAGGAACATGCCCTTCTTCACAGCGATAACAGGCATATGGATACCGAGCGAAAGCAGAAGGAAGAAAGGACTCGTAGGAAAATAAATGATAAAAGAAATCACAAAAAGCTAAACTTTTACACAGAGACACTGAATGATCTTAAACACCCAAAAATTATGTCATCAGCATTTAACCCCGATGCACAAGCAGGCTTGGCGAGCCAAGCGTGTAAGTTGCTAGCGTCCATCTTTAGCTTTTGTTCCAAACAGTATCTAACGCATACAATGTCTCCCACAAAAAGACAATGCCGTTGCCCTAGGCGATCGCAAAGCTTTGGAAAAGGCCCTGAAATCAAATAATGCCGTGTCCGAGACCTCGTCTGGCGGATACCCTAAGTTTCCGCTTTATGCCTACAAATATGAAGGCGGGGCAACACTTTTGCACCTTGCAGCTTTGTCTGGCAATCTAAGCATTATAAGCTTATTGACCAGCGAAAAGGTGGTTAGTGACTTGATAGAGATAAATAGCCGTGTGGAAGCTGGAATGGAGCGTGATGAGGGTAGCGAAGGTGGGCACATCAATAAATTTGCCAATATTTTAAAAGACGCATTGAATGCGTATGATGACGTTTCAAATACGCCCATACATATGGCGGCGTTGTCAGGGAATGTTGTGATGTTTGAATATATGATTTACCTCGGTAGCGATCCAAAGAGACTTGGCTTTATGGGAAAGACGGTGCTGCACTATGCAGCTTCGCGAGGACACTGGGAACTGTGCCAGTACCTCATTTACGATGCATTGCCATATGCAAGCCTCACAGCACTAGATCATAGCGGATCATCTGCATCCATGAACGCCTTTGCGGCCGGATATAAGCAGCTTGGTGCGATGATCAAGGAAAGCACTGAAGAGGTGCGGACAAAATTATTGGGGAAATAGCCAGAGATGCAAAAGGATTCTGAAAATAACTTATATATCTCACATATCGCAACGAAACGCACCTTGGACTTGTCGTACAATGGGCAATAATTTATTACACACACACATATTGAAAACTAAATAATTGAATAATCACTCCTCTCCTGCAAATGTGTAAATACGTTTTTAAATTACTGAGACGTACTCTCAGGAGGCACAACTTGCGATGTCGCGATTTACCCATAGCATCTAATTGGAACTTTGGAACCTTTCGCAGCAGCCTGTCCTCCCTTCTCAAGGTATTGTTGGTGATTGGCCTCAGCGTGGTAAAACTCAGTCGCCGCTTGTATCTCCGTGGCAATAGGGTATATTTCTCGTTTCTGCTGCTCCTTCTTCGTCTCCTCGGCGTCCTTGCGCTGTTCTTCGTTGTAGTAGTAAATGCCTGTGCGGTATTGTGTACCCATATCGTTCCCTTGCCCATTTACCTGGGTGGGGTCAATCTTTTCCCAAAATACTTGGCATAGTTCCCTATACTGCACTTGCTCAGGATCGTACGTGATGAGGACTGCTTCCGTGTGACCCGTCGTCCCACTACACACCTGCCTATACGTAGGATCCTTCACATGGCCCTGCGTGTATCCAACGCTCGTGTTTAACACCCCAGGAATCCTCTGAAAGACTAGCTCGATCCCCCAAAAACATCCAGCGGCAAAACAGGCTTTCTCGCCTTTTCCAGCGTCAACATCTTTATGGTCCCTGCCCAATATTTCGGATGTGATTGGGCCAGGCGGTTTTGCTGGCTGTTGTCCCATGTTTGTCTCGGTGGTAACTTTTAAGCGCCTGGCGAAAACGTACGCAAGTCTGCTGGGGCACGCGCACTTGATGATGGCATTCGTCGTTGTT